>Ga0209022_1001363_pt1 | contig 25436 bp, 20 predicted proteins | sample PinacodermPK_FD_187300 | JGI IMG/M metagenome (GOLD analysis project Ga0209022, IMG submission 187300) | Host-associated microbial community of the marine sponge Aplysina aerophoba from Gulf of Piran - sponge pinacoderm, lysed by proteinase... | ecosystem: Host-associated > Porifera > Sponge >...
GAGGATCTTGCTTGTCCTGAACGTAGATGGACCCGATGACTTTGCCGATGTGATGCTCGTCCACTCCGCAACGGAGTTCGCCACCGACCGCGATGCAATTGTGCTTGCCGACAACTCGGAGGCTGCGTATGACCTAGTCGTTCAAACCGACCTGAGAACTGTGGTATGGACGTTCCAGATTGGATCGAGGGTTGGGCGTCTCAGCGAGGAGTGCGTTGCTGCAATCAAGGCTTGGGCAAACGACCACAGCGACGGTGAACTCCGCGCTCGCCGCAGTGAGGTTGCAGGTATCGACGCCGGGACCCGACTCGCTGGCCTCCTCGACCGGCGGTGGGCGTTCAAGGAGTCTGAGGGAAACACAATGCGGCAACTTGCTAGCGACTGCGTCGAAGTGCACCTCGACCATGGCCTGGTGTGGCGCATCCATCCGGGTCTCCTACAACCCGATCTGTTGGACCTCGCTGATGATCGTGAAGCGCTTCTAGGCGAACTCGTTCATTGGGCTGCAACGCGGACGCTTTCGCTCACTGACGATGATCTAGAGTTCTTGTTGATGGCGGGGGCGCTTGATGTCGACTCGTGGGCCCAGTTTGGCGACCTCGGGACCGACCTATTGATGGGTCTTCAGGATGCCGTGCTTGGTGGGGCAACCGGCGTTCGCGTCGGCACGGAGTCCGAGTCGCGCGGTTTGGTGGCGGCTACGCATCTCGACCCGGTTGACCGGGCGGAACTAGCCGACTCAGTCCACAATCTAGGAGCAAAGGAGCCGGTACCGTCATGACCAAGAAGAAGAGACACCCCTACCAGTTGAGACGGGTCGAACTCCGGGACTTCAAGGCGGTTGCAGACGCAACCATCGACCTGCGGCCTCTGACGGTTGTTGTCGGAGCAAATAGCTCGGGTAAGAGCACGCTGCTCCAAGCAATCTTGGCAGTAACGCAGGCTGTGCGGGCTGGTACGAGCACCGCGGAGTTTCCGCTGAACGGCGAGTTCGCCCGCCTCGGAACCTTCGATGAAACGCGCAACTTTCTGACCACGCGACCCAACGAACCGATGCAGGTGGCGTTTGAGATGGTCGACACGGATGCACCGATTGGGTGGTTCTCGAAAGAGGCAGACGAGAATGAGCAGCCACTCACCCAGTTCCTCTGGCGGGCCTATATCACCGATGCTGACGCTGCTGACGTGGAGGACGGGCAGACGAGCGGGTTCGCACACCTGAGCGCTCTGCAGATTGAGATCGGGTCACTCTGCCCAGACAGTAGCGGCGAAGTCACCCCTTTGCTTTCGTGCGATGTCAGTGAGTTCACGACGGCTTTGGATTCCTCGACTGGTATACGCTTCATTGGCAGGCGGGGTGGCATGCCGTTTCCGAGCGGTCGTGCCATCGGTGCGACTGGGCGCGTGCAGGACTGGGAGTCAGGAGAATCGAGCGCTATCGACGCCGTCGTTCTGGGGGGAGGAGTGCCCCGCTCCCTGTTTCGCCGTGTTGGCATGTTCGATTGGTTGGCCGAGGTCTGGTGGAACACCGCGCAAGACCTGCTGAGCGAGGAGTTGCGGGAACAGAAGGCTGAAGTAGCCGAAATCCTAGAGCCGCAGAAGCCGTCACAGGCAGCGGTCACTAATGCCCGAACTGACCTCGAGGCACTCGACTTGAGCGATGCACCCACGGCGAGCGGAGAGTTTCCTACCCGTCGAAGATTCGAAGCTTGGGCCGACGTGTTCGACAGGTTGCTCTACAAGCAGATCGGCCAGTTGTCGGCTGATTCGCGTCAATCGGTCGCTCGAAGCATGGTTGAGCTTGGCGAGGCGACGTTCCGGCATCTGCTGCGCGAGGAGTTGAGCGAGGAGCACTGGATCGACGACGAGGTCCTTGTGGAGCAATCGGGGGCAGCGGGCGAGGCGCTTGCCCGTTGCGGTTTTGCTTCCCAGCGCTTCTTCCACATGGCTGTGCGCTATCTCGGCCCTCTCCGAGAAGCGCCTCACGTTCTTTATGACCCCGGTCCGTCCAAGCTGGATCTCGGAGTGCGCGGTGAGTACTCCGCGGCGGTGCTCCACGCACAAGCGAAGCGCACCGTGCTCATGCCGACACCCACGGGTCACGGTGAACGATGCCGACTCGACGCAGCATTGAACTATTGGCTGCGCGAATTCGACTTGGCAGAGAACGCGCGATCAGAGGATCGAGGTCGGATCGGCATCGGACTGAGTGTCACGCCGAAGGGGCTTGAGCGTGAAGTGGACCTGACCTCTGTGGGGGTTGGCGTCAGCCAAGTTCTGCCGGTCATTCTCCTTTGCCTCCTCGCCGAGCCCGGCGCACTGGTCGTTCTCGAACAGCCAGAACTGCATCTGCACCCACGGCTCCAGCAGGACCTCGCAGACTTCTTGCTCGCCTGTTCTCGGTCGGGCCGTCAGGTCGTGCTCGAAACGCACAGCGAGCATCTGGTCAATCGGCTGCGCTACCGGATCGCTCAGGATAAGTCTGATGAAGCGCATGCCTTGGTCGGGCTTGTGTTCGCAGAGAACGATGACGGCATCACGCGCTATCGCGAGCCGCAGGTCAATGTGTACGGTGGTCTCGGCGCGGATTGGCCCGCTGGCTTCCTGGATCTGTCTGTACGGCAGGCACAGGAGCTCGTTCGCGAGAGCCTCGCCAAACGGCAGAGAGACAGAGCCCTCGACCAAGTCGATGCTGCGCCAGCGAACCCTTGACGCCGATGCCCACAGCGCTCCTTCACCTAGATGTGAGTCGACATCAGAAACCGGAAGGCTGACCTTGGCAACCAATGACAACGGACTAACTCTCGAGTCAATGCTTTGGGAAGCGGCGAACATTCTGCGCGTCCCCGTAGGCGCGTCCCCGCCTTCTTCGTCCGGGACGCGTTCTCCTTCGCCGCCGAGGGCAAGAAGTTCGGGTTCGGTTGGTTGGCCCAGGTCTACGACTCTCTCAAGCCTCCGTCGGGCAACGGCAGACTGCTCTGGCACGCACTCGGAGCGAAGACAATCGAGCGATCCATTAGGCTTTCAACGTTGCCGCCCACGGGAAGCGCGCCAGAGTGACTGTTCAGTCAACTCAAGCGTCCTAAGGATCCTCGGCCAACCTTAATGTTGACGACAGTAGCGACGACTCGGCATTCTGGACGAAGAGCGGGTGGGCAGTGGCATTTGGCGCAGGTTTGGTGTCCAGCACTTACGGGGTTTCGCGGGTGCTTGGTTGGATCTGATGAGTGTGACACAATGCTGCTGGCGTCCGTTGTCAGTAAATTCGAGTTCGCCTAGTTTGCGGGACAGGAAAATCGTGAGCCCGCCGTTGACTTGTCCGCTAGCCATGTGGTCACGTCCAAGCACCGGCCATCACCTCCGGCCGCCCCAGGTCGCTGCACATCTCCGCGATTCGCGCCAAGGATTCGACGGTCACCTCGTTTGATGAGTCGGCTTGTTCGCGCAACAGCACTCGTCGCAGGTATCCGGCCCGTGAGAGCCCCGCAGATGCTGCTTTGAGATCAATATCGGCGATCACGTTCTCAGGAACGTCTCTGATCAAGATATCGGTCACGATCGAATGATATCTATAGATATCAGCGCAATCAACCGCCTGCGGTGCCGGGCGTGGTCAGCAGGCGAGGTCAGGGAGACGGCGAGCCAGTATCTCGGTGGGCCACGATGCGATCGTGTGTTGGGGAAGGTGTTCGGTGATGACCCCAGATCGGTCACAGGCTGTGTATCCGCTATGGGCCGAGGGTCGTGACGGGGATGACCGAGACGCCGTCGGGGCGTTGGTAGGCGTACCCGCCAGTGGCCGTCACCACAGCGAGGGCTGCGAGCCTGCCGCGAACAGCATCGTCGACCCGAGGCAGATAACTGGGTGTCTGCTCCTCGGCGTAAGCGGGTTTCTTGATGTCCACAGGACTCAGCATACACCGCAAAAGCCTCCGATGGATGTTTTAGGAACGTATCAATGGATGATATAGGAACGAATTGATGGACGTTTCGAGAACAACCTGATGCGCGTATTGCGACAAACCGGGGCTCGGGTTCGTCAGTTGGTGGGTTGCGGAAGCCTGGGACTGCTCGTTGCGGCATTTGGCGGGTGTCGTTGTTGCCTTCGATTCTCCACGTGGAAACTACGCGGTGTGGTGTCGGGCGAAGATCGTACAAACTATCGCTTGACCCTCATAAACAAATCTGCTATGATAATCGTATGGCATCAATAAAATCTGGGTACGGTACCATCTCTGCAAATGGTGAAGGCACCGAAACGCAGACAGTACAAAACGAGACAGTGCAAAACGAGACAGTGCAAAACGAGACAGCGCAACGGCAGGTCACGCTGCGCGAACTTGAGAACTTCGTGTCGGTCGCCAAGCATGCTTCGTTAACCCTCGGTGCCGAAGCAGTCGGTATCACACAGCCGGCTGCCTCCGCTTCGCTGAAGAATCTGGAAGACACGCTCCGCACGAACCTCTTGGTGCGGCGCCGCGGCCACGGTGTGAGCCTCACCCCGGAGGGTGAATTGCTATTGGCTGAAGCTCAGTCGCTGCTTGATCGTGCCTCCGACCTCACCGCCGTCATGCACGATGCTGTTTCGCTGCGGGCGGGCAGAGTGCTGCTCGGTTCGCTCATCAGCGCGGCACCCATCGTAATGCCGTCCGCGGTGAGGAGTTTTGTTACCAAGAACCCCCAGATCGAAGTGGAAATCCGCACCGGCAGCCAGGACGAACTGCTGAACTGGCTGCGGACTGGAGCTATCCACGCAGCGGTCACCTACGACATTGAACTGGGCCGTGATGTCCGTTTCTTCAAGATAATTGACGCGGTGCCCCATCTGCTACTTCCCGCTTCGCACCCGCTCGCCGGCGCGGAGGAGGCCACCCTTGAAGAGGTAGCCGACGACAACTACATTCTGCTTGACCTGCCGCTGAGTCGCGAATACTTCACGTCGTTCTTTCTCGCTGCGGGTGTGCCCTATCAACCCACCCGCAGACATGCCGACCTTTCGCTCGTGCGTTCTCTGGTTGGCAACGACTTCGGTTACTCGCTCGTGAACCTGCTACCGGCGACAGATGTGGCTCAGGACGGCAGCCGTGTCGCCTACGTACGGCTCCGCACTCCGGTTCCGCCGCGCGCTTTGGGTCTGGTCGAACGAGTTGAGGGGTCACACCCCCGTGCTGTTGAGGCTTTCTTGAACCACGCACGCTCCTCATTGGCACTACCGAGGCAGTCCACATCGCCCCACGGGGGTTCACATGGCTGACGAGACCAGCGCCGATCCGTCTGCGTCACACCCGGATCCCCACCAGCGCCAAGAGCATAAAGAGCGCCAAGAGTATAATGAGCGCGGCTCGGTGACCCTTCAAGGTGTCACGAAGCGGTTCGGCAAGACAGTCGCGGTGGAAGCCATTGATCTCAACGTAAAGCCCCGCGAGTTCATTTCTCTATTGGGTCCATCGGGATGCGGCAAGACCACCACGCTGCGGATGGTTTCAGGATTTGAGGAGCCGACCAACGGTAGGATCCTCATCAGCGGTACCGACGCCACCGGAGTGCCGCCACACAAACGCCGCGTCAACACGGTGTTCCAGAGTTACGCGCTGTTTGAGCACATGACGGTGGCCGACAATGTGGCGTTCGGTCTCCGAGTCAAGGGCTTCGACAAGGCCGTAACCGTAGCCAAGACGGCTGCGGCGTTGGACTTGGTGCGGCTCACACAGTTCGCGCAGCGCCGTCCGGCCCAACTTTCGGGCGGCCAAAAGCAGCGTGTCGCACTCGCCCGCGCTATCGTCAACGAACCCGACGTCCTGCTGCTTGACGAACCACTCAGCGCTTTAGACCTCAAACTGCGCCAAGCGATGCGCCATGAACTCGGCCGCCTGCACGACGAACTCGGGTTGACGTTCATCTTCGTGACCCACGACCAGCAGGAAGCGATCACCATGAGCGACCGGATCGCGGTGATGGACCAGGGGCGTATCCACCAGTTGGGTACACCTTCTGAAATCTACGAACGCCCCGTGTCGAGGTTCGTGGCCGACTTTATCGGCGAGACCAACATGTTGGAGGTGACAGGAGCGGGCCAGAGCGCTGGGCTGCCTGCAGTCACTTTGAGCACCGGCGAGTTGGTGTTGCTGGACCAAGCACAGAAAGGGTCCACCGCAACCGAGCGCAAGCTGGTGCTGGCCGTGCGGCCCCAGCGTGTGACTGTCACCACAGCCGAGGAGATGCCCGTGCCGGGCGGGGTCGCCATCAACGGCCACATGCTCGAACTGCTGTTCCTAGGGGACTCGACCCGAGCCACCGTGCAGCTCACCGACGGTTCGAAGGTGGTCGCCCTCCGTTACAACGATGCCAGCCGCCAGCCCTTCGGCGAGCTCCGTCCCGGCGATGCCGTAACCGTGGGCTGGGCGCCTGGCGCGGCCTGCGTGATCGGCGATTGAAGGCGATTGAAATGGCGCCCGTCACCCCGACCCAACGGCAACGCAGGCGTATCGCGGCACTGCTGACGCCGGGCTTGAGCTGGATAACGCTGGTGTATGTCGTGCCGGGCGGGCTGATCGTTGTCTACTCGCTGCTGACTCCGAAACTCGGTGGAGGGGTCATCTGGGAATTCACAGGTGACGCTTGGAAGGAGATTGTGTCTAAAGGGCGCCGTTCCGATGCCAGTTGGGGAACCCTGGGCTCGGCGGCGTTCAGAGCCGGGTCGGCCGCGGCTATCGCGGCGGTGCTGCTGGTCGCCGTTGCTCGTTACCTGCGGCACAGCGCTCGACCGGCGATTGTCGCAGCGGTGGCTGTAGGCGGGTTGGCGGGAGTCAACCATCTCGCTGCCGCCTACAACAATTACACAGCGGTGTTCGCCCGCTCAGTTGTCTGGTCGCTGTTGGCGACGGTGGCATGCATCGGGTTGGCCTTGCCGCTGGCGGTGTTCATTAGTTCTCGCCGCAGCAGCATCACCAAGAACGCCCTGCTGGTGGCCGTGATGATCCCCTTCTGGACCTCAATGCTGGTGCGAACCTTTGCGATCCGTTTCACCTTGTCCAACACCGGCCCCCTGAACAACATCATTGAGAGCCTCGGATTTGACCGTCAAGTTTTCTTGAACACCCGCTTCGCGGTGCTGTTGGGACTTGTCTACACGGCGCTGCCGTTCATGGTCCTGCCGTTGTATGCGGCCACGGAACGCGCCAACCGGGCACAACTGGAAGCCGCTCGAGACCTCGGTGCCAGACCCCTGCAAGTCTTCTTTGATGTGTTCGTGCCGTTGATCCGACCTGGGCTGACGGTGGGTTCAGTCATGGTTTTTGTGCTGTCGGTCTCCCAGTATCTAGTGCCGACACTACTCGGCGGCGGCAAGCACAACATGATCGCTAATCTTCTCGACCTGCAGTTCGGGGAGGCTTTCAACTGGCCTCTCGGCGCGGCTTTGGCTGTTCTGTTCAGCTTCATTACTATCGTGAGCCTCTACTTCGTGGTGGGGCGCCAAGACGGAGCCGACCTGCTGTGAGTGCGCTCCGGCGAGGCCCCACCGCGGCTATCGGAACGACCGCTGCGCTTGTGTACGTGTTCTTCTACCTGCCGGTGTTCGTGGTGGTGATGTTCTCCTTTAATGAGGCCCGAACGGGCGGACGCTGGACTGGTTTCACCACCCATTGGTACGCGCGCTTGGCGGACAACGAACAGATCAAGTCGGCGACCCTGAACTCGATACTGATCGCGGTGGTGGCAACAGCTATCGCGGTCGTCTTCGGCACGATGCTGTCGCTGGCGCTCGACCGCCACGTCTTCCGCGCGCGTCGCGCGGTCGAGCAGGCGGTTTACCTGCCCGTGATCGCGCCCGAGATCGTCACTGGCGTGTCTCTGCTGGCCTTTTTCTCGCTCGTCCTCGGCCAACTCAACGACCTTCTCGGGCGAGGCACGGCGGATGCGCTGCGGCTCGGACGGCCCACAGTCGTCATCGCCCATGTCGCCTTCTGCACTGCTTTCGTGGCGCTAGTTGTGCGGGCCAGTTTGCGGAACCTCGACCCCGCAGTGGAGGAAGTTGCTCAAGATCTAGGTGCCAGCAAATGGACCACGTTCTGGCGGATCACGTTGCCTTCGATCGCGCCAGGTGTGCTCGGTGGAGCGTTGCTGTCGTTCACTCTTTCGCTGGACAATTTCGTGATCACCTTCTTTGTGGCGGGTCCCGGCGCTACCACGCTGCCGATCGAAGTGTTCGGCCAACTAAGGCGCACGATCAGCCCTGAGGTGAACGCAGTCTCCACGCTGATCTTCGCGGCTTCCACGCTGCTTCTGGTTGGCGCGCTAGCGATCCAGGCCGGCACTTCAAGAAGGCGCCTACGCCAATTTCGGCGGGGTGACCCAGCCGAGCGCGCTAAACCACTTCCTGATCCTCAACCCATTTCACAAACCCAAAGGGAGGAAACATGAAACAAGGAAACATGAAACAATTGACCAAACGCTCGGTGCTGCTGCGGCATGTTGCCGTGGTGGCTGTAGGTGCGGTGTTTGCCGCAGGATGCGGGGACGATGGCGGGGGGACTGCAACGCCGACCACCGCGGCTTCCCAACCGGCATCAACGGCCGCGCCTGTTGAAACGGACGTACCGGAGCCCGACATTGGAATGTCGGTATCCGAACGCTGCGGTGACCCTGAACGGCTCGGCGATTCGATCAACTTCTTGAACTGGGCAGACTATATAGACGTCGCGATCCTTGAGATGTTCGAGGCTGAATGCGGAGTGAGCGTCACGCTCGACACGCATGTCGCCAACGAGGAAGCCATCGCTAAGGTTGATGCTGGCAACTCCGGCTACAGCCTAGTGATCGTCACCGACTACGCCATAGGCATCATGGCCGATCAGGGACTTCTGGCCGAATTGGACAATAGCCAAATCCCGAATGCCGCGAACCTCGACCCGAACCAACTCAACCCCTACTACGACCCCGGTGATGTCTACTCGCTGCCTTACCAATACTCGACTACGGGTTTCGCTTTTGATGTCACAGCCTTCGACACACCGCCAACAAGTTGGAGCGCGATCTATGACCAGAACCCGCTGTGCGGCCAGTCGTCACTGCTTGAGGACCAGCGCGAAGTTATCGGTTCAGCGCTCGCCTACGCGGGCTACAACTGGAACGAGACCGACCCAGCCGCCCACGATCAGGCTTTGGAGTTGATCCTTGAGGCGCGTGACTGCGTTTCGGGCTTCGATTCGGCTAACTACATCGGCAACCTGGCCAGCGGCGAGGTCCTTTCGGCGATGTCGTGGGGATTCGCGGCCGGGATCGCCTACGGAGACAATCCCAACATCCGCTACATCATCCCTGAAGAGGGCGGGATCATCTGGCAAGACGGCATGGTCATACCCGCTGATGCACCAGACCCATACACCGCTCACGTGTTCATCAACTACCTGCTTGAGCCCGACATCGGCGCGCTGATCACCGAGTTCACAATCGGTTACACTCCCAACCTCACTGTAAGTCCGTTGCTCTCGGACGGCTACCACGAGGTGATTGACGGTGCTGGCCTGGGACTGACCGACGAGATACGTGACCGGCTCACCTGGCAAGTTCGGGACGATTCGCACGCTATCTTTGCCGAAACCTGGTCAGAGGTACTTTCGGCAGGTTAGGCGATGTCGTCTGGAAATTCTTCAATGGAGGCCTGCGGGGTACGGAGTCGAACGAACTTCGTGCCCCGTCGGCAAGGAGACCGCGGCTCTGCGTTCGAAGACGCTTTAGATCTGCTGGCCGCGATGGTGGCGATCCCGACCGAGAGCCGCAAGCCCAACGCGGCGTTGGTTGATCTGGTCTCTGAGCGTGCTGAGGCGGCTGGAGCGGATCTGAAGCGAGTGGAGGGCCCCGCGGGCCGCGCCAACCTGCATGTGCGTTTCGGTCCCGAGGCACCCGGCGGTGTGCTCGTCTCTGGACACACCGACGTGGTTCCCGCGGGGTCGGGCTGGACCAGCGACCCATACCAACTCGCTGTCGACGGTGAGCGCCTGCTGGGCCGAGGCACGGCCGACATGAAGGGTTTCATCGCTTGCGCGCTCGCAGTGGCGTGCCGTTCCGACATATCGGGCTGGACCGCGCCTCTGCATTTGTGCTTGAGTTATGACGAGGAGATCGGTTGCGTTGGTGTCGCCTCGCTGCTGTCGAGACTCGCTGTTGACCCGCTGGTGGCACCTCGTGTCGTCTTGGTCGGCGAGCCGACTGAGTTGACTTTGTGTACCTCGCATTCGGGCAAGGTCACCTACACGCTGCGGGCGAGTTGCGACCCGGGCCATTCGAGTTTGGCGCCGACTCGTACCAATGCTCTCGATCAGGTCGTTGCTGTGGCTCGAGCGGTGATTGAAGTTGGCAGCCGCGCCGCTGAGGTCGGTGGGTCGACCAATGTCGGGACTCTGTGGGGCGGCACGGCTGTCAACGTGCTCGCCGCTGCCGCTGAAGTTAGTTTCGAATGCCGTCACCAATATTGCAGTGACCCTCAGGAGATGCTCAGCGGCGTGTGGTCACAAGTTGAAAAGGCACGATCCGCTATGAGCAAACTTGAGGGCGGGTTGGAGGTCGTCTGCGATACCCGCTACCCGGCGTTGTTTACCCGCGAAGACGATCCTGAAGTCAGGTTCCTAGCGGATTTGACCGGTCGGAGTTGCGCCGGACATCTGCCGTTCGGATGCGAGGCCGGTCTTTACGCCGAGGCTCTGGCGGTCCCCGCGGTGGTGTTCGGACCAGGGAGTATCAGCAACGCCCACCGCCCCGACGAGTTCGTCACCAGAAAGCAACTCGTCGAAACCTGCTCCACGTTGAGGGTTGTCCTCGACGGTTACTGCCGCAGTGGTTGTCCGCCGCGCCAAGCGCCAGATCCCAACCGGCGGCATGCGAGCGCCGATCCGATTCCGAATATGAGGTTCAAGACATGACAATAGAATCCACTGATACCGTCGTCGTTGGCGGTGGTCAAGCCGGTTTGGCGATGAGCGAACATCTCAGCAGCCACGGTATCCCGCACATTGTGCTGGAACGGGGGCGAGTAGCGGAATGTTGGCGCTCGGCGCGTTGGGACTCTCTGGTCGCCAACGGGCCCGCCTGGCACGACAGGTTTCCGGGCCTGACCTTCAACGGCGACCCCGACAGTTTTCCATCCAAAGAGGAGGTGGCCCACTATTTTGTCGACTACGCGAGGCAAATCGAAGCACCGTTGCGTTGCGGTGTGGAGGTGCGTGAGGTTCGCCACCACACCAACCAGCTCGGGTTCCAGATTGACACTTCCGAGGGTAGTCTTGATGCCCGCAGCGTTGTCGCCGCAACCGGACCATTCCAGCAACCGGTGATCCCGCCGCTGGTCCCGAACGATGCCGATGTGGTGCAGTTGCATTCGATGTCTTACCGCAACCCACAGCAACTACCAGAAGGGGCGGTGCTTGTCGTCGGGGCGGGGTCATCGGGTGCACAAATTGCCGACGAACTGCTGCGTGCCGGTAGGCGGGTTTTCATGTCGGTCGGACCCCACGACCGGCCTCCGCGCAGTTACCGCGGCCAAGACTATGTTTGGTGGCTCGGGGTGCTCCAAAAGTGGGACGCGCCGGCGGTTGAATTGGGCTCCGAGCATGTGACGATCTCGGTGAGCGGAGCGCGCGGCGGGCACACCGTAGACTTCCGGCAACTGGCCAAGCAAGGTATTGCGCTGGTCGGGATGACTGACTCATACGACAACGGCGTAATAAAGTTCAAACCGGATCTCGGCGACAACCTAGCCCGCGGCGATGCCAACTACCTGTCGGTGCTCAAGGAGGCCGATGCCTACGTGGCGTGCAACGGTCTTGACATGCCGGCCGAACCGGACGCTTGGGTCATCGGCGAGGATCCTATCTGGGTCACCGACCCGATACTCGAACTCGACTTACGCGAGGAGGGAATAACCTCGATCCTCTGGGCCACAGGATACCGGTTGGACTACGGTTGGTTGAAGGTTGATGCCTTCGACGAGACTGGCCAGCCCATACATCACCGAGGTATCTCAGACGTACCGGGGATCTACTTCCTGGGGTTGCCTTGGCAGAGTTGCCGAGGCTCCTCGTTCATCTTCGGTGTGTGGCACGACGCCAAGTTCCTTGCTGACCACATTGCCTCGCAGCACAGCTACCTGAATCGGATCGGCGCGGTGCAACAACCGCCGCAACAAAACGGACAAAAGTGATGTCTGCTACGACTACCCATCGGCGCATCCGCCCGTTCAACACTCGAGACACCTACCCCGAGCAGAACCTCAACAATGACCTGTGCCACGCGGTGGTCGCCAACGGTACCGTTTACCTGCGGGGACAGGTCGGCACTGATCTAAAAGGCAACCTCGTGGGCCACGGTGATGCCGCGGCGCAGGCCGATCAAGCGATGGCCAACGTCGAACAATTGCTGCACGAGGCCGGAAGCGACTTGACCCATATCGTCAAGACCACGATTTACATTACCGATCCCCGTTACCGCGAGCCGGTGTACCAGACCGTGGGTCGCTGGTTGCGTGGTGTCCATCCAGTCTCGACTGGACTAGTCGTCAGCGGGCTTGCGCAACCCGAGTGGCTCATGGAGATAGACGTGATCGCGGTGATGCCGTGACGGCCAGCGGTGACTTGAATGTGGTTGGCGCGGCCGCGTTGGCTCGGGTGCGCGACCGCGGTCGGCCTCGCAGTGGAGCGTTCCAGAACGAGATGGATGTGATCGCTGACGGTGCAGTAGCCATACGGGACGGACTTATCGTGGCTGTCGGAACCTCCGAGGAGGTTCTGGCCGAGTGGGACGACCCCGCGGTTGCACGGCTTGACGCCGCCGGTTGCACCGTTTTGCCGGGCCTAGTCGAATGCCATTCGCATCCGCTCTTCGGCGGCGAGCGCCACGAGGAGTACGCCGATCGTCTCGGTGGTGCGTCGTTGGCTGAGGTGGCTGCCCGTGGCGGAGGAATCTGGTCAAGTGTGGTTGCCACCCGCACCACCTCAGACGATGATCTGAGCGCTAGGTTGGACACCGCCTACCAGCGGATTCTGGCCGGTGGTGTGACCACCCTTGAGGTTAAGTCTGGTTACGGCCTAACCGTCGACGAAGAACTGCGGGAACTGCGACTGCTTGAAGAGTCCCGCCGACTGACACCGTTGGAACTAGTGATCACATTCCTTGGTGCCCATGTCGTGCCCCAAGATATCGCATCGGGAAACGGAGATGTCTCAGCGGGGGAGGCCTACACCGAACTTATCGCCACCGAAATGCTGCCCGCGGTGGTTGCGCAAGGGATCGCTCAGTTCCACGATGTCACCGTCGAAGACGGTCTGTTCACACCCGCCCAAGCCCGCCGGTTAGTCCATGTGGGACAAGCGGCCGAACTTCCGGCACGGATCCATGCCGACGCTTGGCGGCCGTCGCGAGGCTGGGCCACAGCCGCAGAGGTGCATGCGGTATCGGCGGAACACCTGACGTACACCCCCGACGAGGAGATTCGCGAAGTTGGAGTGTCAGAGAGCGTGGCGGTGCTGTTGCCCGTGGCGGAACTGATCTACATGACCGACCGACGCGCCAACGCCCGACTGTTTATCGAAAATGACGTTCCTGTTGCCATCGCCACCGACTACTGTTCGTCGATCCACGCAACGTCTTTGCTTCAGACAATGAGCCTCGCAGCACCTTGGTTCAGGATGACACCTGCCGAGGTGGTCGTTGGAGCCACCCTCAACGCGGCCTACAGTCTCAATCTGGCGCACCGCTGCGGGTCGCTCGACGTGGGCAAACGCGGCGATCTGATCGTGCTCAACTGCCCGCATCCGAATGAGATGTTCCTTGCGCCTGGAGCACCCCTGCTCAGTGGCGTGGTGATCGGCGGCAAACAATTCCCAAACCAAGAAAAAACCGAGGAGTCCGTATGAGAGACCCACGATATGACGTGTTATTCGAACCGGTTGCGATCGGCCCGTTGGTCGCCAAGAACCGTTTCTTCCAAGTACCGCACTGCAACGGGATGGGCTACCGCGACCCGGCCGCGCACGCAGAGATGCGGGCCGTCAAAGCCGAGGGTGGCTGGGCGGTGGTGTGTACCGAACAGGCCGAGATTCACTACACCTCTGAGATCACACCGTTCATTGAGGCCCGTATCTGGGACGACTGCGACATTCCGGCATTGGCCCTGATGGTTGAACGCGTCCATGAACACGACGCGCTGGCCGGTATCGAACTGGCCTACAACGGCATGAACGGCCCCAATCTGGTTTCGCGGGTCGCCCCGGTCGGACCAGGGCACCTGCCGGTCGCTTCTTTCGCTGCTGATCCAGTCCAGGCCAGGGCCATGACCAGACGCGACATCGCTAACCTGCGCCGTTGGCACCAACAAGCTGTGAAGCGGGCGTTGCGCGCCGGGTTCGACATTGTTTATGTCTACGCCGGCCACGCTTTGGGTGGTGTCCACCACTTCTTGTCGCGCCGATACAACCAAAGAACCGACGAGTACGGCGGCAGCCTCAACAATCGGATGCGGCTCCTGCGGGAGTTGCTGGAGGACACCGTGGATGCGGTTGACGGCCGGGCTGCGGTGGGGTGCCGCATCGCCGTGGAGGAGTCGGCTCATGAGCACGGTATCAACCGAGATGAGATCGTGGAGGTGATCGGTGAGTTGGGTGAATTGCCCGACCTGTGGGATTTTGTGCCCGGCAGTTGGGAGGACGACAGCATTACCTCACGCTTCAGTACGGAGGCCCATCAAGAGGAGTTGGTGCGAGGCTTGAAATCGCTGACTTCTAAACCGGTGGTCGGCGTGGGCCGCTTCACCTCACCCGACACGATGGTGCGGATGGTCCGCCAAGGGATCCTGGATTTCATCGGGGCTGCCCGTCCGTCCATTGCCGATCCGTTCCTTCCCTCCAAGATCGAACAAGGCCGCCTTGAGGACATACGCGAGTGCATCGGCTGCAACATCTGTGTGGCTGGGGACTTCACCATGTCACCAATCCGCTGCACGCAGAACCCGTCGATTGGTGAGGAGTGGCGCCGGGGGTGGCACCCGGAGCGTTACCGACATCGCCACAGCGATGAGCGGATCCTCGTGGTCGGGGCGGGTCCGGCCGGTTTGGAAGCGTCTATGTCGCTCGGCAAGCGTGGATATGAGGTGGTGTTGGTTGAGAAGTCGCGTGTGCTCGGAGGCCGGGTCGCCGCTGAGTCCCAGTTGCCGGGACTGGCCGAATGGATTCGAGTGGTGGATTACCGGCTAGGTCAAATCGCCCAACTCGATAATGTGGAGCACTACCTCGAGAGCGAGATGAGCGCGGCTGAAGCTCTGTCATACGGTTTCGACCATATCGCCGTGGCAACCGGGTCGGTATGGAGACGAGACGGCGCGGGACGTTGGCACACCCGAACGGACGGCATGGCTATCGGTGACTTGCAGGTCTTGACACCCGACGACATCATGGCAGGGACACGCCCAGCCGGTAACCGAATCGCGGTGTTTGATGACGACCACTATTACATGGGCGGTTCGATGGCTGAGTTACTGTGCGTCGAAGGTTACGAGGTGGCGCTGATCACTCCCGAGGCGATCGTCTCGGCGTGGACGATCAACACGATGGAGCAGCACCGCATCCAAGCCAAACTGCTTGAACTCGGTGTCGAACTGCACACATCCACAGCAGTCTCGGCGGTAGGCGGCCACGAGTTGCACACCGCCTGCGCCTTCACCGGACGAGCTGGCCGCATCGATGCCGACGCTCTTGTGATCGTGACCGCACGGCTACCCAACGATAATCTGTCACAAACCCTTCAATCCCGAGCCTCGGAGTGGGCCGACCATGGTTTACGCAGCGTCACCGCAGTGGGCGACGCGCTGGCACCCGGCACAATCGCCGCTGCGGTTTGGGCGGGCCGACGCTACGCGGAGGAGCTGGAATCCCCGACCGAAGACTCCGACACCACACCCTACCGCCGAGAGTTGACCTCACTGTTCTTGAAGTAAACACAAGCCCGGTCTTGCGGTGCTGCGCCCACCTGGGTAATTCTCATTTGCCGCTTACGGGCTCTGCGCTGGTTTCCCGATGTTCGGTGGGGCCAAGCAGATTCAGCATCTTCTCCTTGCCGGCGTTGCCGAGCAAGACGACTCCGTCCTTGTGGCTCCACACTGCGGTGCTGTTATCGACAGCCTTATAGATGTGCAACGCCACATCACGAACCCGGTCGAGGTCTGTCATCCAGCCATGGTCGTGAGCGCATTCCTGCAAATCGTCAGCTCGGCGTTCAACATGCTTGAGCCACTTCTCCATTGCTGAAGGCGCAAGCAACGAGTCGGATTTGCTGCTGTTGACACTCTTTGAAGTCATCACAAAATTCTCGATCTGCGACAACCGAGCCCGTGACCATGGTACCACATGGTCAAGAGAGTCGCCCGCACGCAGCAGCCGGGCACCGCTATAGATACAGCGCCGGTCTTGAATACGCGCTAGGCGCACACGCATTTCCGCGGGCGGCATGATCCGTTCCTGCCCGAAAAGATGGGTGTAGAGGTCGTCGAACGGCATTTGCAGTTCTTCGCGATTGATTTTCATCACCGCTTGGGCGAAGCGGAACTCCACTAGTGGCCGCAACACACCTCCGAACCGGGTGAGGCTATGTGCAACGCCCGGAAGCAAAGTCAGGCTTGACTTGTCCGCATTCAAGTCGTAGAGGAACGGTTCAGGGTCTCCCGGCAGTTTCTGCAGCAACCGCACCGGGTTCTTCAACAAGGCGGCACGCACTTTCTTGAGTGCAGCCCCCAACTCTTTTTTCCATCCCGAGTATCGGCCCGTTTCTTCGACTTTGCGTCCAACGAAACCCAAGGGCTTGTCACGCAGGTCTCCACGCGTGTTCTCCTTGAGATAATCGCGGAGTTCCTGAATGACTTGCATTACAGTTGTGTCGTCAGCGATGCTACCGTCGGAGCGCATTTTGCGAGCGGAACTTTGACGAAGTGTCACTCCGTCGTAGGGGCGGGCGTGTTCCCAATGGATTTCAAGGTAACGCTCCGCTAGCATGTCCAAAGGGAGATCGGGCGATTGCTCATCAAGTGTCGGTGCCAGATCAAGCAAGGTCAAGAGGAGCCCGAGTTTGTTGGTGCCCGTCATTGCCGCACGGTCAAGTATCTCTAAGACACCTTGGATCGGGTCCAACTGCTCGGGGCGATCAGCACCGTAGGAACTCACAACCCCCAACCGTAGCACGACCGAAGCGTTCTAGCCGTAAACCCGACCCCGACCCCGACCCCGACCCCGATACTCAGTTCACGCAACGCAACGAAGCAAACTATGTGCTGCTTGCACCCGCAGCGACCAGCGCACGTTCGGTGAGCACCCGGGCAAGATGCGAACGAAACTCGGCATCAGCGTTTAGATCGCCAGGTGGTTGCAGCCCTTCAGCAGCAAGCGTCGCAGCCTCAGCCACCGAAGCACCAGATGCCAACGCCTGCTCAGTAGCAGAAGCACGCAGCGGCGTTGAACCCATGTTGACTAGGCTCACGCCCGATCCGCCCTGTGCAACGGCCACGCCCACGATCGCCCAATCCTGAGCACGGCGGTTGAACTTTTGGTAATCCCAACCCCCGGTACTCACCGGCACCCGCACTTCAACGATCATTTCATCGTCCGCGAGAGCCGACTCGAAGTAACCTGTGAAGAAGTCGGTGATTGCGATTTCGCGGTCGCCGTGAGGCCCCCGAGCCACAATCGTTGCACCTAAAGCCAACAATGCGGCTGGCAAGTCAGAAGCCGGATCGGAATGGGCTAACGTGCCCCCAATGGTTCCCCGATGGCGAACTGCTGGGTCACCAACTAGCGCAGCAACCGAAGCTAGCAGCGGCACAGATTGTGCCAGGAGTTTGGAATGCTCTAGTTCGCTGTGCCGGGTGAGCGCACCAATAGCAATGCTCCCGTTCGTAGCGTTGATGTAGCGCAAATCTTGCAAACGCCCCACGTCTATAAGCACCGCAGGGGTAGCCAAACGGAAACGCATCATCGGAATGAGGCTGTGTCCCCCTGCCAACAATTTGGCTTCGTCGCCATGCTCGGTGAGCAATGCAACCGCATGCTCAGGGGATTCGGCCACTTGATAATCGAAACTTGCGGGAATCACGATGCACCTCCTGGGGCCTCGTTGTTGACATTGTTGATTGTGTTCCAAACGGTTTGGGGTGATGCCGGCATCGCCATGTCAGTAACGCCCAAAGGCCGTAAAGCGTCTACCACCGCGTTGATAACCGCGGGTGCCGCGGCGATAGTGCCAGCTTCACCCACTCCTTTCACGCCCATCGGGTTGGTGGGGCTAGGTGTCACATGGCTAGCGAGCCGGTAAGTGGGTGCTTCAGCAGCGGATGGCACCAGATAGTCACCCAAGTTTACGGTCACGATCTGGCCGTCTTCGCTGTAAACAGCATCCTCATAAAGCGCTTGGGCGGCACCTTGCAAAACGCCTCCGTGTATCTGGCCTTCAACGATTAGCGGGTTGATTTGATTGCCGCAGTCGTCAACAGCCACATAATCAACGATGGCGACATCGCCCGTTTGGGTGTCGACCTCCACGATAGCGATGTGCGTTCCGTTGGGGAACGTGAAATTGGGCGGGTCGTAAGTCACATGGGCTTCAAGATTGGGTTCCATCCCATCGGGAAGATCATGTGCAGTGAAAGCTGCGAACGCGATAGCCGCGAATGGTACCGCAGCAGTCGGCGTGCCTTTCACGTTGAACGAACCGTCAACATATTCCAGATCGCCTTCGTTGGCTTCAAGTTGATGAGCCGCAATCAATCGAGCCTTGTCAAGCACCTTATCGGTCGCCATGAATACGGCTGTCCCCCCTACTGAGAGAGAACGTGAACCGTAAGTATCGAGGCCGGTTGGGCTTATCGCAGTGTCGGAATGTAACACCTCAATGTCGTCAGGATCGATACCGAGTTTGTCGGCCACGATCATCGACCAAGACGTTTCGTGACCCTGCCCATGCGGTGTTGATCCAGTGATGACCTGCACTTTCGCGGTTGGTAACACCCGCACGGTGGCCGCTTCCCAACCGCCCGCACCGTAATTCAGTGATGCTAACACCCGGCTTGGTGCTAATCCGCACATCTCCACGTAGCTAGAAAAGCCGATCCCCAGCAACTTGTTGGATTTGTCGGCACGGCGTTTGGTTTGCTCGGTGCGCACGGTGTCAAGGTTCGCCATCGCTACTGCCTTGTCAAGCACAGTCTGATAATCGCCGCTGTCGAACACCAGCCCAGCAGAAGATTCGTAAGGAAAAGCATCCGCCGCAATAAAGTTGCGGGAACGGATCTCTTCTGGTGTGACCCCAACCGCTATCGCCAACGAATCCATCGCCCGCTCGATTGCGTAAGTAGCTTCAGGCCGCCCTGCACCACGATAAGCATCGGTCGGTGTCTTGTTGGTGAACACTGAGGTGCATTCAAACGAGTAGTTGGGGATGTCGTAGCATCCGTGATACAAGAACCCGCCAAGCAAAGGCACTCCCGGGGTGACGAGTTGCAAGTACGCCCCCATATCGGCTAGGAGCTTCACCCGCACCGCGGTTACTTTCCCGTCCGTGTCGGCAGCGAGTTCAATATGTTGCACCTGCCCGCGGCCTTGAATGGTGGCTGTTGCGGCTTCGCTGCGGCCCTCAGTCCAGCGCACCGGAACCCCTCGGTCCATTGCTAAAGCGCTGCACAGGATCTCTTCAGCGTAAACGTTGAGTTTGCAACCGAAGCCACCGCCCACAGAAGGTGCCACGACCCGAATCTTGTGTTCCGGTATTCCCAAAGTCACCGCAGTCATCACTTTGAGAATGTGCGGAACCTGGGTTGCCGAATACAAGGTGAGTTCCCCGTTGGCCACGCCCGGTGAAGCTAAAACTCCCCGAGGTTCCATCGGTGCAGGGATCAGTCGTTGTTGAACGTAGCGTTCACTAATTGTGTGCGCGGCGTTGGCAAAGGCTTCGTCCACCGCTTCGGGATTGGGTATCAACGGCCAAGTGTAGCTCTTGTTGGTACCGAGGCTTTCATGCACTAGTGGCGCATCGGTGGCTAACGCGCTTTCGATGTCGGTAACCGCCGGCAACTGCTCGTAGTCCACCAAAACCGCCGCCGCCCCATCGGCAGCTGCGTAACGTGAAGTGGCGAGTACCACCGCCACCGCGTCACCAACATATTTGGCAACGCTCGTGGCTACTGGCAAATGCGGCGGGTTGGCCATATCGTCTGTCACCGGCCAAGCACAAGGCAAGGCACTTTCACCCCACAACGGTGCTAGGTCGGCCCCGGAAAGGACTTCGCTTACCCCTTCGATTTCGAGCGCTGCCCTGCCGTCAACGCCCAGAATCTTGGCGTGAGCTTCAGTCGAGCGCACGATCCCTAACCATAGTTCGGCAGGCAAAGTCAGGTCGTCAATGAAACGTGCTTCGCCGGTCAACAGGGCAGGGTCTTCACGGCGCAACCGAGCTTTACCGATATGGGTGTAGCTGGTAGTTGCGGCCTCTTCGGTTTCGGTCATGGTTGTGTTCATGATTGCTCCTCTTTTGCGCCAGCGCAAGCCAAAACCGCGTTCACGATGTTCTGGTAGCCGGTGCAGCGACAAAGGTTTCCTTCAAGCCCGTGACGCACACCCCGATCGTCAAGTTCCGGGTATTCTTCAACTAATGAAATAGCGGCCATCACCATGCCCGGCGTGCAATATCCGCATTGCAAAGCGTGGTGTTCGTGGAACGCCTGTTGCATAGGATGCAAACCCGCGCCCTCAGCCCCGCTGATGCCTTCAATGGTGGTGATGCTGGTGCCTTCCGCTTGCACCGCAAACATGGTGCAAGCCTTCGCTGATTGCCCATCAACTAGCACGGTGCATGCACCGCAACTACTTGAATCGCAACCAATGTTGGTACCAGTAAGCCTCAGCTCGTCGCGTAGCGCATGCACAAGTAGCGTGCGGGGCTCCACGTCTAGCTTTCTTTCAGTGCCGTTGACGGCCAAAGTGATTGACTTCATACGCTTCCCTTGTTAGTAGGTCGTTGATTGGTGGGTTGTTGAACTCACATATTCGCGCGTTTTCAAGCAAATGTCCAATCCAGGCACAAATTTTTTAGGTTTGTCGTTCGTCGTGTTGACGCAGGTAGCGCTCGAACTCGGCACCGAGGTCTTCTGGGGTGGGCAGGCTGGCCGCGATTTCTTTGTCGTAGCGTTCTTCAAGACGGCGCAGATATTCAACAATTTCTGCATCCTTGGTGACGGCTGCGTCTACTTCCGAAATCCAGTCTTGGCTTGGGCGTTCGAATTCGGTCCAGTTGGTGGGCAACCCGGTGATCCTTTCGAAACGTTCAAGTAGGGCTTGCGATGCCATTGGGTTGGGTCCGGTAGCTAAATAGTGGGGTACGCTGGCGCGCAACGAAACCGCTGGAATGCGTGCCGCTTCGAGACGGTCATGAAAAACTCCGGTCACACCTGTTGGCCCTCTATACGATGGTGCAGTGAGGCGCAGCATGGCAGCGAGTTTGGTGTTTGGCGTTGAACCGGTTACCTTCACGGGTCGGGTGTGAGGAACCTCAGCGAGGGTCGACCCGAGAGTTATGATTAATTTGACATCAAGTTGTGCGATGATTTCCATGGCGTTGTCGATGAACGTTTGCCAACGCAGATGAGGTTCCGTGCCTTTGAAGAAGATGAGGTCTCGTGATTGTTTCTCAAGAGTTCGGCAGTGTATTTCGTTGGCTGGCCATTCGATATGGTTCCGCCCGTTCTCGCCAAGATACAGCAGGGGTCGCCGTTCACGAAAGTCGAAGAAATCTTCGCTGTCTACGCTAGCTAGGTGGGTTGCGTCTGAGCCGCGCATGGTGTCTATTGCTGTGGTCGCAGCATGACAAACATCAAACCAGCCAGCCCACGCCGTTACTAAAATGGGTGAGCGCAACTCTCTTGGTGGTTGACGATGCCAAAGGAGGTGGGCGTGCTCCATCGCTTTAGGATGCCGTGGTTTAGCTGCGAGTTAGCGAATTGTTGACCGCGGAAATTATCGCACGCAGCGATGCGCTCACTATAGATTCGTGTTGGCCTACACCCCAAACCAAGTTGCGAGCGCCGGTGTCGATGGCCACATAGGCGACTGCGGTGGCATCAGAGCCGAGCCCGAGGGTGTGCTCGGTGTAGTCAACTATCTTGCCAATGAAGAGGCCAGCGTCATTGAGTGCCGCTACGAAAGCGTCGATCGGGCCGTTCCCTTCGCCAAATACCATCTGCTCGGTCCCGTCCACGATCAGTTTCGCTTCTATCGTGTTGAGCCCACTGTCGAGGGTGTCGCTGGTGGCTCGGTGGCCGAGAATTTCAACCTTGGGGTTAACTGGTTGCACGTAATCGGCCATGAAACGGCGGTGAATTTCGTATGAAGTGATTTCCGTGCCGGTATCTTCGGTGACTTTTTGGATGGTGTTAGAGAAGTCGACTTGTAGACCTCGTGGCAGGTCAAGCCCGTATTCGTGGAGCAGCACATAAGCGATCCCGCTTTTGCCTGATTGGCTGTTGACCCGAACCACCGCCTCGTAACTGCGCCCTAGATGGCGAGGGTCAATCGGCAGGTAAGGCACATCCCACTTGTCGTACTCGCCGCGTAGTTCCTCGCCGGGGCGCACATCGTAAATGGCCGCCATGCCCTTTTTGATGGCATCTTGATGGCTGCCCGAAAACGCTGTGTATACCAAGTCGCCCACATAGGGGTGCCGTTGGTCGATGGTCATACGGTTTGAGAACACGTACACTCGGCGCGCTTGGTCTATGTCGCTAATATCGAGTTCTGGATCAACACCTTGCGTCAGTAGGTTCAAAGCGATGGTGATGATATCTACGTTGCCGGTTCGTTCGCCGTTCCCAAAAAGCGTTCCCTCGATTCGGTCGGCTCCGGCCATTATGCCTAGTTCGGCGGCGGCTACGGCGGTTCCTCGGTCGTTGTGGGGATGCAGTGACAAGATCACACTGGAGCGGTCGCGGATGTTGCGGTGGAATTGTTCGATCATGTCGGCGTAGAGGTTGGGTGTAGACATTTCTACTGTTGCCGGCAGGTTCAAGATGATCGGATTGTTGGGGTTTGGCCCGAACACATCCATCACCGCTTCACATATTTCTATAGCGAATTCGGGTTCGGTGCCGGTGTAACTTTCGGGGCTGTATTGCCAACGAACGCTTTCGGGGTTTGCTATTTGGTTCCGTTCTTGCAGGCAGCATTTGGCACCGTTGACGGCTATGTCTATGATCCCTGCACGGTTGGTGGCGAACACTACCCGGCGTTGCGTGGTGGATGTTGAGTTGTATAGATGCACGATGGCGCGGGGGGCACCGTTGATCGCTTTGAACGTGCGGTGGATTAGTTCTTCTCGTGCTTGAGTTAGCACTTGAATGGTGACATCCTCGGGGATTTGGTCGGTTTCGATTAGTTCCCGCACGAAATCAAAATCGGTTTGCGATGCGGCCGGGAAACCCACCTCTATTTCTTTGAAGCCCATTGCTACTAACATGTCCCACATTCTTTTTTTGCGGGTGGAGTTCATTGGGTCGACTAGGGCTTGATTGCCGTCTCGGAGGTCTACTGAGCACCAGAGAGGCGCTTTGGTGATGCGCTGGGACGGCCAGGTTCGGTCGGCGAGTTCAACACGGGGGTAGGGTCGATATTTTTCAAATGGCATCTTCGCCCGGTTGGTTGTCATTTCGTCTCCCTAGTAGTTTGGTGGTGTTCGTGCTAGCCCGCCCGAAAACACAAAACCCCTTGGCACGAGGCACAAGGGGTTCGGCGAACGCGGTATGAGGCGTTCGCCTACATGAGGCCGAGAAGGGTAGTGATTAACTGCACATGGGCGAGTATACAGCATGTTCGGGTTGCGTGCAAATTTTTCTCGGATTGCTTTGTGGTGTACAGCACAGGTGAGTGCGGATGGGTTATAGTGTTGTGCGGTGTTGCTTGAACCGTTGTCGCTGAGTGCTTTGGCGGCGACTCTTGGTCTTGGTGACCATGAGTTGGTGTCGCTTGTTGGCGGCGGAGGGAAGACGACCTTGTTGTTCGCTCTTGGCGCTCAACTTGAGGGGAAGGTTGTGCTCACCACTACCACTAAGATGGGCAGTGACCGACTCGGTGGACATAAAGTGCTTTTGTCGCCGTCAGACGACTTGTTGTTGGGCGCTTTGGAGGAGCGGTCGGTGCAGTTGGTGTGGCGCGAGGTGGCTGAGCATAAGGCTTTGGGGGTTGCGCCTGAGGTTTGCGACCGTTGGTTTGGATTGGTTGATCATGTGGTAGTTGAGGCTGACGGGTCTCGGCGGATGCCGTTCAAGGCTCCGCGTGCTTATGAACCGGTGGTGCCGGCTCGCACGACCCTGTTGGTTGCTTGTGTGGGAGCGTCGGCGCTTGGCGCGGTTGTTGCTGAGCAGTGTCAACGCCCCGACCGGGTTGCGGCGCTTGCGGAGTGTTCGCAAAGCGACCGTTTAACGCCGCAGCGTTTGGCGAAGGTGTTGTTGAGCGATCAGGGTTCTCGTAAGGGCTGCCCACCGTCTGCTCGTTTCGTGGTGGCAATCAACGGTGTGGAAGCCTCCCACATGGCTTACCTCGCCGAACTAGCCGAACACATAGGCTCGGCAACCCTAATAATCTGTATCGCGCCGTTCACCCCGCCGACACTATGAAAGCGAGGGGACTGCCCCAACCTTAAGGCCTTAGAAGGCGGGGCAGTCACGGCTGAGTGGGCGGACGGTTTTTACTCACGGGGCCGGGTAGACATATGTTTGCCCCTGCTTTGACGAGCCGTCCGCACCTGCGCTGTACACCATTCACTCTCCAAACACTCAGTCGCTCTCGCTCTGGCTCCGCGGTGCCATACGGTCGTATTCTACGCCGGCGCTACTCGTCTTGAACAACAAGAATCCGAGGATTAATTCGCCGACCAACTGCCAAGATTACAATTCGGGATTCCATTAACTGGCGGTTGTTGTTGATGCGATTCGCGTTCGCTTTTGTCGAACTAGCAAACAGTGAGGTTAACCCAGATTTTTCGGTAGTGGGGTTTGTGTTGGGGTGTGTGTTCGCGCGAAGTGATTCATGCTGGGTTTTGGGTTTGTGGAATGGTCAGGGTGAATCGCCGCTCCAATCAGTAGTGCCCCAATATCTTGTTTGTTTCATGGTTTCTTGTGAAGTTTTGTGTTTAGGGGCCGTTTGGTGGGTTGTTGGGGTTGGTGATTTGGTAGCCGGTTTTGGTTTTGGTGACGATATAGCCGCGGTCGTGGATGTTGTGGTGGCATAGTGGGCAAGCCAAGCACATTTTGTCGATGTCTGTGTGTCCGCCTTGTTCCCAGGGTTTGATGTGATGAATTTCGCAGCGTTGCGGCCCGACGGTGCAGTGTTCGCCTCGGCAGTGCCGGTCGCGGGCGATGATGG
>Ga0209022_1001372_pt1 | contig 25337 bp, 25 predicted proteins | sample PinacodermPK_FD_187300 | JGI IMG/M metagenome (GOLD analysis project Ga0209022, IMG submission 187300) | Host-associated microbial community of the marine sponge Aplysina aerophoba from Gulf of Piran - sponge pinacoderm, lysed by proteinase... | ecosystem: Host-associated > Porifera > Sponge >...
ATCGCCCTAAATTACCCCAGACTGATTCAGTAAATCTCAGTAGTCCATATCCCCGAAAAAAAATCGACCGAAAACGGGAATGGGGAAATTCCGTACTTCCAGAGCACTATGAAATGGCGAACTTGGGAAAAGAAAGGTTTTTACCTATCGATGCAGTTCAATGAATTTCCATCCCGCCTCGGGGATTGGGTCAATGTATCTACCATTGGCAAAAAAGTGCAAGCATACCTCCCACCGCCGCTACCACCCAAGCTGCCGATTGATCTGGGCAAGCTGACCTTCAAAATTGAGCGGGCTAGTCATGCAATCGGTCGACTGGATGGATTTATTGACATTTTGCCGAGCGCTCCTGTATTTCTGCATACATACGTCAGACAGGAAGCAGTACTGTCCTCCCAGATAGAGGGTATACAGTCATCGTTGTCCGATTTATTCCTCTTTGAAGCTGGACGTATACCGGAGGTACCCTTGGAAGATGTACAGGAGGTCTCGAACTATGTTAAAGCTCTGACACATGGTCTTTCAAGGATGAAGAATGGATTCCCGCTAAGCCAGCGTTTGATGCGGGAGATGCATGCAATCCTATTGTCTACCGGACGAGGAAGCAAAAAACATCCCGGTGAGTATCGTCGTTCTCAGAACTGGATTGGGGGTCCACATCCAGAAGATGCTCAATACGTTCCACCACCTCCAGGGTATATTCTGGACCTTATGAGTAATCTGGAGCGGTTTATCCACCATGATCACTCGGATATTCCAGCATTGGTGCAGGCGGGACTGGTTCACGTCCAATTTGAATGCATTCACCCATTTCTGGATGGGAATGGCCGTCTCGGCAGATTGCTGATCACACTTCTGCTTTTTGAGCGTGGCATACTGAGAGAGTCCATTCTGTACGTTAGTCTTTTCTTCAAGGCTTATAGATCGAGGTATTACGAACTATTGCAGCAGATTCATACCCATGGAGATTGGGAGGCCTGGCTTGAATTCTTTTTAGATGGAGTTTTTGAGACTTCTGAACGTGCAGTGAGAACTGCTAACAGGCTTCAGAATCTTTTTGACAAGGATCGGAATCAGATCAAACAACTGGGCAGGCCTGCTTTGTCAGCACTTCGCGTGCATCGCACATTCCAGGAGCGACCATTTCTTACAGCTTCATTTGCAGCAAAGCATTCTGGTATCTCGCCACCTACTGCACGAAAGGCGATACAGCATCTTATAGATATCAATATCCTCAAAGAGATCACCGGGAAAATTCGTGGTCGTGTATTCGTCTACGAGGAGAGCATGAATATTTTGATAAAGGGAGGAGTCCCGGGCTTGAATGATGCTGTGGATGTCCGGTAAGGAATATTCTGCCCTCTCATTGGTCTCCAAGACAGTCAGCAGCAATGCAAAATGACAAAGATTGAGCAGGGGATATCAGTGAGTGAAAAGGCTCGAAACGCGGTTTGTTATTTGTGTTGTCCGTGGCACTCTTATCCTTAGATTCCTTGGAGAGTTGGTAGAATAAATTATACAGGCACAGATCGGATGAACAATAACAAGGAAGTCGAACGTGCGGAGCTTCATAAAACCATCTGGCGCATCGCCAACGATCTGCGTGGTTCTGTGGACGGCTGGGATTTCAAGAGCTACGTGCTTGGTATGCTGTTCTATCGTTTTATCTTCGAGAACCTGACTGGTTACCTCAATGAAGAGGAGCGCAAAACCGGTGATACAGATTTTGACTATGCGAAATTGCGAGATGTCGATGCAGAGCAGGGTCGAGATGTGACCGTGATGGAAAAGGGGTTCTATATTCTGCATCTGAACTTTTTGTGAATTTACGGGCAAGGGCACGGCATGATGACAATCTCAACGAAACCCTATTTCGCATTTTAATAATATCGAAGGTTCCTCTATCGGTACGGAGAGCGAAGATGACTTGAAAGGATTGTTTGACGACCTTGATGTCAACAGCAGCAAGCTTGGTCCCACTGTAAGCAAGCGCAATGAAAAGCTGGTGAAGCTCTTGGATGCCATCGGGGACCTCCCGTTGAACAATTTCACAAATAGTTACGTATCCCCCAAGACGGTCTCCTAGATCCCGTTGAGATATAGGCGGGAGAAAGGAATCAACAACGGAGAGAAAACAATATGGCCGGACAGATTGTTTTTCGGGAATCCTAAGCCTCCGCACGCCCGAACATCCTCACTTAGGAAAATAATGCGTATCTCCCTGTTCCTAATCTGTGTTTTTATCGTCTCATATCCTCTGGCATTTTCAGACGCCCAGACAATTACTTCCCCCTATGAACTAACCGAAATATTTCGAATTGGTGACGAGAGCAAGGGGGACAGTATTTTTTTTCAAGACCATGAAGACCTACGGTTGGCAGTTAATAGCACCAACCATCTATTTGTCGGGGGGTATGGAGAGTCACCAGTTTATTCGTTTTCCGGTAATGGAGAGTTTATTGGGTTTGTGGGGTCTGAAGGCGTTGGGCCTGGGGAGTTCAATAATAGTAGCAATATAGTCATAGGGCCAGGAGACTCAATCTATGTATATGATTCCCCTACAGATCGGATATCGGTTTTTGAACCCCAAACCAGGCGATATTCTCACGGCCTCAGAGTAACAGTTGATGAGGGTGAGGATGTATATCGATCAAGCGCTCAAATTTTGCTTGGTGTTGTCAAAGATGGATATCTGTTCCAATATAATACCGCGTACTTTCCTCCTGGAGAACCTGGTGGATATGATCCTGATGAATCTAGACTTGTCTTCGTCAATTTGGTCAATAGACAAGGGCGCTTAGCGAAGAAATCACTTGCGGAGTTGCCGGCCGGTGAAAGGTTGATTAAGACCTCCCAGTCAAGGAGCGGATCGACTATTTCTATTATGCCACTTCCTTTTGGGAGAAGTCCATTCTTCATCTTTGACAATAACCAATTGTATGCTGCATGGAATGATGTAATTGATATAGCAATCATGTCAAAACATGGCGATCATTTGAGATCAATTAGAGTTGGGCATGAAGCCTTGTCGGTTACACGAAAAGAACTTGCGGATATAGTAGCCCATAGTTCAAAAAGTATTCGTAAGTGGGTTCTCGAGTCTGAATCAATCCCTAAAACCAAACCAGCGTTTGATGCACTTATTGTTGACGATCAAGGTTTGATATGGATTAGAAAGTACCCTGACACTGGAGATGAATTAGCCACTTGGTTAATAGTTAATCCAACTGGACAGTTGGAGGGCAAATTGGACTTACCTGTAGGTCTACTCTTGAAGGTAATTAAAAAAGACCGAGTATATGCCAGTTTTTACGATGAAACGAGTGGGCCTTACATTGTGGCGTATAAGATTGTGAGGTAACATCGCTTTCAAAAAGTCAAAGGGTATGTGTATCTTTTCATCAGTGCCTCGTAATATCTCTGCGTGTCTGTCGTGGAGATGTTTCCTTTTCTACCGCAAAGATCGCTACAGATTGACAATTAGAAACATATACACTATCCCGTATCGCGATTATACGATTTGGTCTGCCAAGGATTAATGAAATAGTCTCAAAACCCAATCTGGTGCTTGCAACCCATTTTTCCGCTTCAATTTCCGTATTGACTACAAAGTGGGCAGCAGAAACTAGCAAACTGTCAATTATCGGAGAACCTTCAAATCTGGTCAAAGGAGGACCTCCACTCTGACATCCGGCAAAGGGGGTAAATGGGACAGGAATCATGTTGATGCCTAAGCAGACGAAGTTCCGCAAGCAACAAAAGAATGGATAAAAGGAAACGCCACCTGTGGTGCGCGGGTGAATTCTGGGAAACATTGATCTTGCTTTGCACGGATCAATTCCTCAACCGGTTCGCTGTAGCTGTAAGAGATCACGCGGCGCGACCGCAAGGACGAACATGACCGCCAGGAACAGGGTCGGTGATATGGATGTCTTGGTTATCGGATCGTCTGTCGGATGAAAATCTCTTGTCAGCTGTGCACCGGAGCCCTAGCTAGGGCCGGAACCCAGCAAACAAAACGCCGGTAATCCGGAATTATGGTAAAAACCGGCATCCGCGGGCCGTTTTTGACCCGATTGGAGCTCCTGAAGTGCCGGTCTCGCGGCCGTGGTCGCATCATCAAACGACCCGAGATGGTTTGCGCGATCTGAGTGATAACTGTGGCGCACACGCGCCCCTTTCGTGCTGGCCACCTAGTCCCATGCATCTGCTGTCTTCTCCCATGTCGCCGCCGTCACCCGAAACAGCGCACTGTCCTCCTCTCAATCGTCGTTCACGCTCCCAATAGACATTAAAGGCCCGCATTGCTTCCTAGTCGGCTATTCGACACGGCGAGGTCGGCAATGCCAAGAACGCCTAACAATTCTGGCACTTGATGGCAGAGACACGCGTTTTGCAGCTGATCGTAAAACCCGACACGTACGGGCCCTATGCGATACTCTCATGACCGAGAATTCCAGTATACCCCTTGTCTGCGCCCAACCTGAAATCTGTCCCGTTTCCCACGCACTCATTAGGTCAGCGTTGGAGGTAAGGCAGACCAGTATCGAAACCTGTCTAACACAGCCTTGGTCACGCCGCCTACTCCGGGAAATAATCGTGCAAAACTAAAATCACTTCGCTCGGACAGCTCATACAGGGTAGGCAATTCCTCTAGGGGGTACGGTCAATTTCCGGAGGGGGATCTCCGGGGCATCGGGCAATTCATCTTCAAAGCTACAAACCTCCATCGGCTGTCCTTTTTCGCCCCTATGGGTGTGAACCGTAAAAACCCCGGATTGGGCAGCCATGTTTACCGAGATGGACCTGGGGACCTCCAGTACTCTAACTTGATTGCGATTCAATTCCCACACCGCCATTCTCTGGCCATCATCAAGCTTACCGACCTCCCTTAATCGTAACGCATCACTAACAGCAAACCGGACGGCCACATAGGGATCGGTTGTCCAATCAAGTAGCCTCGTTGGAAGTCCGTGGTGCTGTGCCAAGGCCATGGTTTCAAGATAAGACTCATCTGGCCAAGTGCAGGGATAGCGTATGCCTACGCGTAGATTATGGCATCCCGCTCCTGTCTTGTCGCGGAGTTCCGGTGAAACTTTGCTGATGCTAACTCCCACCTCATCACAACACTCTACAAATGTCCGCAGCATATAGAATTCCATCCAGACCTGTTCGTCAGCCGTCATCTCCTTCCCCTGTATCCTCCTGAGTAATGCCGTCGTCTCCTCGTGCAAAATCGTCGGAACAAGGCCCCATTCGGCCTTTGCCTGCCCCCTGTATATATAGTATTGCTCGGTGACTTGGTGGGACTTAAATGTTCCCACAGGTCTGCTGCGGTTTCCAAGTGTTTTTCAGTAATTAGCTGGGGCATAGCGGATCATCGCTGGCAGCACGTGGATGATATTGATAGGGCCGAATACCCTCACCAACAACAAATGTAACAGACACCCGATCCAGCAAACAGGCCTACCGCTTGATCGAGCACAACGCTCCTACATCTGGCTTAAGGCCCCGGAAAGGCTTGTAACATGTCTCGCGCAGCCATTGTCGTACCACAACACGTCACAAACCAGCTTACAAGAGGTTCATATTATACCTATGTTCTGAAATGCTATGCTAAGTGGTGGCAATGGTTGCATCTCCTCCCGCTATGGGTTGCTGGAGATCCACATCGCAAACCTCCGATGGCTTCAATGCAGCGGGTATAGGTGGCTGCCTCGTGCCGGCTCGGGACAACAAGCATAGAACCAGTCATCGGCGTATTGACCCAGCCCCAAGTTTGTCACGCGTAGCGATTTTTGGGCTGAATTAGTGCTTGTCAGAGAATAGTCAGTTTTTGCGATTCTTGCTATACTCATAATAATCTGGGCCCGTAATTGTGGCGTCGTTGGCGGAGTTTCAGGGGAATTGTGCGTCATTCGGCTTGCTGAACGGCCGCTGGAAGACATTTTTTCTCTCCGATGCAGCTGGGACGCGGCCATGCGTGCCAAACCGGCGTACATCGGTCTTTCCGCTTATGGCGGAGCCTGTTCAAATCCCTTCGGTAGGATTACAGCGGCACTACGCCGCTCGTTTTCGGGCCTGACGCCAGCGCTTTAGCCGTTCCTCTTTCCGCTTCAACGGCAAGACAATACGATGCACGTTGGCCGCTACCACAGATAGTGCCACCGTGCGACCGAACCCCTCCTTACCATGCGTACGCACCAAGTCCAGTCCGCGTTGGTTCAAATTGTTGATCGCGGATTCTACTGCCGGATGCTGACCCTCCACAAAGTCCGGGACGGATGCGCGCTCCTTGTCCGCAGGGCATAAACGCTCCCGCTTCGGCATGATCACCAGTTCCAAACTCTGCTCCAATGCGCTCCGGTTGTGTTCCGATGAATACCCCGTATCCATACTGCACGAAGTCAGGGACGGATACTACGCCTTGGCCTCCCGTAATAATCCACGATCATCGACGAATCTACCCCCTCGTAGAGCACCTGATGGTGAAGAATGTACTGATACTGGTCTTCCAGGACGCAGACCGGTAATCCCAACTCCGCCTGTACGCCCGCCTTACCTTTGCTGATCCAACGCGTGTGCGGCTCGTGAACCGAGAAAATCTTCTCCGAATGCGGAATCTTTTCGCCCTTGAACAACCGCCGATTCACCTGATCCATCAGTTTCAAGCTGCATCCCAGGTAGTACAGCCCCTGTGCACTGCAATCTGCACCCAACCTCCGCTGCGAAGCCTGAGCCTTCTTCACCAGCTTTCCGCAGTGGCGCAGATATTTGCGCACGCGATCTCGACGGCGTCAGCCCCGTGACCTGCGTACCCCTTGAAACAGCCGATCAAGCCGCTTTGCCCAATCAGACGCCTTGCGCCAGCCCGGCAGGCCATGCGCACGGCTCACACGCGCCGTCTCCCGAAGCAATCAACCCACCCCATCCCTGAGCAGACTGACATCCGTAGGCCAATGAACATGCGTCTTCGTCACCGCCGAATCCACCCTGCACAGTAATCCTGCCTGCTGGGCCTTCTTCGTAAGTCCTGCGTGCCCATGCGTCACCACCACCTCGTTGATCTTTCCCGGTAACTCCTCCGATAACAAACCCACATTGTCTATGATGGTCTGTACATGGTATTCCGGTTCCACCCCCTCGCGCCAACCACCATGCCCAAGCATCTGGCGCAATAGCTTGTCGAAGTTCGCCATATGCGCCAGTCGATCGTAGTCGCAGTTGAGTGCCTGCTTCACCACCCCCAGAACGAAAATTCTTCACAGATCCATCCCGCGGCGTCCCAATTTGTGACTGACTCCCAAAGACACGCCCCCTTCCAAAAGCTCGAAAATCTTCCCTCGCGTCTTTGCATTCTTGTAAATCGAACGCAAACCACGCAATACCACCGGAATGTCATCCCGGCTTCCGAGAGAAAACTCCATCTCTTCAATCGGTACCTGCCCGAACGCGCGTTGGGCTTCCATTACTACCCGCATGGCAACAAAGGGGCGAATGTACACACTTAAACGCCCAAATCAGACCTCCTCCCAAAAATTACCACCAGATTCACAAATTCACTAAACTCCCTACGCTGACAACTCCTACTCGATGAAAACCCCAAATACATGCTGAATCCTGACCAAACCCACCAGAAACAACCCAATCTGCCCCCAAATCCCCGAATTCATCATATAATCCCACGACCAATATCATTTTCTGGCAAGCACAAATTAGTTAAATGTAGTGTAGTGGGTGGAGATGCTGCAAATGGAACCACTGTAGGTGTTTGTGGATTCAGTGCTGGGTGTGTGATTATTGGCGGGCACTATGACGTAATGAGACGGATTTGGTAGGATGTATCGGAAACTGTGGGGAAAATTTATTGCACATTTGGAGGGTCAAACGGGATAGAATGCAAATCTTGAAAAGATTACTCGCGGGTTTCTTTTTCCCTTTGATAAGCTGGAGAATGTATTGGGATTGGGATACAACTGATCCTAATTATGGCGGGACTGAATTCCTGTTTGTCACAATTTCTGCTTTCGTTGCAGGATGTCTTATTTTTGCATTTGCGGGTTTGATCGCAGAAATGGAGATAAGAAGTAAGGTTGGTTATTTATGCGTTTGTGTTTGGGTAGCTTGTCTGGGTTTAGGGGTTGCTCAGTCGGTATCTGATATTGATTCATGGGGGTGGCCGTTAACGTGTTTCTGTGTGTATGTTCCAGTGATATTTTTGGTGTGTAAGCAATTGAAGTATCCTGAGTATGGACGTGGACGGAGGAAACTAGTATTCTCTGATCGGGAGGGAAAAACCAGATCTATCTCCTTCTAGCTATCTGTAGCCATCTGATTGCTTGATATTCACCTGCACACTTGGTTACCTGTACGTCCTTTTGAAGCTACTGGATATAGATCACTCCGGTTTCGTTGTTTTTGCCGCGTAAGTTTTTGTTTTACTCGGTAAATGCTGAGGTCTCATCTTCATGGGACATGTGGTGATTTTTTCCAGGTAACATCGAAGGAGATCAATTTCCCGTGAGTGCCTCAAGGAAACCCTCATAGGCCGGCTTGGGTCTGTACTCTGCATCGAACAGTAGACCCCACTCCGGATTACCCCAGAAATCAATCAGCCAACTCTCTGGATCACGTAACCCCCACCACGTGATTGCAAACTGATTGGCTTCAGGCAGGTCCATGAAGGCGGTTACGATGTCCTTTACGCGCTGCTTTTGAAGTTCGCTCCGTACACTCGTGAACTCAGACAGATCACCTTGGGGGTTGACGCGGACATCCATTTCAGAGATATGGACCAGAAGGCCACGTTGAACTACGGCATCCATTACTGCAACAATGTTGCTCAAGGGAGGTGTGTTATAGGTGATATGCATCTGCAGCCCGATGCCATCAATCGGTACGCCACGGGTTTGAAGGTCATCTACCATGGACAACATCGCGTCTCGCTTGGCTGTATCCCAGATCGTACCATAATCGTTATAGAAAAGCAGCACATCGGGGTCGGCATCCCTGGCATACTGGAACAACCGGGCTATGTAGTCCGGCCCCATTCGTCTGCGAAACACAGAATTGCGCAGCGCTCCTGATCCGTCTTCGAAAGCTTCATTAATCACATCCCAGCTTACGACATCGTCTTTATAGCGCCCAACTACGTTAGTGATGTAGTTCTTAACAGCGTCCTCAAACTCAGCATCGGTCCCTCTGAAGTTTTCCAGCCAGGATGGTGTGGATTGGTGCCAGACCAGCGCATGGCCGTGGACCTGCATATCATATTCCTTTGCAAAGGCAATCAGTTCGTCGGTGGGGTCCCAGATGTAGTCTCCCGAAGGACTCGTCATGTGCCGCATCTTCATCTCGTACTCAGCAGTCACACTGTTAAAGACTGTGCGGACGAGTTGTGAGTGGAGTGCAGAGCCCAAACGGCTTGATTGGAGAGCAACCCCCACAGGGAATGGTGCCACAGAGCGCAGCGGCGTGTATTCATTGCTGGGTTCGGGCTCCTGTACTACGACTGAACTGTCTTTGCAGCCGAGGATAAGTAAGGCCCAGAGGAAGAGTAGAATAAATCTAGAATGTATGCACTTGGTGGTAATTGCCATTACTTTCCGCCGTAATTTGTATAGGTGTGTGCGTTAAGCGAGTAGCTCATGAATGTTCAATTAGTTTACCGCCTCACCTTTTGCATTGTTGCCGTGGTTGCAATCTTGTTGCAGGGGTGTGCTCGTTCAGACTTAGGTCAAGATCTACCTGACCAGGTAGATTTCAATTATCATGTACGGCCCATTCTGTCTAATACCTGTTATGTATGTCATGGGCCTGACATCAGCACTAGGGAGGCGGAGTTACGTCTAGACACCTATGATGGCGCCACTGCCCGGCGTGCTGGCGGGCGAGCTATTGTTCCGGGTAATGCAAAACGCAGTTTGCTCATTCAGCGCGTCAGTGCTCACGATCCGGAGGAGCGCATGCCTCCGCCTCAGATCAACAAAATACTTACTGAATACGAAATCGCGCTTCTTTCCAAATGGATTGATCAGGGTGCGGAATACAAGACCCACTGGGCATTGATTCCGCCGGAAAGCCCGTCGGATCAGGCTACAATTGACGCATTTTTGCAGGCAAACATCGAAAAAAGCGGCATTGAGCCTGCGGCCTTGACGTCGAGAGCCAGTCTGATTCGACGCGCGTCTTACGTATTGACCGGATTGCCTCCTTCTCCAATGGTCGTCGAGGCATTTGAGAAAGATGAATCCCCCGAGGCCTATGAACGGGTATTGGATACCCTCTTGGCTTCTCCAGCGTTTGGTGAGCGGTGGGCGCGTCACTGGATGGACCTTGTACGATATTCTGAGGCAAAAGGGCATGAGTTTGATTTTACAATCCAAGGTGCGTGGCAGTACAGGGATTACCTGATCCGGGCCTTCAACGAGGATGTTCCCTACGACCAGTTTATCCTGGAACACCTTGCGGGAGATGTTCTAAAGGAGCCCAGACGCAATTCAAAAGAGGGGTTTAACGAGTCTGCTATTGGGACCGCGTACTTGGCACTCGGTGAAGGAAAGCACAGTCCAGTTGATACGCGCATTGATGAAGCTGAGCGCATAGATAACATTATTGATGTGACCACCAAAACATTTCAGGGGCTAACCGTGGCCTGTGCGCGTTGTCACGACCATAAGTTCGATCCAATTCCGACCACGGATTATTACTCGCTGTATGGCATTATTGAGAGTGCGCGCTTCACGCCTGTCCCCATTCTGTCGGAAGACTATGTGGCCGGGCTGCGCTCGTTGATTGATTTCAATAAGACGTTGCGCCTGGATATAGCTAACCGATGGCAGTCATCCTTGGACATGGTTCCAGCCATTCCGGCCAGTATGACAAAGAATCTGCCGACCGACCGGGATACAACCGCATCATGGGAATTACTGGGCGATTTTCGGGATGGAGAGCTTGACGGGTGGTTTGTGGACGGTGCAGCATTTGAAGGTGGCACCTCTCACGGTCCCCCCGTGATAGAGGATGCCCGTTTGGTGCAGCTTTCTGAGGGAGTGGCGAGCAGCCGGCATATATCAAAGGGTATTCCAGGGGCACTGCGCTCACCCACTTTCACGATAGCCCATGATACGATCACGGTCATGGCAAAAGGCTATAAGTCAGCGCTGCGACTTGTGGTTGATAATTTTCAGCTTATACGAGCTCCGATTCACGGCGAGCTTGATCAAGAACTCAGCAGTGATGAGTTAAAACCCTATCGGTTCCCTTTAGATTTGTGGCAGGGGCATAAAGCCTATATAGAGTTACTTGTCGGGACCTACGACCAGACACAATTTCTTACCGATCGGCACATGCTGGTAGTTAATGATTCGTCCTACTTTGAAATTGCTTATGCCGTAGCCCACAACGAGGATGCTCCCTCACTGCCGCGCCGGGAATTTGAAGAGGCCCCACTCCCGCAATCTGTAAGTGCCTGGGCTGCACAGAAAGCTAGTCCTGCACAGGTGTCAGCCATTAACCAGGCTTTGGAATCCGGTGAGCTGGAGCGGCCACTAGTTAATGATGTGGTTCGTCAGGAACAGGAGATCAAACAGGCCATGCCCGCCGCGGAGTTCTTTATTGGTATGACTGAAGGGGACGTGGTTACGAGTGCGGTCTTTGGGCGCGGCAACTATAAAACCCCTGTGGGGGACCCAGTACCGCATAGATTCTTGACCGCACTTGATCCTACCGGTAGTACTTTTAACAAGACGTCCAGCGGGCGACTGGAGTTCGCCGAGGCAATTATAGATCCTGCCAATCCTCTCACTGCACGTGTTATGGCAAACCGTCTGTGGCATCATGTTTTCGGGAGAGGGATTGTAGAGACCGTAGACAATTTTGGGGGGCAGGGGAGTCTTCCGACGCATCCAGAGCTGCTTGATTATCTGGCATTGCGCTTTGTGGAGCTGAATTGGTCAATGAAATCCATGCTCCGGGAGATCCTGTTCTCGGAGGCTTTTCAGCGTTCTACTCAGGTCCCGGAAAATGCCGCTGAACTTGACCCCTCGAATCTACTGTTGTCGCACTATCCTGTACGGAGGCTGGAGGCCGAGGCGATTCGTGATGGTATTTTGGCGGTGTCGGGAGCGCTAGACACCACCATGTTTGGTCCGCCGGTACCAATTCATTTAACGGAATTTATGACGGGTAGAGGACAACCCGCTGTTAACGGACCATTGGATGGAGATGGTCGGCGAAGTATCTACATTGCTATACGCCGAAATTTTCTCTCGCCGATGATGCTCGCCTTTGATATGCCGATCCCGTTCTCTACGTTCGGGGCTCGTAACTCCAGCAATGTGCCTGCACAGTCCCTTACGTTGCTCAATGACGCGTTTGTTGCCGAGCAGGCTGTTCACTGGGGAGACGCACTGGTGGAGCAACCCCATCTTGACATTGCGGATCGCGTGAGGCATATTTACTTAAGGGCGCTGTCCAGACTTCCAGACCCGAATGAGTTGCAGGAAGCTCAGGCCTTTATAGGCACAGAGGCCGAGGCACTTGGCCTGCGGTCCATAGAGATCATGCATGCCGCAGAGCTCTGGGCAGCATATTGCCATGTGGTGTTCAATCAAAAAGAATTTATTTACATGATCTGATGAAAGGTCCACACAGGTTAACGTGTCGAATGACACGACGAGAAATGCTTACCATGTGTCGCAATGGGTTCGGCGGTGTGGCACTTATGGGGCTTATGGGAAGTTCTGCCTTCGGTAATATCATTAAGCAAGTTGCCCCATCAGGGCCTCACCCTTTGCGTCCGCGCCCGAGTGATTTGGTCCCCAAGGCAAGGAGCATCATATTCCTGTACATGGACGGTGGTGTGTCACAGGTTGACAGCTTTGATCCCAAACCGCGCCTTGCCAAAGAGCATGGGGACAGTCCGTACGACAAGTTTACGGTTGATGCCACTCAATTCAACAGCATTGGCACAATCCTGAAAAGTCCATGGGATTTTCGGCGCTATGGCGAGAGCGGTATAGAGGTGAGTGATCTCTTCCCGCATGTAGGTGAATGCGTGGATGATCTTGCAATCATCCGATCTATGGTAGCGGATTTTCCAGAGCACACGAATGCCAACTATTTTCTTCACACAGGGATAGGGATCCAAGGACGCCCTTCCATGGGTGCCTGGATAAACTATGGGCTTGGGACGGAGAACCAGGATCTGCCAGGTTACGTAGTCTTGGATGGTGGACTGATTCCGCCGGGGGGTCTGGATAATTTTAACAGTGGATTCCTGCCTGCGTCGTATCAGGGATCTATTTTCAGGGCCGGTGATACTCCCCTGGCGAATATTGAGCCCAAAGAGCCGACTTCGGAGCTGCAGCGACGCAAGTTGAATCTTATGAGCCAAACGGACAAGCATTTGCTTGGTCGTATCGGTAATTCTGATCAGGTGGAATCAGCAATCACCAATTATGAGTTGGCCTATCGGATGCAGGTTTCGGTTCCAGAACTGACCGACCTTTCAGGGGAATCGGAAGCGACCAAGAAGTTGTATGGGATGGATTCAAGTGAACCTGACACACGTATTTACGCTGCGCAGTGCTTGCTGGCCAGACGACTGGTTGAGCGCGGCGTGCGGTTTGTTGAGTTAACCTGTCCAAATGTGAAGGCTGATAGATGGGATCAGCACGCAAATCTCAAAGAAGGCCATGAGCGCAACGCCCTTGCCGTAGATCAGCCCATAGCAGGCCTGATCAGAGACTTAAAGGCACGTGGTATGTTTGAAGATACTCTCGTGATTTGGGCCGGGGAATTTGGACGAACCCCCTTTGCGCAGGGTACCGACGGAAGAGACCATAACCCGTCGGCATTCAGCATTTGGCTGGCGGGGGCAGGAATCAGAGGAGGTACTGTGTACGGTGCTACCGATGAGTATGGCTATCGGGCTATTGAAAATGTGACCACGATCCATGATTTACATGCAACCATGTTGTACCTGTTGGGTCTGGAGCATGAGCATCTCACATATCGCTTCAGTGGACGCGATATCCGGCTCACAGATGTAGGTGGAAATGTCATCAGAGGGATTCTCGCGTGAGGTTGGCCATGCAACGGTACAAGAAGGTTGAAAAGAGAATTATATACCACACTACCCGTACATTGCGGTAGCAGGTATGCCAATTTCACGGATCAGGGAGGTGCCAAGAGCAAGACGCTCGCCGTGCGGCTCTGTCTAGTCTGTAGGGTTCGTGTGGCTCCTACTCAAGTAATAATCACTCCAGGGCCGTAAAACTGAACAGCTCCAAAGATGGCAAAATTGCATTAGTTTACCCAAGAAAGAGAAAGAACACTTCGTAAATGAACCTGGAAGGGCGTGTAGCGCTGGTTACGGGCAGTACAACCGGTCTTGGTAAGGCGATGGCGCACGCGATGGCTCGTTCGGGAGCCACCGTTGCCCTCAACTATGCGAACAATGAAGTGCGAGCGCTAAGTGCCCTGGCCGAGTTTGAGGCTGCGGGTACCCGGGCAATGTTGTTCAGATCAGATGTATCGGAAGAACACGGTGTTCGTACGCTGGTTTCGCAGGTCTTTCAGAAACTAGGCCCTATTGATATCTTGATACCGAATGCGACTCCCGATCAGCCGCAACGGCGGATTGAGGATTATACGTGGCAGGATTACGAGCGGATGTTGGATTTTTTTGTGAAGAGTCCATTCTTACTGACGAAAGCCTGTATTCCCCATATGAAGCAACAGCGGTGGGGGCGCATTATTAATATCATCAGCGAGGTTTTTTCGTTGGGGGTTGCGCCATTCACTGCTTACGCAGCTGCTAAAGGAGGGCAGGTGGGACTTTCACGTAGTCTTGCAACCGAGCTTGCACCGTTTGGGATAACGGTGAATATGATTTCTCCGGGATGGATTCCGGTTGAGCGCCACCAGTCGGAGTCACAGTCAAAGAAGGAAATTTATCTGCGGACAGTGCCTGCGGGTCGCTGGGGGACTCCGGATGACATAGCCTCCGCAGCCTGTTACTTTGCAAGTAATGAGGCTTCTTTTGTAACGGGACAATTCGTTACGGTGAATGGCGGACGCTCCTATGGTCTATAGTCGATGATATACCAAATTCCAATGCTGCAACGAGCAAGCCATTACGTTCATTGTGTGGTGATCGGGTTCCTGGTACTTTTCCTGGCTGCTTGTGGATCTTCGGACGAAGCCGATCGTCCCGAAGTTGGCTTTGTCACAAATGGTATCGCATCCTTCTGGGTGATTGCGGATCGCGGTGCTAACACAGCCGCAGAAGAGTTTGATGTAGAGGTATCGGTCATGATGCCCCCGGATGGCCCGGCGGGGCAGAGCCGGATGGTCGAGAGCCTTTTAGCCCGAGGTGTGGATGGGATTGCAATCAGCCCATCTGATCCCGTAAATCAAGCGGGACTCCTAGACGAAATCGCACAAAACACTTATCTGATTACGCATGACTCTGACGCTCCAGAAAGCCAGCGTTTGGTGTACGTGGGGATGGATAACTATGAGGCTGGGCGGATGTGTGGTCAATTGTTGAAGGAAGCCATGCCTGAGGGAGGTGAAGTTGTGCTTTTTATTGGTTTGTTGGGTCAGCTTAATGCGGATCTACGCCGTCAGGGTGTAATTGATGAACTCATGGATCGCAGTCATGATAACAGTCGACGCGATCCGGTTGATCAAGTTATAGCAAATGAGCGCTATACAATCCTGGATACGCGAGTTGATCAGTTCGATTTTGCACGGGCGAAGGGACAAGTGGAGGACGCATTGGCGCGATATCCAGAGCTGGATGCAATGGTTGGTCTTTTCGTGTATAATCCACCTCAAATATTGGAGGCTGTACGTGAGGCTGGGAAGCTGAATGAGATAACTATTGTTGGCTTTGATGAGGACGCTGCAACATTGCAGGCCATCCGTGATGGTGAGATTGTTGGAACCGTGGTTCAAAATCCTTATCGGTATGGGTACGAGTCTGTTCGTGTACTGGCGTCACTTGCACGCGGTGATCAGTCGGTGATTCCCGAAAACCAGTTTATAGACATCCCCGCACGGCGTATCACCGTTGATAACATTGATGTTTTTGAGGCCGAACTGGAGGATATCATCGGCAACTAAGTGAGATGCTTGTGCATGGGGGAGATACCGCTACTTGAGGTTCAGGGGATCACAAAGCGGTTTCCTGGGACGCTCGCTCTCGACTCCGTAGACCTGCGTGTCGGGTATGGGGAGGTTGTCGCGGTTATTGGTGAGAATGGAGCCGGTAAGAGCACACTTATGAACATCCTGGCAGGTGTGCTCTTACCCGATGAGGGTACGATTCATCTGGATGGTCAAGTTCAAGCGTTTGCATCCGTAAAGCAGGCACATGCTGCAGGCATTGCGCTGATTCACCAGGAGCTCAGCCTGCTTCCAAACTTAAGTGTTGCCGCAAACCTCTATCTGGGTCGTGAGCCAGCCCGTGCAGGCTGGATCAACAAGCGCACACTTCGTACACAGGCATTAAAATACTTGGAGCGTGTGGGCCTCAAGTGCGATCCACAAACTCTGGTTGCAGCACTCCCGATAGGGCAGAGACAGTTAGTAGAGGTGGCCCGTGCATTAGCGTCCAACGCACGGCTTCTGATCATGGATGAACCGACTTCGAGCCTGGCAGAAGAGGAAGCCGAGGTACTGTTTGGTGTAATTCGTGAGTTGCAGGAGCGGGGGGTAAGCGTGTTGTATGTATCTCACCGATTGCGGGAGGTGATGTCGATTGCTGACCGTGTAGTTGTACTTCGTGACGGACGAATCACCGGGAGACTGGCACAGGAATCTGTCACACGGGATGAAATGGTGAGGTGCATGATAGGGCGGAAAGTGAATCGTATTTATACTCGGAAGCGCAATGAACCAGGTCCCGTGGTAATGCGTGTGGAAGGCCTTGTTACAAGGAGCACAAAAAAACGTAGCCTCTCTTTTTGCCTGCATGAAGGTGAGATCGTCGGATTGGCTGGTTTGGTTGGATCGGGACGTACGGAGTTGCTCAGAATACTCTTTGGCGTGGATATGCCGAAGAGCGGACTTGTGACTGTAGCCGGCCGACCCGTTGAGCTGAAATCCCCTCACCACGCCATAGCGGCAGGTATCGCACTGGTACCCGAAGATCGGGCGAAGCAGGGCCTAATACTGGACATGTCCACACAGCCCAATCTTAGTCTGGGAGCATTGTACCGACATTATTTGGGTTGGAAGCTGTTGGATCGCACATGGGAGAATAGTGTGACAAAGGGAATGGTTGGTCAACTGAATATCCAGGGTGTACAGGCGGGTAAACCAACGCGTCACTTATCCGGTGGTAACCAACAAAAGGTCGTACTGGGCAAATGGCTTACTCTACATCCACACGTTCTGTTACTGGATGAGCCTACGCGTGGTATCGATGTGGGAGCGAAACAGGAGACCTACAAAGCCATTGATGAACTGGCTGCTAGAGGGATGGCGATCCTGTTAGTTAGCAGTGAATCTGACGAAATCATTGCACTTTCCGATCGCGTGCTGGTAATGCAGGATCACACCATAGTCGGAGAACTGGACCATACCGAACTCACTGAAAAGGCGTTGATGCAATTAGCAACCGGAACGGTTCATAAGTCACCCACTGAAGAGGAAAGTATTGGGGAAGCTGCATGAAAAAATTATTCGGAATACTTGGAGTGTTAGTGGCCGTGTTTGTGCTCACAGCGATCCTAGAGCCGAACTTTCTGACCGCCTACAATCTGCAGAATACGCTGCGATGGACAGGTCTCTTCGGGATCATAAGTATCGGAGCAGCCTTCGTCATTATAACTGGCGGGATTGATCTGTCCACTGGATCTGTTATTGCCCTTGTTGGTGTTCTTGTGCCGATGTTGCTGGTCGATGTTGGCATGTCACTGGTACTCGTTCTGCTGATCTTGTTTGGTATCCTCCTGACTATGGGCATTTTTCACGGAGTTTTGGTGACTAAGCTCAACCTGCAGCCGTTTGTTGTGACATTGTGTGGATTACTGATTTACCGTGGGCTTGCCCGTTGGCTTGCTGGTGATCAAACACAGGGTTTCGGTTCAGCTTTTGATGGTTTACGACAATTGGCTATTGGTCGTATTCCCATCGCTGGAGATTTTGGGCTTCCGATTCCGTTTGTGATCCTGATTGTTTTGGCTTTTTTATCCGCGGGGTTTCTGCACGGCACTGTTTGGGGGCGCTACCTGTTGGCACTTGGGCACAACGAGGAGGCAGCGCGATTTAGTGGTATCAATACGAGTCGGATGATCACGGTAGCCTATGTGATCGGCGTGATGACCGCCGGATTTGGGGGGTTGCTGTTTTCACTCGATGTGAATTCTATTCAGCCAGCCGTACACGGTAATTTTTACGAACTGTATGCGATAGCAGCAGCGGTTCTTGGAGGGTGCAGTCTGCGAGGGGGGGAGGGATCCATTTTTGGTGTGGTAATCGGAGCAGCGGTGCTGCGACTCCTTTATAATGCAATTAACATATTGGGTATTCCAACACAGTTGGAGTTCGCTATCATTGGCACGGTCATTCTCGTGGGCGTTAGTACAGATGAGATTGTTCGTCGATTGGCGGCGCGCCATGAACTAAAGACAACGCGTGACACATAAGTGCAGAGAGCTAAGCTTGGAGTTGTATTTTCGAAACACACCGAAATTGTTAACCCGAAAATAAAATGCATCTTGCGATTCACAACTGGATGAAAGTCGAACCGATAGAGGTTACCGTTGAGCGGTTAGCCAAGTACGGTTATAAGGGCCTTGAAATTCAAGGCGAGCCCTACAAATACGATACCGGCAAGGTCAGGAAGCTTCTAGATGACTATGGGGTGCGTTGTTGGGGCAGTGTTACCTTGATGCTGGATGAGCGCAATCTTCTTGCAAAAGACGAGGATCAGCGAGCGAAATCAGTGACTTATGTGAAGGATTGCGTCACGATGGTGGGCGAATTGGGTGGAGAGGTTATTTCGGTGGTACCCAGCACGGTCGGCAAAATCGTTCCGGACTCAACTCCAGAGACAGAGTGGGACTGGTGTGTTGCTGCTTTGAGGGAGATCAATGAGCACGGGCGTCAGTGTGGGGTTAAGGTTGGCATTGAGCCCATTAATCGATTCGAGACCTATTTCATTAATCGGGGTGCTCAGGCGTTAGCCTTGGCTGAGGCTGTAGCCCCGGATTGTGGGGTCTGCCTAGACATCTTTCATATGAATATTGAGGAGGATGATCCGATTGCCGCAATTCACGAGGCACGAGATCGCCTGGTGAACTTTCACGTTGCAGATAACAACCGCATGGCTTGTGGCATGGGTTGTTTAGATTGGCCGGCAATAGTACAGGCGCTAAAAGAGGTTGGTTACGACGGTGCGATCTCGGTCGAATTTTGTCCCCCACTTGATCGTACGCCGGCGAACCGATTTCCGGGCAGCGTGGATTCCAATCCCGAGGGGATATCGGATTCGGAGCGTAAATTCCTGGAGGATCATGGTAGCAGCGTATTCAGTGCCGATTTTTATGATATGCATGTACGCCGTTCTGCCGAGACGTTGCTGCCGCTAATTTGAGGCATGTTGACAGACCGCTTATGTGGCGTCTGCTCTGGATCAGTGAGACACGATCAGCGGACGCACCGTGAGCTGATCGACAAGGACATCGCTAGAGGTATCTATCGTGTGTGGAGAGCGGAAGAGTGTGGCTACGACGCGGATGTGGCAGGTTTCTGTAGAGGCACTCCGCTGAACGAAGTGCGTAAGCACGGTCATGTGCTCACATCGGACGGTATGTGGACGTGGAGCCACAGGAGGGTAATGGCAAATTATTCGAGGACAAGATGAAGCGGTTGATGTCTGAACTGAGTGAACAGCAGTCCGAGGGTACCAAGTTTGATATCTCCATTACCGGGAATCTCAAAGCGGCGGATTTCGGGGGTGGCAGGTGATGATGCGTGACGAGGACATCCAGCAGCGGCTGGAACTGGGCGAGGACAGCAGATGGGAGTTCAAGCGGGTGGAGTTCTCGGGCAGACATCCTACGAGCCCCAGTCGCGATGATCTCGCAGCCGAGATGATCGCGTTTGCCAATGCGAACGGCGGTCAACTCTTGATGAGTGTGACGGATGACGGGCTCCTTCAAGACTTGACTCGCGAACAGATGGACGCGCTCGACAACCTAGTGGTCGAAGTGAGCACTGACGCCATCAAACCGAACCTGCGCATCAACGTGTATCGCCGGAAGCTGGATGGCAAAGCTTTCGTTTTGGTTGAGGTGCCCCGGGGCGATTCGCTGTGCGAGTGTGGTGGTCGAAGCTGGATCCGGGTCGGGGCAAGCAAGCGCCGATTGACTGGTGACGAACCGATGCGGTTAGCGCAGTGGCGCGCACAAGGTCGGCATCTGTCGTTTGACGGGAAGCCGGTGGCGAAAACCGGGTTCGAGACGTTGGATCCCGCACTATGGAGGCCGATGCTGAGCGCCGAGGATGCTACCGAGCCGGAGGTAGCACTAGCGAAGCTCGCGCTACTCGCGTCGGATGAATCCGGGGTTCAATGCGCGACCGTAGCCGGTGTACTGTTGTGCACCCGACATCCCGAGCAATGGCTGCCTAACGCCACCATCTCGGCAACCCGCTATCGCGGAACGGATCGCACGACCGGCCAAGTGGACTCGCGGGAAATCACTGGTCCGCTCCAGCACCAGATTGCAGATGCACTAACGTTTGCAGGGCGGAACATGCAAGTTGCTGCTCGCAAGACTCCCGCACGGATTGATATGCCGCAGTACAGCGAGAAGGCAATCTTCGAGGCGGTTGTCAACGCCGCAGTGCATCGTGACTATTCGATCCGCGACAGCAGAATTCGCCTGTCGGTGTTTTCCGATCGCTTGGAAATCCAATCGCCCGGTGCGCTCCCCAACAGCCTGACACTCGAGAGCATGGCTCTGCGGCAAGCAACGCGAAACGAGATCATCACCTCCGTAATGGGGCGGATGGGAGTGGGCGATATCCGCGGCTCTGCGGATCGACGCTACTTCATGGAGCACCGCGGAGACGGTGTGCCCACAATCATCCGTGAAACCCGAGAGCTTTCAGGACGGGCGCCGGAGTACCGATTGATTGACGATGCGGAGGTCTTGCTGCGAATCCTCGCCGCACCGCAGGATTCCATCTCATCCTGCGTGGTTGTCACTGTCAGAGTTGACGGACAGCCCCTGCCCGGAGCGAATGTTTTGGCATTGTTTCCGAACCGAACTTGGGAACAGGCGGTCACGGACGAGAACGGCGAGGCCACTGTGGATCTGTACACGACCGAGTTGCCGATGACCGTATTCGGAGCGGCACTTGGACATACAGCCTGCCTGGTACGAGAATGGCTACCCGCTACAGGTGCACTTGCTCTTGATCTGACTCCGCTGCCGCAGGGTGGAAGTGTCATCTTTGCTGAGGCAACAGGCCATCTTCCCGGGTTGAAGGGGCGTCTAAATCCCATACGAGATGCGCTGGATCGTACCTATCTGTACGCTTCGAATCTCTCCGTTGATCGGGGGCGAGCGCAGCCCGTTCCATTCGTTCCCGGTGAAGTACTCCGGTTGACCGACTCGGACGGAGTAGAACGCCATGTGCGCATCGTCGAAATAATTGGCCGTTCAGCGCTCGGGGAGTATTGGGTGCCGGGACTGCAGGAATAGTACCAAGGCAATGGCGATCAATACAGTTATTCTGGGCTGGTGCAGCGTCCCCTCAAGCGCTACCCGCGACTTTCTCATTTGAGTTGCATATTTCAATCGGAATAAGTGGCCCGCTTCGATTGGCACACACCTTTTGTTTAGTCGCAACCAAACCCATTCCGTGCTCTTTTATTTCCAGGATACCTCTCTGCCAATTCGAATTGAAGCGAAGCCACCAAGCACTTGACCCCATCTGATTATCAGAGATGGATTCTCTGGTTCTATATGATCGGGTAACTCGCGGATGTGGCTCCTACAATCCTGAAACTTATGGGTCTGCTGATACCAGAAACGATGACGGGGAGTATTCTGGTGAATATTTGACGCTGATTGCCCCCAGAACTCCTCTATACAGCCGGAATTAGTGGACGGATTCGAGGTTGCCGAAGTAGCTGATTCATCATATGTAGCTATCACAACTTGACACCTTTGGTCATTTTGTTATCGCTCTGGCTGAGTTGGCCAAAACAGGTATTCCTCCAATGCAGGATTGATTATACTGCCATCCGTTTCACGCCCCAGATCACGTGACACCATTTCCAAACGAGTTGCCGTTAAACTCCTACCTCGCCCCAAGTTCAATTCCGTCTTCGCCGCCTTTCCTCATACGGTCTGTACTGTCGCTCTTCAAGCGTGCCCGCCAGTGCTTTCGCGGCGGTTTCCTGCAGCAATTCGGGAGGAGTGTCCCCACGCTTCACCATCTCCGCATCGTAATTTACCAGGGCGTGTGCCATTTGCAGTAATACCTCCTCTCGAAGCGACGCGGCTATAATAATAGGCTGCTTTATGGTGTAGTAGTCATAGCTCACGATATACTTTGCGGCCACCTGTTTCATGCGCTCGCGCTCGGACGCGCTGAAAGTGCTTAACCTCCAGTAATCCACCATCATACGAAGCGTATATAGCCCCCCCTCTGGAAGAACCAAGGGTGCGTTCTGCTCCTCCGATAACGCGGGAGGGTACCACTCCTGAACCGTCTGCACCCGTGCGGCGGATGGGTTTGCTGAGGGCGACGGACCTATGTCCGGGACGAAGCCGCTATCGCAGTGGGTGAGCACCAACAAACCGCTGACGCACAGCATCGCAACCACGAGATGGTTCCTGTTCCTAGGGATATCAGATTCATACGTAAGGCTGCAATGGGTGAGCTTGGCGACAGCGCCCCAAGATACGCAATGCCAAGTTAAGTCTTGGGGTTCGCCCTGTACTGGGCTAATCGGCGTTAGGTCCGTCTGATCTATCTGGCTCCCCCCGCGCGGGAACGATCATTCTGGTTTTTATATTAGAGACAGATGTATTCTGACGGTGTCTCCATGTCTGTACGGCGCGTTACGATCGAAGACTTCGTTGTCATTGCTTACCTGCTCAAAAAAGTGGCGGAGGCCGGAAAGGGGTTAACCCCTGCACGACAGGCTCAATTCAGTGCCTGTCATAGATTCTGCCTCCACACAAGTCACGGGATTCCAGGCGTTAGGAGGATTCGGGTGGAGCCCCGCCCCGGTGTTTCAGGTCCAGTGACACACACATGGCCCCCACCTCCAGGCGTCGATAGCCACGCCACATAACCTCCACCCCCGGCGGAGGGCGTTTCTTGCCCTGTTGATATCCGCCCAGAAGTGCAACCAACAGGACTGCCGATGCCATGTGGTCTGGTTCCGGAAAATCATGTTCCGCCGCCAGATTGCTCAGAATGCGTAGTTGGGTTTTGGTGAACATCATCTCTACCGATGCATTGGGAACTTCACGTCCCAGAAGTGTCAGTAACATCAAACGCCAGGCAGTCACCATGTAGATCGTCACCGCACGGTGGAGCGTCCGGGCCGACCGCATCCGTAATTCCTCCACTTTGCATCCACTTTTCAAGACTCGGAAGGTATCTTCTACCCGCCATCGCAGCAGATAATACTCAACGACCTTTTTCGCTTCCTCAACGGTGTTCACCGGAAGACTCGTCAACAGGACCCATTCCAGCGCACCGGACGAGCGATGGATTTCCCGGATATGGACGGCGGTCATCTGACCACAGGGCAGATCCACTGCACAATAACGGATATCCATACATGCATCCCCCCCTTCGCGGCCCTCATGCAGAACCCGACCTGACTTGACCCGACGACTCAATCGCTGAATCGGAATCTTGACCTCTCCAGAAGACTTGAGTCCTCGAAGCAGTCCAAAAAGCTTTTTCCCATTCGGGAGTACCCGGTCATGCTTTGCACGAACCAGCACATCCACGCGCTGACTACGCAGACATCGCTCCATCAAGGACGCACTGTCTTCCTCCCGGTCCATAACCACCACCATTCGCGTGGAACGCCGAACCGTTTTGGCACAGTCCACGACATCGTCGACCGCATCCTCCCACCGTTGCCGGTCTGGAAACTCACTTGACGGATCAGATGGGAGATATCCGCAGCGCAGTACGCCCAGGGGAAGTCCCTGATCGTTCACCGCCAGGGTCGCGTGCAACTGGACTCCCCGCGCTTGCGAAGTCGTCTGATTCCGGCTCACCACCTCCAGTCCATCACGCGTGGGACGGGTACGATAGGGAATCTTGGTATCGTCAATCACGCACAGGACCGTCTTCTGCCCCCGAATTCGCTCCACCGTCCGCTGGCGATGGGGAGCCAAAATTCGTTCCGGCGTCACCGCCGTCGTGTCGGGATGCTCAATAAACCGGTAATAGCCCTTCACGGCTGCATGATCCATTTCAAGATTCGAAGTAATTGGTTCCCCAGGCATACGACTCAACAAACAGACACTCTTCACTAAACGTTGGGTCCGATGCCGGTTCCCCAAATCCGCCGCCCCAAACTCATGTGCGGCCCACTGGTCGCCATCAAGGACCCGCGTGAATTTCTAAAGTGGGGTATATCGGTGCGGGAGCAACGCCCAACTGGGTACGCCACCCAGAAGAAAGCTCATACAACAAGACCGCCTTTTTGCTCCGTGTACAGGCATTCGTTGAAGCGTGACGGCCGCGTCCCGTCGTCTGCCCCACCTTGTGGAACCCCGCTGCAAGAAAACAACTGCCCGAGTACGATGGATCCACAAAGGTCTCCACCACCCAAATCCGCTGGGCGTGTTCCTCGTACAGGTCTGCCTTCATCTGCCGCAAGGACCGTGACAACAGATAGCTGGCCAGGTTTTTGCATCGAACTCCCGGACGAATCAAAAAACGGTTCAGTCCCATTACATGGGATCGGTATGCGTCCCGCTGCTCGGATGACCAGCCCATCCACACATCGCGTGGAGCCAAATACAACGCGGCCGCCGCAAATCCAATCCCCCCAAAGTAGCCATGATCACTGTTGAATAAATAGTGTCTGCCAGAAAACACCTATTTCGGCTGAGTTAAGGGCGTCATGGCCCTGGTTTGCGTACGTCTGAGGTATCAATTCGAGGGGGTGGTGGCTTGGTCACGTCGTATTTAGGTTAGCGTCTCTGCTAAAAGTCGGATTTACGCCGGTTTCCGCAAATTTTTCGGGATCTGATCTGCCCAGCGGACAGACCTCGGGCCAGTTCTGTTGTTCTGCACGCCTTGTTTGATCGTATCCGTACGACCAGGGG
>Ga0209022_1001378_pt1 | contig 25283 bp, 22 predicted proteins | sample PinacodermPK_FD_187300 | JGI IMG/M metagenome (GOLD analysis project Ga0209022, IMG submission 187300) | Host-associated microbial community of the marine sponge Aplysina aerophoba from Gulf of Piran - sponge pinacoderm, lysed by proteinase... | ecosystem: Host-associated > Porifera > Sponge >...
ACGGATTAATTAGTATTTATTATCACCATAAAGCTTTAAAGGAGATGGGTTTTACTTTTGATCCAAAGGATTATCATCCGATGCATTTAAGCCTTTTGAGCTTTATTGAATCTGAATTTAGGTATCTAGAATCTAAAGATCTTAGGGAAAAACAAGCAAAAGCTCAGGCTCAAGCTAAAATGAGAAGATAAGATGCCTAATGAACGCATTAATTTATCGCTAACCACTTCATTTGAAGGTCAACCTGCAGTTTCTGCAGCTGATAAATTAGGTAATGCGTTTGATGTTAGTTCTGATAGTGTTGCAAGATTTAATCATGCTGCTGAGGATAGCAATGAAAGTTTATTAGATCTTGCTGAAACTCTCGGTGAGAGTGTTAAATCAGCTTCTCTTGCTAAAATAAATAGTGATAAATTATCAGAATCTCTTAAAACAGTATCTGAAAATTCAGCAGCAGCTGCTAAAAGCTTCATGCTTGTTCAAGGTCCTTTACTTAATGTAAACGCGGCTTCTGCTGAGTATGTCGGCAATTTAAATATCATTGCTGCAGCTTCGCATACTGCGGCAGACAGTGCTGATACTTTTTCAGAAATTATTCAGAAAATATCGCTTGTTTCAGGCCGTTCTAGAGAAGATTTAGCTACTTTTGCGAGTGCTTTAATTGAGATAGGTGAATCTGAACAGGAGACTGGTCGAGCGCTTATTTCAGCTTCTAATATAGCTTTTATGAGTGGTCAGGATTTCTTGAAAGTAGCAGAAGATATTTTTGCAACTTATCGTGGAACGACTACAGAATTAGATAAAATAGGTATTCGTGCAGCTAATTTTACTAAGGAACAATTAGCAGCAGGTGCTGCTGTAAAAGCTATAAATGATAGTTTTTCAGATCAAATTGAGCAAAATAGGAGTATAGCTGGATTAATTCAAAGGATTCGTAATACCGTCAGAATTATGTACAGAATTATTTCTGATGCTTTTGCTGAAAATGAAGAATCATTTAATGCAATTTCTGGATTTGTTGAAGATTTATTAGTAGATGTTGGTGCTTTTGCGATTAAATTAATAGAAAGTGATGGCACAATTGATGGTATTAAAAATGCATTTGGAGAAATTAAAAGTATAGCTGGCGTTATTGCTGGTGGTTTATTATTAATTCCTCAATCTTTAGATTTGGCTTTTACATCTATTACTAATGGTTTTGATCTTGCTAGAGATAAAGTTGGTGGGCTTTTTGATGCTATTAAAAATAGAATTGGATTAATTAGTGATGAGGATTTTTTAAAGAATTCTGATGAATCTGCTAAAAGAATTAGAGAAAATTTTGATTCAATACAAAAAGCAGCAGATGCATTAAAAAATAACCCTTTATTTAATCCAGATCCTGCACCAGCGCCTGCTGATAGTGGTGGTGACGATCGTGCTGAAAAATTCAGAGAACAGGTTAGAAAACAGCTTGAGGAAATGTTAGCTAAATTATCCGAGGCTAATAATTTAAATCCTGATAAAAAAGACACTAAAGAAACAGCCACAGCAACAAAAGAAGTGGCTGTTGCCAGTCGAGGCTTTATTTTAACCCTTTTAGACCTTCAAAATAGTTTTGATAATTTTCAAGAGGACTTTGCTAAGGGGAATGAGGACTTAATTGCAGGTGTTGCTGACGTTAAATTCCCTATTTCTCAGCTTGAATCTATTCAGGATAAGGCTACAAGGCAGGGTTTAAAAGAAGGCCTTACAGCTGTTGGCCAGACTTTTGATGTTGCACTTGGTCTTCAAACAGCTGCATTTAGCAAGCAACAAGAAGATATTTTAAAGAGAAGAAATGCTATTTCTGAGGCAATTCAGGCTGAAATTAAAGCTAATGGAATTGCTCAAAATACCCTTACTGATAACGTTGCAAAACAAGAGAGACAATTTCAGTCTGATTTGTTGCTAAAGCAACTTGGAATTCAAGAAAAGAATATTGATAGAGAAATTGCTGCTAATAAGGAGAATTTTAAAGAAAGCACTGATGATTTAGCTATGGTTTATCAAGAAGAAATAGATAAATTAGCTGATATTGCTAAAAGACGCGATAAAATGATTGCTGATCAGCAAAAAGCGGATGATGATCAAGCAAAGGCAGATAAAGATGATGCTGATAAACGCGCAAAAGCAGCTGAGGACGCTGAAGCGAAAAGACAAATGGAATTAGTTGCTACTATAGCTAAAGTATCTGCTTTAGTTTCTATTATTGCTGATGGTATTAAAGATACTTCTGAAGAAGATGCAAAAGCAATAGCTGATATTAATGAAACTGCTGCAAAAGCAGCAGAAACTGCTAATGAAAATGCTCAAAAAGCCATAGCTTCGCAACAAAAATCCATTGAAACTGCTGAAGAAACTGCCGCAAAATCCAGAGAAGATATAGAGAAAAAGCGAAATGAGGCTATTGCAGCTGCTGAAAAGACTCAAAGAGAGACCATTGAAAAGGCTATAGCTTCAGCAAGGACAAGTAGTAGTAGTAATCCAGAACAAGATATTGCAAAGGCTCGTTTAGCTTTTGCAGAGTCGGTTCAAAAGGCTGAAGATGCTCAAATAAAGGCAATTTCAGCCGCTCAAGAACAGTTTCAAAAGTCTGAGGAAGCTCGTGATAAATCGTTGCTTTCTGCTCAGGAAAAAATACTTGAAATTGAGGAAATGCGGGCAAAAACCACTTTAGAAGCTGAAGAAACAGCACGAACAGCTGTGCAGGAATACCAGGATGGTGTTACAAAAGCCTCAGTTGATGCTGGTGAGCAGTTTGCTGAAAAAGCTATTTCTACAGGTATTGGTGCTGCTGTTGAGCATTTTGCGCCGGGTTTTGGACAAATAGTTGAGCCACTTTTAACTTTATTTACTGGTGATTCTGAAAAAATTGAAGATTTTATTGATGGATTAGTTAAAGGAGTAGTTATTTTTGTTGATTCAATTGCTCAGAATGCACCAAAAATAATTGCAGCTTTAATTAAATCATTAGTTAAAGCTTTACCTGAATTAATATCTAATGCTACCACTGCAGTAATTGGGGCGATTCCTGTTATAATTGACGCTGTTGTTGAACTTATTCCTATCATTATAGATGCTGCAATTAAATTTGTTATTGAGGGTGTTCCGCAGATTATAGAAGCTTTATTAGTAGGAATTAAAGATGCATTTATCTCTGTAATAAATGGTATATTTAGACTATTAAATAATATTCCTTTTATTAATATTCCTTTAATTGCAACCGGTGGATCACAGGCACCTCAGCGTGCTCAGAACACGCCCACGGCGACAGCTGCTGGCAGTACCCTTCCATCGGTAACTTTAGAGGGCGATACGGGTTTAAGCTCGCCTACGCTTGCTACTTTGAGCAATACAGAATCTTTAAATACCCTTGCTGGGGTAATTATGGAAAATAGCAATGAAGTTAAGAAAAACACTGAGAAAATAGGTTTTGAGAGTGATGTTTTCGGTGTTCCACCGGAATTATTACCTGGATTTGTATCAGGTCGAGAGGCCTTTAATCCTTTCCTTGATCCAACATTAAGCGGTGATTTTGATCGCTTAAAAACTCCTGCACAAATAGTTATTCAGGTTGGAAATCAGCGTTTAGCTGATCTTTTAGTTGATCTTCAAGAGAGTGGTAGATTGCAACAAGTGGTGGTGAATTAATGGCTGCATTTCATATATATACTCGTATTTCTATTGAAATATATGTCAGATTTAATTGGGATGAGACTGATTTTAATAATAGATATGAAGATTTGCCGCCTTTTTTAGGAAAGGGATTAGTAGAAAAACCTGATGAAACTCCTGATTTATGGGAATTAAATACCTTTAATTCTGAAGTAATTTCCGTTCCTTCTGGGTTGGATTTATCTTCAGGAGATTACATATATACAGCTCATGAATTAATAGTTTCCAATAGTTCTTTGGATCAAGGATCTTATCCTTGCTTGCAAGCACCACCGGTAATTATCGAAGCTTTGCCTTCTCTTACGGCGGGTATGACTGATACTCAAGGAATTAATTTTACTCTCCTTGATCCTTCTTTAAATCGATTCTTTAGCAGTGATTTCTATACTGTAAATTCGAAAGTAGTTATGTATCGGATGTGTAGGCGAGCTGACAGCTCGACCTACACAAAAAACGGTGTATTTGTGGGTTATATCACTAGTGTAAATCACAGCAATACTAATGTGAGTATTTCATGTCGATCAGACATGAAAAGGCTCGAGGAAGCGGCTCGTTTTGGCTTTGAGGATGAGCTCATTAAATGGAATATAAATGATTATAAAATACCGGTAATTTCTGCTCGTTTGATCCCTTATACTATCAATGTAGAACGTCATACTCCTCAATTAGTTTCTCCATATAGGAATTGGAGACGGGATTATAAAGCTTTGTTTTTAAATGTGATCCGAGAAGACTTAAACGAACCACCACAGGACGGCGGATAATGCCCATAAGAGTAAATAGAAAAGCTGCTACAGCTCAATTAAAAGCCGATAGAATTATAGAATTACATAATTTGCCGGGATTTTTTTCAGATCGTGGAAATGCAATTGTTGATATTGGATTTGCAACTGGTGCTGACACAGCTTCATTTTGGATTCCATGGTCTATTGCTGGTAATAATGTTGCTGATTCTTTAATTAATGTGACTTTTCCTACTAGAGATAATGCTTCTTGTGTTCCTGGTGATTTTTCTTGGAATATTCAAATTCCTAAGGATATATTTCCTTCTGGGGAACTTCGTAATTATTTTAATGCTCAGGGAATAATGAGGACTTATTCTTCATTTGCACCAAGAGGTGGCGTTTTAACGGATTTAGGTAATTTTTTCCTTGGAAGGGAAGATGTAACAATTGACAGTGGTAGTGCTGGTCGTCGAGGAACGGTAACAACTATTGAAGATAGAACTGCAGGTGCAACTGATAGAGGTGTGTGGAATGTAATTTATTTTGGCCCTGATATACATGGTGGCAGCACTCATTCTATTCATAATAAAAGTTTTGTTGGATTTGGTAATCAATTGTTATACAACGCAACAAGCACGTTTCATGATGCAAATCCTCAATTTTTACAGGATCGTTATACAGTTGGAAGTGATAATTTAAATATATTATATCTTGCTAGAGGACTTGGTGTTATTACAGGCGATTCTGAGGCATGGCATGCAAACAATAGTGGCCCAAGGCTTAATTTAGAGTTTAAAAAGATAGTTCATGTATTTGGTGGTGGCGCTAGCGGTGTTTCGATGATATGTGAATATGAAGGTGTTAGGCATATTAAGCCTTTATTTGATACAGCTTGGAATAGTAATTTTTTTCAAAGTGGAAACTCTGATTCAAGGGCTACTAAGGTAGGAACAAAATTCTATTTTATGTTCAGGTTTTTTAGTGATCAAAATAGGTGGAATCATAGTCCTTTATATTTTAATCATAATCCCAGTATAACATCTTTCCCTTGTTATCAGTTACTTGCAACTCAGAGAGTTGTTTCTCTTCAGAATCAGGCTCTTTTTTCTGGTTGGGAGATGTCTTATACTTTTGATCGTTTGGATCGAGTTATTTTTGCATCTGGTCCATCGGTAAATGGTGGTCGCAGAACGCCGCAGTGCATGTTTTTAGGCAATACTTATGACTTTAATGCTATTGATGCATCTGTGTATGGGTTGACTCAATATGGCTTAGGCGTTCCCGCTGACGTTAATCCTGATGAAGCTGCTGGATCTAATAGTCCTAATTTTAAATACCGTTTAGGCGGTCACACGATAGTTAATAATCAGGTAGTCACTCGTCCTATCGAGCAAAGAAGCCTAAATTCTGATAGTTTTTTTGTAAATCCTGCAGGTGCTCAGAAGCCTGGGCCCATTCAAGTTACTACTCGTGGGCATGTTTTGCCCGGACGGTATAAAATCCCTGATACAGTAAAAGAAGCTGATATAAAGCCAATATCAGGAAAAAGAGAGGGTTTTACGGCATATAATTACTTCTATATAGAGAAGGGCCAGGCGCTTTATGAAGCTTGGGGAAGACGTGCTGAGGCTGTTGAGCTTGAGCCTTTTGAAGCTGAAACTATAAAGAATTTAAATCTTCCTGAATTTTATCGTGCAGAGATTTTAAAGGCATTTAGGCTTCAATCTAGCAAATATTTAGTAAATCATTTAATTTATTTCTATGATTCAACGGCTTCTACTGTTGATAAAATTCTCTTTACTACTGGTCATGTTCCTTTTATAATTCCTCGTTTGGTTCCTAGTTATAATTTATCAAATTTTGTAAATTCTGAACCATCTAGAGGACGAAATAATAGTTATGAAGAATTTTTCTTTTCTCAAAGAAGAAAATATTTAGATCGTGAAAAGTATGTTTCAAATACAAATAGTTATGGTGAAGAGAGACCTCTTCCTGGTCAGTTACTTTCTGATGATGATTTTGGTGGGGATTATAGTCCTGTGTTTGAAACTGGGATGTTATTTTCTAGTTCTCAGGTATGTATTTTTAGTTTAAATTATCGTGTTGATTTAAATTACTCGGCTATTACTGATGGAAGGAATAATCGTTTTTATAGTGAAATAGTAGTTATTGAAGATTTTGAGCCTGAAGCTGATTTGACTGAAACTCAGATGTTTCGATGGCGGATAAATTATTTTGGACATAACCCTTTTTTCCCTGCATTTAGGTCTGAAGATCGCCTTGATGAAACTGATGGAATTACTCCACGTGAATTTTTAACTCTTTCAGAGGATGCTAGGGACGATATTCCTGGTAAATTTAGAGAAGATCATGACTTTATTGATGTTTTTAATTTAACTGATGGAAGTTATAGTCATTCTATTAGGAGACCAATTAAGGCATATTTTTATTATACATATATTACTCGTAGCAGAGGTGGCAATATAGAAATTGAATCTTCTTCTATGGATTTAGTTTTTTATAAAAAAATAATATTGCCTGTATTTTCTTTAGAAGGGACTGTCTATTGTATAGATTATTTTTATAAAGAAATAGATTTTTCTGAAGAAATTCCAGAAGGAATTTCAGATGAAATGACGCTTATGTTTGCAAGTTTTTTTCCCGGATCAAGGAAGATGTTATTGCCGGCTGTGGTTGGTTATTCTAATGGTTCTCCTGTTGATTCTACGGCTATTGTTTTTCCTTTTAAAAGGTTGACTCAGTTAAGCAATCCTGTAGATGATCAAGGTATGCCTATTGATTTAAGAATACCACCTGGAGTTAAATTAATACCAGATGGTATAAACACTGGATCAAATGGAACATTTTATAGTAGACAACTTCGTAGAAAAGCTAGCGATCAATTATTTTGGACTGATTTTGATCTTGATTTTGGCATTGGAGAAAATTATACCGATGATGAATTTGGAGCGAAATTAAGAGAAGTTATTTGTCCTATTAATGTTAATATTTCATTTAATAAAAATCATCTGGGTAATTTTGATTATGTTAGTCTTATGCAGGGTGTTTCTTTTTCTTCTGTAAGAATTGGTGATGTTACATATTTTATATATAATGTTAATGGTGTTGGTATATACACTCCATCTTCAGCTATTAGTTTTGGTGATATTAATGTAGGAAATGTTGATAGAATTACAGATATTGATTATTCTAATTTATTTTCATCAAGTTATGATGGTCGTGGTTATTATATTCTTCCTTATTTTAATAATGAATTTGATTTCTACAGGGCTAAATTAGTAATTGCTGATAATGATGTATATGAAAGAAGAATAAATCCAACTTCAACTGATCCTGCAATTACTGATAGGGCTCAAGCTTTTGCTGATTATGCAGCTCAAGTGGGAGGAAGTGTTGATTTTCCTTCAGTGTTTAGGACTTTAATTTTAGATAATAGTATTTCTAATCCTAGAGTTGGTTTTCAGAGTAGTTTTGGTAGTTATTTGTATGTTGTTGATCCTGAGGCTTTTGATATTAATTCTAAGAAAAGAGTATTTTATTTCTCTGAATATTATAGAATTGATCCTACAAAGAATAACTCTATATTTAATGCATCTAATTTTAATATAGAATATAGAAATAAATTTAATGCTAATATTGCTGCAGTAAATGCTAAAATAGCTACTGAATATCCTGATGGTACAAGTACAGCTGGTTTTAATTCTTATGATTTTGATAGTATTGAAAAAAGCGTTATTAGAAATAATGGTCATTCACCAATAACTGTTGAAGCTGGTTCTTTGACTGCTAGAGATCTTAATCAAAGTAGATTTGATTATAGAAGATCATTACTTTGGGGTGTTGATCCTTCATCTAGTTTTCAATCCTATAGAATATATAGTTATAGTCTTTATAATCAGCGGGTGGCTTTTTTATCTGATGAAGATTTTGTAAGTTTTACTGATGATCTTGATAGAGAAATTACTCTTGATAGAACTTTTCAGGATCGAAATAATGCTGTTGATCCTCGTGGTTATTTAAGATGGATGACACCTTCATACTTAGATGTTTTGTCTCCAGATTTTAATGGGATAGAACCCTTTGAAATCATTCCACCGTCAGAGGATAAGGGTATTTTTGAGAGGATAGAAGAACGCGATATCGTGCCCAAAGACGGTGTCTACAAGTCTTCAGATACTGGGGTGACTAATTACCTTAGTGCTAAATCTGTCGTCCAGGTTCCTAGTTCTGGTGGCTTTCTAGCTCAAGGATCTTTCTGGGGATTATATCAGGATGGTAGTAATAGATATTTAGCTGAGTATACCTCGACTACATTTGAAGGACCAGGTGGTGATACCATTCCTGAAGAGGAAATTGGGCCATCTGGAGAATTGCCTGGCCCAGGCGGTTCTCCAGGTGAGCCAGGTCCTGTTGATCCAACCGAAACCAGGGAACGAGATGCTACTAGAAATACGGAAAGAGAAGGTGATATTGATGATGATATTAATACTAATTATGTTCCTACTGGAGATACTGGGGATGCTGCAAAAGATAAAACTATAATTAAAAATTATGTTGATGCTAGTGTGCCAAATTATGTGACTTATGACAAGGGTGAGCTTGTAAAAAGCTTTATTCAGATGGAACAAAATGGCACAATGCACTTTAATAGAGGAATATTTATCCTTCCATCAGAGGAAGAAAACCCTACTCTTCCTGGATCATCTGTTACTCCGTTAGAACATCATGAGGATAATTTTAGATTATGCGTTGTTCCTGCTGATGCTTTGCGAGGAACGCCTTTATATGTAGGGTTAGAAGAGGAACCATTTACTATAAATATAGGAACTAGTTTCACTAGATGGGCTACTCTAGGAATATCTAGAAATATTCCCATTCCTTATACTCCATCTTTGGATTTAGTTTTGGAACTAAGTTATTCCGATGGAATTGAGGATTTAACTACTAGACCACCACATCCATTAGATGGATTATATGTGTCACAGATTTCAGGTGGTGAAATTAATTTCCGCTGGATGAATTATCACAATATATTTAGGTTTTTTGAGGCTACAAGAGTAGTGCGTAATTATTACGCAGATCATTGGTGCACTTATTTGATTAAAGGAGATGTGCCCACTACTGATCTTCCCATTCCTAGTTTTAGGAGTAAAGATATGTATGCAACTGAGGCTAATTTCAAGGATTTTCAGTATATATCTGATAGTTATCCAGAGAATTTATATAGTTATAGTTTAGATAATTCTTTGCTTCCAAAACCTCAATATGCAGGCCAGGCTGCTAATATGTTGCGTTTAATGCCGGCCTTAAGAGATAGTTCTCTTTCAGGAGTTGCAAAAGAATGGCCTAAAATTACCTATAGGCGTTCGCCGAAAGGCGGAACGGCCTATTATGTGAGTGCTTCTTATCCTCGTTTAACTAAGGGTTATTATGATAGTGATCCTGTCACAAATCCTACTGTTTATCGGGGATTTGTGCGAGGGCAATATTTTACCGGCTATTATCATCACGACATGTATGATGCTGATGATGCTCATTTACGTCCCACAACCTTTATTTATGCCTGCATCAAGGGCGCTCGTTTAAAGCCAGCATTTAAGGAAAATGGAAGTGACGTTAAGGGTGATATAAATAGGTATAAAATGCAGCTTGTTAGCGATACTGATAATTCTTATAAGGGTTTAATTCAGCGTGTTCTTCCTGGTTTGGGCTATGTTTTGAGGTTAAATGCCTTCACTCAATCTATAGAATTAATAGATATATTTAATATTCAGCAGCCATCATTTACGTTTACGAGTGACGAAATTATTATGCAAGGAATTTCTTATGATACTGCTAGGCAAAATAGTTCCTTTATATTTGAAAATGAGGATATGTTGAGAGGTGATAACACCTTAGAAGAGTTTAGAGACGCCGAGATTAACGCACTGGAACAAGGAAGGTATATAGTATTTAATAGTAATGCTTTCTTGCTGGGCACAACGGTAACAATTCCCACAGGGACTTGGACGTGTCCCTATGAGAGGATAGCTGACCACCTATCGAGAAGGCAGGATCGTTATTCCTGGGAAGTTAGTAATTGTATATTTATAAATGATCAGGGAATTTTAGGCGGGCCTAACGTTGGGGATTGGGTTCGAATCGACTCAGAATTAATCCCCAACGAGACTAAATCAGTTATAATATTCATAACATCGAAGACTCAGAGTGAAAATACAACTCAATATATCGGAATACATTTCACTAATTAGAATAAATGTCATCACAAAATCACATTCAAATATTAGATGGAAACTTTCTTGTTTCCCTTAGTTCCGGGGTTTTAAAGTTCGGAAGCACTACTGTAGCTCAAAACAGAAGACCTATAACAAGCAAGTTTGGTGGTGGTTCTTCCGGTGTAGCCGGAAAAACCACCAACCTAACCGCTATTGCTTCTAATATTAAAACGGAATTAAATTCAGGAGAATTTATAAATCATTCTCAATATGTTATCGATTTTGACCCTAATTCTCCTCAAAATATTGGTTTAAATAACGTTGTGATGCGTTTTTCTCCTACTAATTTAAACCCTGATTATCAAGTTTTAGCCGAGGTTTATGAGGATTTTCCATCTAATTATGATGCTGAAGCAAACAGACCTTTAGAAACTTATTGGGGCTATAAAGTATCTGATACTTATTATTATATTTATATTCCTTATTATAGAGGAAGTGTAAAATATCGCATTAAAATATACAATCCTAATCAACCAGTACCTTCAGTTTTGACTCTAATGGATTTATTTATGGGTGTTTCTGTGGGAGTATTTAGGTCTCCAGCACAGGGTTTATCTCATCAAGCTACAGATAGATCTGTAGTATTCCAGTCAGATAGTGGAAGAAAATACTTCCTAGCTAAGCAGAAATTTAATTCTATTACTAGTTTAACCATTCCTATTATGGATAGATTTACTAAGGAATCCTTATATGAATGGTCTAATAGGGTTGGAATTTGCACGCCTTTTTGGGTAGTTTTAGACCCTTTAAATCAATGGGATGCACCGAGTTTTGGTGTTTCTTTTGGTGCTTATCGCCTTACTGCATTGCCTATTTTTTCGCATCAATTTTATAATTATTTTTCTACTTCTTTATCTCTTGAGGAAGTTTTATGAGCGGTATTACATTCTATGAAAGTGGCGAGAGAAAAGAGGATTCAGGCGTTCCTGTGCCTGAGAATCCTAGGCGCCAAGGACAGCCTCAGATGGGCTCAGGCGGCGGGATTCCTGGCCCACCAGGGCCAACTGGCCCAAGAGGCCCAATGGGTTTACCTGGGGAACCTGGGGTCGGAATTCAGGGGCCAATCGGGGTACAAGGGCCTCGTGGTTTAAGAGGGGAAACCGGTTTACCCGGTGCTGATGGGACTATTGTTGAGGCTAATCCCAGAGGTACAAGTGGTGATGATTTAACTCGAATTAAAATTGGTATAAATAATTTTAATATTAAAGATCCAAATGCCACAAATGTTTTTCCAAATCCAACAGGTGATGATGGTGCTACTATCACCCGTCTTTCTATTGATAATGTTAATTTTAATTTAGCTGCAGGCAGCGGTGGTTCTGGTGGTGGTGGGACTGGTCCAGTTGGCCCAGTCGGGCCTCAAGGTCCAGAAGGACCAGCTGGGCCTCAAGGCCAACAAGGACCACCAGGACCAGCCGGATCACCTGGTGCTGATGGTCAACGAGGACCAGCTGGAATGGACGGTGCTGACGGTCAGGACGGTGCTCAAGGACCTCAAGGAATTCAAGGTCCAGCGGGTGCTGCTGGCGCTGATGGAAGGGATGGAAGGGATGGTTCTGACGCTTCTGTGACCGCTAGGAACGTTATTGCTACAGTGTCTGGGACTGCTGGATCAGGCAAGGTTCCAACCTATACTAATTCGAATACCTGGACGTGGGCTGACGCGCCGTCTGGCGGCGGCGGCGGCAGCAGCACGCAAACAATTATTAGAGAAGTGGTTGAAACTGGGCGAATAACCCAGAAATTAGGTAGTGTTGAGATTGATGTTGCTTCCCCAACTACTCTTGTGGATACGGGATTATCCATCCCTACAGTTCCCATGATGGCATTAAATGTCGGAAAGGATATTAGTTCTGGGTTTGATGATGCGGATTTATATGTATTTTTATCGAGTAAATTAAAGGAATTAAATCCCACAACTGCTGGTGCAACAATTACCGTATCAACGGCTGTTGTTTTATATGCTGCAGCTCGCAGGACTTATTTTATAGGAAGAACTGCTGCTAACAATATTTTAATTTCGAGCAATGCTGCAGCCACAGATTTATTACCGCTTACTTTATATGCATTTAATGAGGTTTTAGACGAGGATAATAGCGTTGAGGCTGACGTTGATATTACTGCTGGTGACACCTTTAAATCCACTGGAATATCGATCCCTAATGCTGCAGTTTTAGCTTTAAACCCTGGGAAAAAGGGTAATACTTCTTATTTAGATGTTAATTTACGTCTCATTTTAAGAGAAGCTTTATTAGCTTTGCCTGCAGCTTCCAATGGAGACACATCACTTCCAACTAATTCTTTGAATATATTTACTGGAAGATCGGATAGTTATTATATTGGTCGAACTTCTACCAATGAAATTCTTTTAGCGGCAAGTGGTGCATCTGTTGATTTAATTCCTTTTACGGTTTATCCGTTCGATATTAGGTTAATTTCAACTGGTGTTCAGATGATAAATATCTTGGAACACACGGTATTTTTAGCCACCGAAATTGATATTCCTGATACTAGATTAATGGCAGTTAATTTTGGCAGGAGAACTAATTCTAGTATTCCTGATGGTGATATTCATCTTATCGAAACTGCTGATATAAGGCGTTTAAATGCAGCTTCAGCTGGTCAAACAGTTTCTCAGACAACTGGTGAGATGGTAATTCACAGCACGAGTAATCAATTCTTTTTAGGAAGAACTAATAATAATAAATTATTAATTACCTGTTTAACTATGGGTAATTTATCCATGCCTTTTACGGTTTATTCCGTAAATGATTTACGTGGACCACCAGGAATGGATGGGATGGATGGTGCCGATGGTGCCGATGGTGCACCAGGAAGGGACGGAAGGGACGGAACAAATGGAAGGGATGGGGCTCGAGGGCCTCAAGGAATCCAAGGGATTCAAGGGATTCCTGGAAGAAATGGGATGGATGGGGTTGATGGAATCGATGGAACCGATGGAAAGGATGGAAAGGACGCTGTTTCCGGGTCTTCTGACGTTGAATTTATTCGAGAATTAAATACCACTCCTACTAGAGATGAGAATTTAGAGTTTGATTTAACTAAAAGTCTAGTTGCAAATGGCCCATGGAAGGGAGAAATTGTCCGAGAAGGAAGTAATTTATATTATTATTTTCTGACTGCAAATGGCACAAATGTCCTTGTTTGGAACATGAAAACTAAAGCTAGAGTTACTTCTAGGGAAATTGCTTTAGGTTCTGATACTTTTTACCGTGATATTTGCAGTGATAATAATTATTTATATGCTAGCTATATTAGTGGATCAGATTTAGCTGTAAGAGTATGGCAAATAAGTGATAAATCACGGGTTTCTAGCCGGGATTTTACTCTTTCTGCGTTAAAGCACAATGCTAGCCAATATTCGATAGCTACTGATGGCAGATTTATTTTAGCAGTAGGAGAAATTACTTCCGTAGCAGCAGGAGTAAGGTTTTATTCCTTTGATTTTGAGGGAAATAGAACTGATGATATACAGCATGCTAGCCCAGCGCTAACTCATACAATTGTAAGTACTTCAGTTGAAGGAAATGCTTTTGTTGCTTTATATGCTGATAATGGTACGTATTATTCTTCTGAATTTAATACCTCAAATGCCGTTCCTGTTGGTTCTGCATTTAATTTAGATGATGTTCAGGAAGGTGATTGGAGTTCCGTCTCAATTAATTATGGAATACTTTACCCTTATAATGCCAACGCTTTAATTCATAAATTATTTGCATTTAAATTCGAAGAAATAATTGGGATTGAGGTTAATGGAGAGGGGGTTGAATTTCCGACAGGAAGTTCAACACCTGTCGACCCAACAATTCCACCACCATATCGAGAGACTCGTTTAACTATTATTTCCAATGAAATTAGTGGTGCTGCACCACCTGAAGGTGCAACCCACATTAATTTTACTTTAAGTCATCAAGGTACTTCTAATGGTAAATGGTTTTTAAGTCTTCCAATATCAGCCTTTAGAAATCAAACTAATCGTGTTCCTCAGACTTATTTTTCTGACTCAGAAAACCCTCGTCAAACGAGTATAAATGATGCTGATGTTGTGGCAATTACCGTCACTTTAGATAGGGATTTAAATAGATATTCTTTTGCTGGAAGCAATAGTAATGTGCGAATTCTCGAGGCTTTTTGGAATAATTTAGGTGGGAAACAAGGAGATAAAGGAGAAACTGGCGAACCCGGAATGGATGGAACAAATGGAATGGATGGGAGTCCTGGAAGGGATGGAACAAATGGAAGGGATGGGAATGATGGGGCAACAGGTCCAAGAGGGCCTGCAGGGCAATCAATTACTGGTCCTCAAGGGCCTCGTGGAATTCAAGGACAACGCGGAGAAAGCGGGACAAATGGGCAAACAGGGCCAGCAGGGCCAGCAGGGCCACAAGGCCCAAGAGGCTTTACAGGGCAACCCGGAAACCAAGGAAGACAGGGAGAAACAGGGAATACAGGCCCAAGAGGCCCAACTGGGCCACAAGGCCCAACAGGCCAAACTGGCCCAAGAGGCCCAACTGGGGCACAAGGAAGACCAGGGACGGATGGAAGTGATGCAAGTGTAACTGCTACTAATGTTATTGCGACGGTCTCAGGAACTCCTACATCTGGTCAAGTTGCGACTTATACTAGTGGGAATACTTGGACATGGGCTGATGCATCATCAGGTGGTGGTTTAACTTTAGATACTATAATTACCCTTGGTGGAACACTTTATATGGTTGGTGGGAATAACGTTCTTTATTCTCTAGATTCGAGTGATGGATCAGCCACAAGAATAGGATCATCAACACAATTTGGAGTAAGTGAGAATTCTGCCGAGGGATTAGCCTATCATAATGGTGTTGTTTATATGATAGGAAATAATAATAATGCTTTATTTACTTTAAATATTACCACCGGTGCTGCAACAAGGGTTGGGTCATCTAATTCATTTGGAGTTGGTGAAACTAGACCTGGTGGATTGGCTTCCCATAATGGCAATTTATACATGGTTGGTCAAGAAAATGATGGTCGTTTATACACCTTAAATACGACTACGGGCGCAGCCACTAGGGTGGGCACCTTAACTAATTTTGGTGTTGGCGAAAGCAGTCCTTCTGCATTAGTTTCTCATAATAATATTTTATATATGGTTGGTCTTCGTTCTGATGTTCTTTTTTCTTTAAATACAACCACAGGTCGAGCAACTCGTGTGGGCAGTTCTACTCAATTTGGAGTTAGAGAAAGTAGTCCATTTGGATTAGCTTCCTTAGATGGCAATTTATATATGGTTGGTGGCGGTAACGATGCACTTTTTATTTTAGATTTAAATAATGGATCAGCTACTCGGGTAGGAAGTTCTATTCAATTCGGGGTTAGCGAGAGGTTCCCTTTGGGAATGACATCCGTTCCTAGAACACTGACTGTTAGACAGGCTTTGGCTGAAGGTGGTGGTGGTTCTTCTGGTGGTGGAATTCAAGGACCTCCTGGTCCAACAGGATCTCAAGGCCCGCAAGGGGCACGGGGACCAATAGGACCAAGAGGACCACAAGGTCAACAAGGACCAGCAGGTCAACAAGGACCACAAGGTCAACAAGGACCAGCAGGTAGTGCGCCGTTAACTAGGGTATCTAACGAGGCTGCTTATAATCGTATATCAAATAAAAGATCAACAACTATTTATTGGTGGCCAAATTAATGGGTATTAGATTTGGAAATAATAATCCTGGCAGTAATCTCCGAATAGGATCGGAGACAGTTGGTGGTATTGCTATAGGTAGTGAAGTTGCTTGGAAGCGTGTTTCTACTCCTAATCTTTATATGGTAGGTTTAGACAGTGCACAGACTCGTAATTCAGCACTTTTTACTTTAAATACAACTACTGGATTAGCTAGTCGTGTTGGAAGCCTTAATCAATTTGGTGCATCAGAGAATTTTCCTGATGGTTTAACTTCTCATAATGGTACTTTATATATGTTGGGTGCTCGTAATGAGGCTTTATATACTTTAAATACAAGTAATGGTAGGGCTACAAGAATTGGAATTAATAGTGGATTTGGTGTTGGTGAAGTTGGTCCTACAGGTTTAGCTTCTCATAATGGTAATTTATATATGGTTGGATTAGCTAATAAAGCCCTTTTTACCTTAAATATATCCACTGGTGTTGCCACAAGAGTTGGATCAGTTAATAATTTTGGTATTCGTGAAAATGAACCACGAGGATTAACTTCTCATAATGGTAATTTATATATGGTTGGTAATAATAGAGATTTTTTATGTACTTTAAATACAAGTAATGGTAGGGCTAGTCGTGTTGGTCGTTCTAATAGATTTAATGTAGATGAAGGAGATTCTTCATCATTAGCTTCTCATAATGGCACTTTATATATGACAGGTACAAGGAATGGTGGTCGTTTATATACTTTAAATACAAGTAATGGTAGGGCTACAAGAGTGGGATCTACTGATGGATTTGGTGTTGGTGAAGCTAGTCCTTCAGGTTTAGCTTCTCATGTACCTAATTAAAGGAGTCTTTTATGTTAACAGGTCTTTTAACCGCTATTTCAGTACTTTCTTCAGGGTATACTTTTGCTAAGAGAGTTTTAGATGACACTAAAAACAATCGTCCTGAGGCTTATGAACAGCTTAAGAAAGTGCCACGAAGCCAGAGAAGAAAATTCCTAGATAAAGAATTAGTTGAGCATTCAAAGAAATTAGCTAGAGAAGAATTAATTAAAGAAATGAAGGAAGAATACAAGAAGCAAATCCGCAAGGAAATGTATCAAGAAATCAAAACAGAAGCTGATGATTTAGCTTGGGAACAAGTTAAAACTGCCATTAAAACCGACCCTCGAGCTTTAAAAGAACTCTCAAAACTCTCTTCTAAGAATGGAAAAAATGAGTAATCTTATCGGCGATATTTATAAAGAAATCACTGGGAAAAAACTTACCTCACTAGCCTTAGGTTTAATACTATTAGTAGGAAGTTCGTGGTACTATATAGCTACAGATAAGCTTGCTGAGAATCAAAAGATCCTTATTAAGCTATCCACAGATTATACTAATTTAATGGAGAAATTGGTTGAAAGTCACGAGCAAATCATGCTTTTGCAGCTGGAAGTAGAGACTTTAGAGAAGAAAGTCCAGTCATTACAGGAACAAATTGAGAAGCTAGATGAAAGAGATAGACAAGAATTCCATAAATTATTAGATAAAATATATAATAAATAAAGGAGACAACGATGCCTAATGGCCCAAGGGGTTATGTTCCTACCTTTGATGATGTTCTAAAGAATTTAGATAAATTAAAGAAGGATATACACAATTTAAAAGTAGACCATAATTATAGATTAGAAGAATTAAATAAGGATTTAAATCCAGAAAAGGGTAAATTTATTATAACTCTTGAGGTTGGTCATGGGCCTCATCCTGACGGCTTTGAGCCTGGTGCGGTTGATCCAATTTCAGGGAAAGAAGAGTGGAAATTAAATCAAATATGTGCAGCTGCGTGCAAGAAATACCTATTAAATAATGGTTTTAAAGACGTAGAAATTACTGATGAAAATAATTATCTTGGATCAATAGGAAGAAATAACAGTCAAAGTCATGTATTTGTTTCAATCCATCATAATGCATTTAATTTGGATACAGCTCAAGGGTCGGAAACTATTGTCCATGACACTAAATCCAATAAATTCGATAATAAATTAGCAGAATTATGCAATAAATATTTTTCTCAGTATTTAAAAACGAATAATCGTGGTGTTAAAAAAATGTCTTTATCGGTTTTGGATGGTGCTATTTCGAGGTGGACTACGAATCAAGCTGTAGTATTAGTTGAGCCGTATTTTATTACTGGAAAGGACGTAAATGGGGCTCATGAGGCTTGGTCACAGCGTGCTGGTGGTGCTTTAGGGCTTGCTATTGAAGAGTATTTAGTTGGGTAAATATCTTTTATTTAGAGGATTTAAAATGGAAAAATTAGGTGTAGAAAATCTCAAGAAATGTACTAATTTAGTGGAATCTTTGTGCCATGCATTCATGGCAGCTAAAGAAGATGATGGAAAAATTACTTTATCTGATCTTTTAGATCCAGATGTGTGGGAACATGGGTTTGATGCGGCTAAAGCGGTAGGTGATTTAGCTGAAAATTGGGATGCATGTATGGCTGAGGTTAAAGATTTGGATGCTGATGAATCCATGCAATTAGTGATGCATTATTTTGCTTGTTTCCGTAAGCTTTATGAACAATTAGAAGACTTAAAGTAATGAATAAATTACCCAAAGAATGTAAGCTTACAGCTGAAGAATTAATGGGTAGAAATTTGTCTTATAGATACACATTTGCTGCCAAAAGGCGGCAAAATGTGTATACTTTAAGAGATCAAATTAATGATTTAGACAAGATTTTAGAGGAGTATGGAGACCGTGTTTCAGAGCGCTAACCAAAGGAGAGTTGTCATGCGAAGCAATGGTATTTTAGAAGAAGAAGTGGTCGAAAACCCTGTTGAAAAGGCTTTTATAAAGGTAGAAGACGTTGATTTCGAGACTCTTTCTTATGGAAAGAGTTCTCGACATAGACAATTAAAGGAGAAACTAAGGGAATTTATTTCATCTTCAGAAACAGTTTATTCCGAGGATGAATTAGAGATTGCTTATTTATGTGTAATTATGGAGAGATCTCTTGGAAGCCGTACGGTAACGTCTGAGTTGTTAGGTATTTCGACTCGAGGTTTAAGAGTTCGGATGGCTAAATTAAGAGAGAAGGGTTATTTAATTCCCCCACCTTGTTATTACAAGGATTTAGATAAATTATCTGAAAGGGAATTAGAAGAAAAAAATACCTTCGATAAGGTACTTTCTGAAAAGAATTGCGAGCCTTTTGATTTATCTTAAGATCATATGATATGATAACGCTATGGCAGTTCTCCGCTCTCCATAAATGGAAAAACCCAGGATTAACTCCTTTCCTGGGTTTTTCTTTAACTTCTATGCAGTTTTATTCCGTTCTTTACAGAATATTTGTTGCCATTCTGGCAATTTATCACAGTCATCGATCGCTTGTTCCCACTCATATTTATGTTCAATACATGAAAATGAATGAGGAAATGAGGGTGAGGTTACGAAGGCTATTAAAATGCACCCTGCTATAATTACCGATAGCATCACAACTATAATACTTGGTAAAACTATTACATAATTAAATAACTCTCTATTAAAATATTTCTTCATTTAATTTCTCCTTATTTGGATATGGTGCTGGTGGATTAGGTGGAATTAAAGGATAAGGGTTTTCCTTAGTTGGTTTAGGATATAATTTTCTTTCTTCTCTTATCTCTTTACTAAGTTCTTTAAGGGCATGTATCTGAGACGTAATTGTTGCAATGAGCTTATCAAGCTCATTGTGTAACTCTTTAAATTCATTCATGTGTCTCCTTTTCTTTTTTGTATATGGCAGTCATTTCTTCCTTGCCTGCTGCTCTTGCGACTAGCACTAATTCGGCAGTTTTCTCTCTGAAATAAAGATTAAATAATTCTTCTATATCTTGTAATTTATCTAAAATAGCATATCTATATTCATTATATAAAGTAGTCTTAGTTTTTAGAATATAATTAATTATTTCCTTATTTACTATATCTCTTTGTTCTCCGAGAACTGCTATGGCTTGTTTAATCATTGATAGTCTTGTTTTATTTGGTCTTTCTTTATCATTATTATCAGGATAATTAAACATCCTTGTAGCTGTTTCCATTGGATACTGTATTAAATTATCTATTTCTTTAAGTATTCTTCTCTTTTTTTCTGTTGTTTCCTGCATTTTCAGCTCAAGATTAACCTGGTCTTGATCTTCATAGTTTTCCTTATTCTCCATAATTAACGACCTCTTTATCATAGTATTTATCAAGCAAATAGGCATCGACAGCACCACCACCACCACCAGTACCACCATCAGGCAGCATATAATTAGGTGGATTTAAATCTCCACCTACCATTGGTGAACGTGTTTCGTAGACAGCACGGCCGCTGCCACCAAGTCCATTTGGAAATTCGGCTTCAGCAAAGGCAGCCATGTCAACAGCAAACCTATCTTTAAAGAGAAAGGACATTATTTTCACCTCAATTCTTGGAGAGATATAGTCCTCACCCTCAACCCAATCCTTTACTTCTTCTCTTAAATCATCTAAATACTGATCTGTTTCCATTTCCGCTTCAGATTCAATTGCTTCTAATTCAGCTTGATTAGCTGCATCCCATTCCGCTTCTAATTCTTTTAATGATCTAGGATGAGCTAGAAATTGATTAAGGTAGTACATGAGATCTTGCGTACACGCTGTATCGCATAGGTCTAAATCATCGCATAGTCCTGAAGAACCTAAACAATGCTCAATGAATCGATCTATTTGATACTCAGCCCCTGTGTGGTCTACGTTCTCATTTAGATCTTCTTCTGTTGGTGTTGGCACTCCTAAAACCTCAACATTAACATCATTTGCTAAGGCTTTTTGGCTCGCTAATACTATTAAGATTGTTGTAAAAACTAACATTAACTTCTGCATTTTTTCCCCTTTTTTCGATAAATGTTCTCAATTCTTCAATTAATTTTTTGTCACCTCGGGATATTTTTTCCCCTGTTACCTCTTCAATAAGCTTCTCTAGATGATCGGTATACTCAAAGGAGAGCATTTTATTTTCTCTTTCGGCCTTGGTATACCTTCCACATGCATGCAAATACTTATCTAAATAAATTATTTTATCCGACATCTATTACTTTCACCCACCTTTCCTCAACAAATCCGTTCTTATCCATGGTTTCTCCATACTCTAATTTCTTTGCATCTCTCCATATTAATTTGTTAATCTTATTAACCATATCTATATAATCCATTCTAATCATATCATCTAATATTATTGCACTTTCTATTTCTTTCATCATATAAACTCCTTTCTTATGGGTGAGAACAGGTGCGGCCTTTTGGACAGAAGGGTAATATCTGCAGCGTTTACCTCAGTTGGGAAGAAGAGAAACACAGACCACACCTGCTATGTGGGGTATAATATAATATAATTTTATGTAAGTCAAGCGTTTTATTATATTATATTATAGTTAGATAGCGTCAATTAAATCGTCTCTAATATCATCTAATAAATCTTTGATTATTTTATCCATTTTATTTGAGGTTTCTCTTTCTAGTTCTCTGAGTTCTTTTTCATCTTCTATTGATAATTCATCTGCAATTATCCAATAATAATTAATAGTTTTATAGTGTTCCCATTCAGACCTATGAAGTAAGGCATGTTCAAGCCTCAGGCAATTATTCTCTCCATTCTCTCCATAAGAATCAAAGCACCGTACGGGCTGATCTGCGTTAAGCATGTAGTGTTCTTCTGATGCTTCAAGCATCAGTTTCAGGTACTTTTCTGACCCCTCTTTAAGTGCTTCAATGGCTAATCTTGTTCGAGGAAGCATTGTTGGTTTATGATTTAACATTTCTTCTTTCTCCTTCTTTTATCGATCAATAGTGCATATAATTCCCGTGCCCTCACCATCATCTCTTCTTTTATTTTAGCTACATTTGCTATAGCTCGATCATGTGTCCGCTTCTCATAGCCCTGCCCTTGCTGAGGCATGGCATGTTCAATGGATCTTAAGACCTCATTAGTAAGATCAGTTTCAATCTCAAACATACATTCCTTCATGATATGGGATCGATTTTCTTTGGAGAATGATGAGCTTCCCCCTGACTCTAATTCCCTTAGTTTCTTGACACAATCAGCTCGATATCGGTCTACGATATCTCTGATATCCTTCCTTTGACTGGGTAGCATTTATACTCCTTATATGATATGATTATGAGGTGTTGAAGTATTGGGGGTGCGGCCAAGTGGCCGCATTTTTTGTTACAGTCTATCTACTATGGATAGGTTCTGTTTTCTTCGGGTTACTTCTCTAGATATCTTGCCCTTGTTAATCGGGCAACTGAGATTCCTATACAGCAACATTAATTGCTTGTAGTTTAGACTTTGTAAATTTTTCATGGTATACTCCTCATTGATAGTGTTTGTCATCGGCGGAAAGACTGTGTAGAGCCCTGCACAGTCTTTTTGTTTTATCTGTTGTATTGATACTCAGCTTCCATCTTCTGAGTGTCGGCAAAGATCTTAAGGCTGATTTTTCTAGCTTCTATCAAGTCTTCTTCTCCATCAAGAAGGCTGCTAACAACTCTCTCTGAGTATTCTCTTAAGGCATCTATCTTCTTCATCTCTGCCTTGAAGGCTTGGTCTTCGTTCTCACGAACGAGGTACTTACATTTATTAACTATCTTTGCTGAGTCTTGGCAAAATTTTCTTTCTATTGCGCAAAATCTTTCTTCTAAGTTTTTCATCTTTTGGGATCCCATCAATTCAAAGTATGATTTCATCGTCGTTCTCCGTGATTCAGGCCTTTGTTTGTGGCAGGGTCATCCCCGCCCAGTATAAGTCTTAACGGTGTGGGTGGCCATTCCTTAAAGTTTCTTGTTTTCTTCAATGATATCAATTACTTAACTTAAAATAGAAAGAAACCTATCATCTTACTTCAAAAAGATGATATACTAATCTATCATGAATTAGACTAAATTTCTACAACTTATAACCGATAGGGATCGCCGGCATCAAACCAGATTGGCTATATAATGTAGAATTAGAAGAGAGTCTAGTCGTTCAACTACTAGACTCTCTTCATACAGATGAAGATCTCAATCTCATTTGGAATGAGGTAAAATTAAGGCCATCTCATCTCTCTTCAAAGAATTCTTTAATATTAAAAGCCATGCGATCCCTTTCCAAGAAAGGGATGCATGGCATTGAGATTGATTATATTTCAGTAGCAGATGAACTGAGCAAATGTGAGATAAGTCAGAAGCAAGCATTAAATCTAGCACATTTGCTACACCTTCAAAAGAAACACCCCAGTTACACTGGAGTGTTTCTTTGGAAAGCTCGTAGACTCCGAAATCTGCACATATACAGGCAGCTCGATGGTATTGGATCTGATATTTCTCGGAAGGCGAAAAGTCTGCCAGATGACCCTTCTTTAATGATCTCAGAAGCTATATCCTCAATATCCAAACTCCAAGAACAATCTCAAACATCTGATCCTTCTATCAAAGGATCAGATGCTCTAGATTCTTTCATTAAAAAATATGATCAAATTTTAACCGGAAAATTCCCTGAGGGAATTTTTACCGGTTATAGATCCATTGATAATAAGATAGGGGGTTTATGCCCACCCGATTTAATAATATTAGCAGCTCGTCCTGGTATGGGCAAGACAGCATTCTCTATGAATATTATGGTAAATATTGCAAAGAATAAAAATAAAGTCCTAATTTTCTCACTGGAAATGAGCAGGATGCAATTACTCCAAAGAATTGTAGCATCCTATGGAAGACTCGATGCCTTCTTAATTAAGAAAGGTAAAATACCTATAGAGAAATTAGCACCCATAATAGGGAAATTAAGACCTATATTAGACTTCATTCATATAGATGATAGCTCATATATCTCTGTCGATCACATCCGGGCTATTTCTCAGAGAGAAAAGCCCGATGTGATCATGATAGATTACCTTCAATTATTAAAAGGAAATAATGACCTATCAAATAGGAATATGCAAATAAGCGAAATATCAGGAAACCTTAAGCAAATAGCTAAGGATCTTAATATTCCCATACTCTGTCTCTCTCAATTAAATAGAGATCCAGATAGTAGGAAAAATAAACGCCCTTTAATTTCTGACCTCAGAGATTCAGGCTCAATCGAGCAAGACTCAGATCTAGTGATATTTATTTATAGAGATGACTATTATAATAGAGACGAATTAAATACTAATAATAATAATAATTATAATAAAGCAGAAATAATAATAGCTAAAAATAGACATGGATCTACTGGTACTATATACCTATACTTCGATAGTAAAAGTACTTTATTCCTAGATAAATAAATATTAAATAATTAAATAAATAATTATATTTAAATTCCCCGGGGGCTCGGGGTATATAAAAAATCCCGGGGGGATGTAGAGTATACCCACCCCCTTTTAACCCCCACCCCCATTAATTATATGGGGCGGTATTTAATTACCACCGGGGTATAATTATTATCCACCTAATTAAATACCCAGGGGGGTGGTATCATATATGTAATACCTAATTAAATTCCCCGGTATATATTATATACGGTACCTTAATTAAATACCCACCTTCATTAATTAAATATACCCGGGGGCAATTAACTCCCACCCTGGATAAATACCCACCCCACTATTATTAGTATAATTAAATAATTAAATTAATTATTAAATTAATTATTTATTGCATATATAAATCCTTTAATTCCTTTAATACTCCCCCCTCTAGGCCTAACATCTAATTAATTAATTTTCTTTGAAGGCGGAAAGAAGCGGAAATAAATATACCTTCGGAGTTAATTGGGGGTGGTGCAAATTATTGAGGGAAGAAAGGTGCTGCCATGCCCTAGCCTCGTAGGAATTTTTTAGAAAAAAGAACCTAAAAATATTTAAAAAAT
>Ga0209022_1001384_pt1 | contig 25240 bp, 26 predicted proteins | sample PinacodermPK_FD_187300 | JGI IMG/M metagenome (GOLD analysis project Ga0209022, IMG submission 187300) | Host-associated microbial community of the marine sponge Aplysina aerophoba from Gulf of Piran - sponge pinacoderm, lysed by proteinase... | ecosystem: Host-associated > Porifera > Sponge >...
GGCGCGGTGGACAGCCGGAGTCGCAAGAACCAAGCGAGCTTCGTCTGCACCACCTGCGGACATCGAGACCACGCGGACATCAATGCGGCAAAGGTCATCCTGCGTCGGAACACGGCGTCTATGCTCGCGGAGGAAAGGCATTGGCCCTCCGGTGAAGCGAGAACTATCGGTGGAGCGACAAGCCCTACCGGAAATCTCCGGCCTTCAGGCCGGGGAAGATGTTAATCGCTTCCCGATCTTGCACGCGACGGATCGCGCGTGTCTTGACACGGACCGCTCCACTTCATCGGGGTGCGCTCACCAGCGGGATCGCCGACGTCAACGCCCGATCCGTAGTCGGACCTGCACTCCAGGTCGGTCGCCGAAGCTCCCCGCCGCGCCGTTCGCCGCCGAGAGAAAAGCTGGCCGGCAGCGGGCGGCGGTCGGATATCCGAGGGAGGATGTCCCCGCCGTTCCCCATTCCGGCAGATGGAGACGGCACCATGACGACAGCGATGGCGATCCCCGGCAACACGGCCGACACCTTTCTGGTCCACTTCTTCGGCGGCGGGCTTGCCGATGACCGATACGTCGTGGAGAGGCATTCGCGGACGGCGATATCCGGCCCTGGCCCGGCGAAAAGTCGGCGACAGCGAAGAGGGGCCGCCGCGGGGCGAAGCGCGTCACCGCCACGTTGAAGGCGGTCAAGGAAATGCGCCCCGCCCGCACCGAGATCACCATCTGCACCGAGCTCCGCACCCGCGGCGGCGTCCAGGTCTGGGGCAGTTATGCCAACATTGTGCATCATACCTATCTAACCAGATGTATTTCTTGACTTTAACTATTCTACTGAAATATCCGTAACCATATGGTCACCGAATTCGACCGTATTGCAGGCGGCGCATGCCGCGCCCGTAGCGCTACCCCCACGATGTTCCGGAATCGCGCGATTCCGGCTATCGCCAGCTTCGTTACCCTTCTCCGCTGCCCCGGCGGCTCCGTCAGCACGATATCGTAGTCGTCGAGTGCATCCAGAAATCCCGCGTGTCGGACAAGCTCGTCGACGCCAAACGCCCTCAAACTGCTGAAGGCCCGATCGAACACGGCCACGCAGGCATCGGCGGTGAATCTCGACGCGAACTGAAATCCACCCGCCTCCGGCATGGACGGCCGACGCATGCGGTCGCCTGATCGCCGTGCCACCGCGTGACCGCCTCGACCTGTTTCCAACGGCCGCCGGCCGGCTCGGTACCCGGCAGTCGACGGACCGAGAATGCGGGGAGCGGGTAATGACAGGCGCAGGCTCCGGTGACCTTGCGGCAAACTCCCCGGGGCTTGCGCGTCGGCGAAGCCGGCTGCAGGATCGAGTCACACCAACCGGGACGTTTCAGGGAGGGACGGATGAGGATCCGGACACTCACGGACACCGTCGGCGCCGAGATCGAGGGCGTTCGACTGGACCGGCTTGACGACGCATCATTTGACGGAATCCGCGCGGCACTGGATCGCCACGGCGGAGTGCTGTTCCGCGACCAGTCTCTCGAGCCTGCCGACCTGGTCGCATTCAGCCGACGCTTTGGCGAACTCGATCACGCGCCGGTCATGGAGAACGGCCGGACCGCGGTCGAAGGCTTGCCCGAGATCTACATCGTCTCCAACGTCCTGGATGCCCAAGGCCGGCCGATCGGCAGCCTGGGGGCCGGCGAAGCGGTCTGGCACACCGACATGTCCTACCTCGAGAACCCGCCCGACTTCTCGATGCTGTACGCACTCGAGGTCCCGGCGAGCGGCGGCGATACCTGGCTGTCCAGCATGGCGGCGGCGCACGATGACCTGCCGGGGGAGCTGCGTGAGCAGATCGCGGATCTCTCGATCAAGCACGACGGCACCTTCAATTCCGGAGGATACCTGCGCCAGGGGGTGCGCGAAGACACTAACCCCGCAACCTCGGTCGGCCAGCCGCACCCGGTGATCTGCGCCCACCCGCGCACCGGACGGCCGGTTCTCTACCTCGGGCGCAGGCGCAACGCCTATGTGATGGGGCTCGAACTCGAGGCGTCCGAAACGCTGCTCGACCGGCTGTGGGAACATGCAACCCGCCCCGAACTCGCCTACGCGCATCGGTGGCGGCCGGGAGACCTGCTGCTGTGGGATAACCGGGCGACCATGCACCGCCGCGACCCGTTCGACCCCGCGGCCCGGCGCGTGATGCGGCGCACCCAGATCCGCGGCCACGGCGCACCGCGGCCGGTTGTCGAGACCTGATCGGAGGTTTCCAGTTGTTTGACGGTTTCGAGGCGCGGCACGTCGATGCCGGCGCGGCGCGGATATTTGTCCGTCACCTGGGACAGGGTCCTGCGGTGGTGCTTCTGCACGGATACCCGCAGTCGCACGTCTGCTGGCACCGGGTCGCGCCGGCGCTGTCCGGACGCTTCACGGTGATCGTGCCGGACCTGCGCGGCTACGGCGACAGCATCGGCCCGGCCCCCGACCCGGAGAACCGCCACTATTCCAAGCGCAGCATGGCACAGGACCTTGTCGCCGTGCTCGACGCGTTTTCGATCGGGTCCGCCGCCGTGATCGGTCACGACCGCGGCGGCCGGGTCGCCTACCGCTTCGCCCTCGACCATCCGGACCGGATCACCCGGCTGGGCGTGCTCGACATGATCCCGACCGGCGAGATGTGGGAACGGCTTGACGCTCCCGGGTTCATATCCGGGTATCACTGGCAGTTCCTGGCCCAGCCCCGCGGCCTGCCCGAACGCATGATCGGCCGCGACCCCGACGACTACCTCGAGCACACCCTTCACTCCTGGGCGCGGGTCGACGGCTGTTTCACCGATGAGGCGATGGCCGAGTACAGGCGCTGCTTCCGCAGGGCCTCGGTGATTGCCGCGAGCTGCGCCGACTACCGGGCCGGAGCCACGGTTGATTGGGAACTCGACCGGGCCGACAGGGAAGCGGGGCGGCAGATCACCTGTCCGACGCTGACCCTGTGGGGGGCTGGCCGGCGCGGCGGATTCGACCAGCGGGAGGTCTGGCAGTCCTGGTGCGCACAACCCGTCGCGGGACGGCCGTTCGACTGCGGCCACTTCCTTCCCGAGGAGTCGCCCGGAGAGACGCTGGCGGCGCTCGAGAGCTTTCTTGACCGAACGTGACGGCGGCCGGGGTTGCCGGACCCGGGTCCGGATCGGTAAAGAGTGGCGCCTTTCAACGCAAGCGGATGCACACCATGCCGGAATCCTTCACACACAGCCCGGAAGATGCGGTCGATTTCGACGCCCTGGTCGTCGGTGCGGGATTTGCCGGAATGTACATGCTCTACCGGCTGCGTCGGCTCGGGTTTTCGGCACAGGTCATCGAGGCCGGCAGCGATGTCGGTGGGACCTGGTTCTGGAACCGCTATCCGGGCGCCAGATGCGATGTCGAGAGCGTGCAGTATTCCTACCAGTTCGATCGCGAGCTCGAACAGGAGTGGACCTGGTCCGAGAAATACAGCCCGCAGCCCGAAATCCTCGCCTACGCCAACCATGTTGCCGACCGGTACGACCTGCGCCGCGACATCCGGTTCAACTGCCGGGTTACGGCTGCCCGCTACCAGGCGGATCGCCGCCTCTGGGAGGTGACGCTCGCCGGTGACGAGCGGATCACAGCCCGGCACGTGGTCATGGCAACCGGATGCCTTTCGCTGTCGAACACGCCGGACTTTGCCGGCATCGACGAATTCCGGGGCGCGACCTACCACACCGGGCGCTGGCCGCACGACGGGGTCGACTTCACCGGCCAGCGGGTGGGCGTGATCGGAACCGGGTCTTCGGCGATCCAGTCCATCCCGGTGATCGCTCGCCAGGCCCGGACACTGACGGTGTTCCAGCGCACCGCCAACTACACCATCCCGGCGCGCAACGCGCCGCTCAGCCCCGAATACGTTGCGCGGATCAAGGCAAGCTACCCGGAACTGCGGGCACGGGCGCGTTCGCTGCCGACGGGCTATGCCATCAACTACAACACCGGATCGGTCCACGAGGTGTCGCGCGAGGAGTACCGCGCCGAGTACCGGCAGCGCTGGGACGCGGGAGGCGTCAACTTTCTCGCGGCCTACGGTGACCTGCTGTTCGACGCCGAAGCCAATCGCACGGCCGCGGACTTCGTCAAGGACATGATCCGCGAAACCGTGCACGACCCAGAAATCGCCGAACTGCTGTGTCCGACCAACATCATCGGTTGCAAGCGGCTGTGCGTCGACACCAACTACTATGCCACCTACAACCTGCCGCATGTCCGGCTGGTCGATGTCTCGCGCGTCCCGATCGACCGCCTGACGCCGGACGGACTGCTGCACGACGGCACCGCCTACGAGTTCGACGCGATCGTGTTCGCCACCGGCTTCGATGCCATGACCGGGGCCCTGTTCGACATCGATATCCGCGGCCTCGACGGGATTTCCCTGCGTGAGAAGTGGCATGGCGGTCCCCGGACCTATCTCGGGCTTGCCACGGCAGGTTTTCCCAACCTGTTCACCGTGACCGGCCCGGGCAGTCCCTCGGTGCTGACCAACATGCTGCCCTCGATCGAGCAGCACGTGAACTGGATCGCCGACTGTCTTGCCTGGCTGAGAGACCGGGGGCACGAGGTGATCGATGCCAGTCCCGAAGCGGAACTTGCCTGGGGCGAACATGTCAACGAGGTGGCTGCGGCGTCACTGCGTTCGACCTGTGCGTCGTGGTACGTCGGCGCCAATGTTCCGGGCAAACCCCGAGTGTTCATGCCCTACATCGGCGGGTTTCCCCGCTATGTTGCGAAGTGCGACGAGGTTGCCTCCCGGGACTACGAGGGGTTTGCGCTGGCCTGACCGGCCAGTGCCGGGCGGCGGCCCCGGTCTACGCGCTTCACGCCGGCGCAGCGCCGGAATGCAGGACCGGTGTGCCGGCGATCTGGGTACGCTGCATCCGCCGGGCCGCCATGTGATTGTCGTTGATCGCAAGGTGCATCAGACACCGGTTGTCCCAGAAGGCGACCGAGCCGGCACGCCAACGGAACCGGCAGGTGAATTCCGGACGGGCCGCATGGGCATAGAGGTAGTTCAGCAGCGGCGCACTTTCCTCTGCGGTCATCCCGGCAAGCCGATGCACGTAGACCGAGTTGACGAACAGGCATTTTCGCCCGGTTTCCGGGTGGACCCGGACCACGGGATGCTCGTTTTCGGTCATGCGCCAGTCCGGGTCCTCGCGAACCTTGGTGGAGCGCCGGGAGTTGAGGCCCGCCTTCGGCCCTGCCACCCGGCTGTCGTTGTGGACAGCACGCAGTCCCTGCAGCATGCGCTTCATGCCGTCTGACAGCGTGTCGTAGGCACGGTACTGGTTGGAAAACAGGGTGTCGCCGCCATGGTCGGGCACCTCGAGGGCATGGAGGATCGCCCCCATCGGCGGCGCCTCCATCATGGTGGTGTCGGCATGCCACTTCTCACCCGCGACCGCGGTATCTCCGGGTTCCCGGGTCAGGTAGACGATCTCGGGGTTGGATTGGCCCTGGTTGAAGTTGGGGTGCACGAACAACGGCCCGAACCTGCGGGTGAAGGCCTTGTGGCGTTCGATGTTGCGAAGATCCTGGTCGCGGAAGAAGATCACCAGGTGGTCGAGCAGCGCACGGCGAATCTCCGCGACGACGGCATCGTCGAGATCATCCGCGATGTCGACATCTCCGATCTCCGCGCCGACGCACCCTGAAACCGGCTGAACCGAAATATGCTTGTATGGAGTCATGTCAGTGCCCCGGACCCGGGCTGGCCCCGACCGGGGCAGCACCCGCCTTTCCAACCAATCCGACCCGGAAGCCCTGGCGGTCGCGGCGATGACCGGCGTGCCGTTGGATGTCACGCAGGCCCGGCGATATGGACCGACAACCGGCGCCCGGAAATGTCCGCATCCGCCCCGCGCGACCGCGGGCCGTGGACATCGACGCAACCATGCACCGACGCGGTGACAGCCCGCAACTCCCCATGGCTGGCCCGGAGCGAACACAACGCTGCCGGTGGTGCTGCGCCACGCTGCTGGCCGCCGGCCGGCCTTACTCCCCTCCCAGTTTCCCGATTTCCCGCTGCAGGACCGCGCGTGCCGGTTCGTCAGGAGGCATGGTCTTCAGCAGACGGCTCCAGTACTGCCGCGCCCGACCGGTCTCGCCGTCGGTCCGGGCGATCATGCCCGCGTACCAGAGTGCGAGCGGCAGTGCGGGGTCGAGTTCGAGCAGGCGGCCGACCAGGGGCCTGAGTTCGGCGGGCAGTGCGGTGTCCGGCGTCTCGAGCGGGTGGAGAGCGCGGACGCGGGCGGACAGGATGTCGATCCGGTCGGGTGCCAGCTCGCTCGCCTTCGCATAGGCCTCGAGACCCTCCTTGCGCCGGCCGAGCACCATGTAGGACCTGCCGAGCCGAGCCCAGCCGTCGGGATCATCGGGCTCCTGCTCCAGCCGGTCGGCCAGGCCCTCGACCATGGCGACGACACGCTCGTGGACCCCGTCGACCTGTTCCCGGGATGCGATGCTGATTCGTTCGTCGAGCTCCGACCGCCATGGCGCGTCTGCCGGAGTGTCGGCGGCAAGTGCACGCCAGATCCGCAGCGCCGCCGCCCGGTCCTCGCGCTGGTAGGCGGCAAGGCCAAGGTGGAATCGAGCCACCGGATCCAGCGGATTCAGCGAGAGCGTACGGCGAAACAGTGACTCTGACGTATCGCCGACCCGACCATCCTCCAAGTTGACCAGCGCAACACCCAGCGCAGAAAGCACGGCGGGATCCTCGGGCGTGAGGCTTTCCGCCCGGCGCAGTGCGGTGACCGCACGTTCCGGCATGCCGGCGCCAAGGGCGGCGTATCCGAGAGCGACCCAGGCCTCGGCGTCGTCGGGGGCGTCACGGGTTCGTGCCTCGAGGTCCGCGAGTGACCTGTCCGGCGCCTCCCGGCGTTCGGCATGCTGACCGTCCGCGCGGTCCGGAGATCCGAAGTATCCGCCGTAGAGCAGCAGCGAGGCTGCAGGCACGAGCAGGACCATAACCACGGCCGCGAGCCGAAGACCGCGACGAGCCCGTGCCGGCGGCTCGTCGCCGGTTGCAAGGATGCGCCGCTCGATCTCCAGGCGCGCTGCATCGTGGTCCGGCCCGGAGATCAGTCCGGCGGCATGGTCGCGTTCGAGTTCTGTCAGCTGGTCGCGGTAGATGCGCCGGGCCCGGTCGTCACCCGCAATCCGCTCGGGTGTCCGCGCCACCAGCGGTTGCAGCAACAGCAGGACGGCAAGGAGACAGACAAGGCCGACAAGCAGCCACAGCGTCATTGCCGTTCCTCGTCACCGGCCGCGAGTGCTGCAAGCCGCGCACGTTCGTCATCGCTCAGGGCGACCGGTTCAGCGGGGCTTCGCCGGCGCCGCAGGGCTGCCCACGCGATGGCGACACCCGCAAGCAGGGCCAGGACCGGGCTCGCCCAGAGCAGCCAGGTTCCCGGTCTGAAGGGTGGATCAAGCAGCACGAATTCACCGTAGCGCGCGACCAGGAACCGGTGGATCTGCTCGTCGCTCTCACCGGCCACGAGACGTTCACGGATCAACAACCGCAGGTCCTGCGCCAGCGCGGCGTCACTGTCGTCGATCGACTGGTTCTGGCACACCAGACAGCGCACACCGCGGAAAAGCTCCCGGGCCCGCTGTTCGAGTACTGCGTCGGCGAAGATCTCGTCGGGCTGGACAGCATGGACCGGGGGCGCTGCGTGCGAGATCAGCAGCAGAAGCCCGACGATCGCGAGCACCCGCATCACGACTCCGCCTCGCGCAGGTGCCGGAGCAGCGGCAGGATCTCGTCTTCGAGCACCGTCCGGGTCACGGGGCCGGCGTGGCGGTACCGGATCCGGCCGTCCCGGTCGATGATGTAGGTCTCCGGAACCCCGTAGACTCCCCATTCGATGGCGGCGCGACCGCTGGTGTCGGTACCGATCCGCTCGAACGGGTCACCGAGTTCCGCAAGCCATTCCCGGGTCCTGGCCGGGTCGTCCTTGTAGCTGATGCCGTGCAGCGTCTCCGACTGCGCCAGTCTCGTCAGCACCGGATGTTCGGCACGGCACGGCACGCACCACGAGGCGAAGAAATTCACCAGCGTGACCCCGCCACGCAGATCATCCGACCCAAGACCCGGTGCGCCTTCGAACAACGGCGGCAGCGCCATGTCCGGAACCGGCCGGTCGATCAGGGCCGAGGGCAGTTCGCCGGGATCCCGCCCGGTCAGCAGGGGCACCGCAAAGTACCCGGCGACCACGGCGAACAGCACCAGTGGCAGCAGGAAGACGACACGCGTCATGTGCGCTCAGTCCCCGCCGGCGGGTTGTGTCACCGGTCCCACGGTACGCCGCGGCGCGCCGACACGCAGCCTGCGATCGGACAGCGACACCAGGCCGCCTGTCACCATCATCAGCGCACCGGCCCAGATCCACGGAACCAGCGGCGCATGCCACAGCCGCAGCGTGCGGTGCTGCGGTGTCCGGCCCTCGCCGACAGCGGCGTACAGGTCGCCGAGCGGACGGCTGCGGATGGCCGCTTCGGTGGTTCGCGTTCCCTGGACCGGGTAGAAGCGCCGTTCGGGCCGCAGCTCGCCTATTGTCTCGCCATCGCGCTCCACCCTGAGGCGCACGACCTCGGCCTCGTAGTTGGGACCGCTCCCGGACCTGATGTCCTCGAGCACCACCCGGTAGCCGGCGAGTTCCGCGACCGCTCCGGGCGTGGCATCGACCACGACCTCGCGCCGCCAGAAGCTGTCGCCGACCGCCCCGCAGATGAAGACGGCAAGACCGAGATGGGCCAGCGTCATGCCATGGGCTGAGCGGGGCAGCCCGATGATCCGGGCCGCGGTGCCCCGGCGCCGGAACAGTCCGACCCGCCCGGTCCATTCGATCAGGGTCGAAGCGGCCAGCCAGGCCGCAAGCGCGAGGCCGATGACCGGTCCCGGGTGGTGGCCGTGCTGCAGCAGCCAGGTGAGCAGGGCCACGGCGCCAGCCACCAGGGCCGCCACGCGGAGCCGGGTAAACACGCCCTCGAGGTCGGCCCGTTTCCAGGCGAGCAGGGGCCCGATACCGGCCAGCAGAACGAGCGGCAGCATGACCGGGACAAAGGTGGAGTGAAAGAACGGGGGTCCGACCGAGACCTTCTCGCCGGTGGCCGCATCGAGAAACAGCGGGTAGAGCGTTCCCACACAGACCGTGGCGGTCGCGGTTGCAAGCAGCAGGTTGTTGGCAACCAGCCCGCCCTCGCGGCTGATCGGCCGGAACAGGCTGCCCGGGGCCATCGCGGGAGCGCGGAACGCGAACAGGGCCAGCGCGCCGCCGATGGTCACGGCCAGCAGCACCAGGATATAGAGACCGCGGTCGGGATCGACCGCGAACGCGTGCACCGAGGTCAGCACCCCGGATCGCACCAGGAAGGTCCCCATCAGGCTGAAGCCGAAGGCGACGATGGCGAGCAGGATGGTCCAGCTCTTCAGCGCATCCCGCTTCTCGACCACGATGGCCGAGTGCAGCAGCGCGGTGCCGGCGAGCCAGGGCATGAAGCTCGCGTTCTCGACCGGATCCCAGTACCACCATCCGCCCCAGCCGAGCTCGTAGTAGGCCCACCAGCTGCCGAGCGCGATCCCGGCGGTCAGGGCGGACCAGGCGGCGAGCGTCCACGGCCGGACCCAGCGGGCCCATGCCGGGTCGACCCTGCCCTCGATCAGGGCGGCGACGGAGAACGAGAACGCGACCGAGAACCCGACGTATCCGAGGTAGAGCATCGGCGGGTGGAACGCGAGCCCCGGATCCTGCAGCAGCGGGTTGAGATCGCGTCCGTCCGCGGGAACCGGATCGAGTCTCACGAACGGATTCGAGGTCAGCAGGATGAAGCCGAGGAACCCGGCCCCGAGCAGTCCCTGGATGGCGAGCACCCTCGCCTTCAGGACCGCCGGCAATCCGTGTCCGCGCAGGGCGACCGCCAATCCGAAGGCCGCCAGCACCAGGACCCACAGCAGCATCGAGCCTTCGTGGTTTCCCCAGACTCCGCTGACCTTGTAGAGCATGGGTTTCATGGAATGGGAGTTTTCGGCGACGTTCAGGACCGAGAAGTCGGACGTCACATAGGCGTGGGTGAGTGCTGCGAAGGCGCCCGCTAGCGCGAGCAGCTGCACCAGTGCCGCCGAACGCCCGAGCTCCATGAGTGCGCGGTCGCGCCGTGCTGCGCCCACCAGCGGGACGGTGCCCTGGAGCAGGGCGACCAGGAAAGCAAGGACCAGGGCGTGATGCCCGAGCTCGATGATCATGGGGCCCCCTTCCAGGTGCCGGCCTTGCGCAGGGCGTCCGCCACCTCCTTCGGCATGTAGGTCTCGTCGTGCTTGGCCAGGACCTCGTCCGCCTCCAGCATGCCGTTGACCAGCAGGCCCGAGGCGACAACGCCCTGGCCTTCGCGAATGAGATCGGGCAGGAGACCCCGGTAGCTGACCTGGACCGTCGCCCTGAGATCGGTAATGCGAAACCGGATCGGCGTGCCGCCGCGCTCAAGGCTTCCCTGTTCGATCAGCCCGCCAATCCTTACCCTGCCTTCCGGTGCCCGCTCCTGCGCCTGCAGATCGCTCGGAGCGAAGAAGAAGACGACCGTATCCTCGAGTGCCACCAGCACCAGTCCCGCCGCCCCGGCGAGCAGCAGAAGGCCGACACCAACGAAGGTGAGCCGCCTGTGCTTTGCCTTCACGACCTAGTGCCGCCTGATCGGCGCCGACGGCGTCCGCCGGTTGCGGCCTCGAGTTCGGACAGCTGGCGGCGGCGCACCGACCGTTCGCGCAGTGACAGACACAACAGACCGATCAGTACGGTCACGGCCACGGCGTAGGCGGCCCAGACGAATCCGGCGTGGCCGCCCAGATCGACTGTTCCGATGATGACCCCTCTCCCGTGGATGTGGCCCATCCGAACCGTGGCGGGCCATGATCTCACGCCCGCGAACCGGCCGTACCGCGGGCAACCCGGCCGAGCGCCCTGCTCCTGCGCACCAGCATTGCCGATTGCATGCGAATGATCAGCACGGCAAGGAAATACATGAACAGTCCCGCAACCATCAACAGCAGCGGGACCAGCATCGATGAATGGATCGCCGGCGCATCCAGGCGTGTCAGACTGGCCGGCTGGTGCAGCGTGTTCCACCAGTCGACCGAAAACTTGATGATCGGAATGTTGATCACGCCGGCCAGCGCCAGCACCGCGCCGGCCCTGGCGCCGCGCTCGGGGTCGTCGAAGGCGTTCACAAGCGCGATGTAGCCGAGGTAGAGGAACAGCAGCACCAGCACCGAGGTGAGCCGGGCGTCCCAGACCCACCAGGTCCCCCAGGTCGGCTGGCCCCAGATCGCACCGGTGGCAAGCGCCATCGCGGTAAACGCGGCTCCGATCGGTGCGGCTGCCTGGGCAGCCACGTCGGCCAGGGGATGTTTCCAGATGAGGAAACTCGCGCTGCCCGCGGCAACCACCATGTAGATGAACATCGAAAGCCACGCCGACGGCACGTGGACATACATGATCCGCACCGTCTCGCCCTGCTGGTAGTCGGGCGGAGAGACGACGAGCGCCTGCCACAGGCCGGCAGCGAGAAAGACCGCCGCGGCTGCGACGGTCCACGGCAGGACCGCGCCGGCGAGCCGCATGAACCGGGTCGGGTTTGCCAGGGCGTGCATGGTGCAGGTTCTGCCCTAGAGTACTGACTGTCGCAAGGCTGCAGCCGTGGCCCACGGACACAAGGCGAGTGCGCCCAGCAGCATGGCGGCGAGAAACAGCACCGGGGCCGCGCCGTTCGCCGGATCGGTCGCCGCCACGCCGAAGATCAGCACCGGAATGACGAGCGGCAGGATCAGCAGCGCGGTCAGGACACCGGCACGGCGCGCGCCGAGCACCAACGCCGCCCCGAGTGCGCCCAGCAGGCTCAGGATCGGCGTGCCCAGCGCCATTCCCGTCAGCAATCCGGGCAGCGAACCTTCCGGAAGCTGCAGCGCGAGGCCGAGCAGCGGGGCCAGTACCAGGATCGGGACCCCGGCGGTCAGCCAGTGCGCGATCACCTTGGCCAGCACCACGAGTTCGAGCGGGACCGGCGAGAGGATCAGGAGGACGAGTCCGCCGTCGTCATGATCGGGCTGGAACAGCCGGTCGAGCGACAGCATGGCCGCGAGCAGGGCCGCGGTCCACAGCACACCGCCCGCCAGGTCGCCCAATGTCCGGGGTCCGACCCCGAATGCAAACAGCGTTGCGACCAGGGCGAAAAAGGCGAGGACCGCCGAGATGTCGCTGAGGTGCCGCAGGCCGGTGCGCAGCTCCCGCAGGATGATGGCGAAAAACCCGGTCACGATCCGTGCTCCGGCACCTGCCCGCTGGCCCGGTCGAGTTCGAGCCCGCGCACCGGGTTGTCAAGCTCTACGGGCGTGTGGGTCGCGATCACCACGAGGCCTCCCGACCGGCGGTGACGTGCAACCGCGGCTTCGAGGGATGCGAGGCCCGACAGGTCAAGGCCGACCGCGGGCTCATCGAGCAACCAGATGTCGGCGGGCGCGGCAAGAAGACGCGCTAGCGCCAGCCGGCGTTGCTGGCCCGACGAGAGTGCCTGGACCGGCAGGTCCCGCAGGTGGAGCAGGTCGAACCTCGCCAGCGCCAGCAGACAGCGCTGTCGTGATACGGGAGCGCGGACCCTCGACCAGAAAAGCAAATCCTCCCGGGCGGTGAGGATCGCCCTGGAGCCGGTGCGGTGCCCGATGTGATGCAACCGGCCGGCATGTGCGGCGAGATCGTCCCGGATGTCCCGGCCTTGCCAGTCGAGGCGGCCGGCCGACGGCGTTCGCAGGCCGGCCATCACCTGCAGCAGGCTGGTCTTGCCGCTGCCGTTCGGCCCTGTGAGCAGCAGTGCGTCACCGGGCCAGAGCGCGAAACCGACTCCGTGGAACAGCTCATGGCCGCCGCGTCGACAGGCTATGTCCTCGCCGCGGAAGAGAGGCGCCTCCCCCGCGGTCACCCGGGTCTCCCGCCGGGACCGGCGAGCGCCCGCGACACGCTTCGGGTGCACCGGGCTGTCATGCACCCCTCCCGGACAAGGACCGTGCGATCACCCGGCGACCGAGTGAGGCCGGAACACGGTCATCGATCCCCGGACTTCACCGGGCCAGCGGACCGCGCAGGAACCGGCCTGGCAGGGCGCCGGTGTGCTCGTTGTCGACCAGCACGGTGCTCCCGCCGACAACCGTCGCCCGGATCCCGGTGCTGTACTGCTTGAGGCGCCGGGCGCCGCCGGGCAGGTCGCTGACAACCGTCGGCATCTGCGCACCGACGGTTTCGGGGTCGAGTACCACAATGTCGGCCACCATGCCTTCCCTGAGCAGGCCGCGGTCATGGAAACCCCACCGGGTTGCCGTGTCGTAGGTGATGAACCGGATCGCCTCCTCCAGGGTGAATTCCTGTTCCTGTCGCACCCAGTGGCTCAGCAGGTGCGTCTGCATGGAGCTGTCCATGATCTGGGAGACGTGGGCGCCGGAATCGGAGAAGGTGACGCAGGAGTGCGGGTGCCGCATCAGGGCCAGCGCGTCCTCCATGTTCTCGTTGGCCAGCGGCTGGCGGAAGAACACCTTCATGTCGTTCTCGAGCGCGATGTCGATGAGCGCCTCTGCCGGTGTCACACCCCGTTCGGCTGCGATGTCGGCCATGGTCGGGTGCGGCAGGGCAATCTTGTCAACGACATGGAAGATGTCCCATTCCGGCGGCTGGGCTTCCGCTCCCACCACCTCCGGACCCTCGTAGGGCCGACTTGCGACATCGACCAGCCTGCGCCGGGTGTCCGGGTCGCGAAGTGCCGCCATCTGCCCCTCGAGCGGCAGTTTCCGCACGTCGCGCCACACATCCCAGCTGTCGAACGGCATATTGGTCTCGAAGGAGAGGATCGAGTTGATCTCGCGGCTGTGCACCTGGGTGAACATCCGCGCACCGGTCAGGTTTCTCTCTTCGATGATGTTGTAGAGCACCTTCCACTGACCCGGATACTTGCGCCGTGACAGGCTGCCGAAGGTGATCGGACGGCCGGACTCGACAGACAGGTCGGCGAGCCGGTGGTAGACGTCCTGCATGTGGTCGAGCGTCCCGCGCTCCATCGCAAGCTGGAAGATCCCGGCCCCGGTCTCGCCCATCGTATTGACCAGGACACGCACCTCCTCGAAGTCGGCGACACGGCTGGCCACGAGCCGGTCATCGGAGGTGAGGTGGCTCGGGCTGCGCGAGGTCGAGAACCCGAGCGCACCGGCACGGACCGCCTCCCGGACCTGGTCCGCCATCGCGCGCAGGTCGTCCTCGCTCGCCTGGTCCTCGAAGGCGCGTTCACCCATCACGTGGGTCCTCAGCGCCGAGTGCCCGATATAACCGGCGTAGTTGATCGCCTTGGGCAGGCGGTCGATCACGTCCATGAACTCGGGAAAGGTCTCCCACTGCCAGGTAATGCCCTCGAGCATGGCTGCCCGGCTGATGTCTTCCGCCCGCTCAAGGTTACGGAACACGAAGTCGACCTCGGCCTCCCTGCAGGGCGCGATGGTAAACCCGCAGTTTCCCATCACGGCCGTCGTGACACCGTGGTAGCAGGAGCAACTGCCGAGCTGGTCCCAGAAGATCTGGGCATCCATGTGAGTGTGGCCATCCACGAAGCCGGGGGTCACCACGTGTCCCTCGGCGTCGATCACCTCGTCGGCAGGCTCGCTGATCCTGCCGATCGTGGTAATGATCCCGTCCTTCACGCCGATATCGGCGCGGTAGCGCGCCATGCCGGATCCATCGATCACCATGCCGTTCCTGACCACCAGGTCGAAGCCCATCACCTTCTCCTGTCCACTTCTGTGCCATCGCTGTCAGGCATTATTGCGCGCGGGTGCGATCTTCGCCACAGTGCCGGCATGCACGAGGCATCCAGCGACTATCTGGTCGAACCGGATCCGCACGACCCGCTTCTGACCAGGCGGGTCGAGGGCGTCGACCACGAACAGCAACAGGTCACCACCTCGGTCGTGGTCGAACGGCCGCTGACGATCTTCCTCAACAGCCAGGAGATCGTCACCGCCATGACGATCGGTGACTATCCCGACATGCTCGCGATCGGGTTCCTGCTCAACCAGAACATGCTTCTTCCCACCGACCGGATCACCGGCGTCGACCACGATGACGATCTCGACGTGGTGGTTGTCCGGACCGAGCGGTCCACCGACTACGAGCAGAGGCTGCGCCGCCAGGTCCGCACCTCCGGCTGCGCGCAGGGGACCGTGTTCGGCGACCTGATCGACACGCTCGACGAGGTGACCCTGCCCGGCGACGCCGTCCTGCGGACATCGTGGATCTACTCCCTCACGCGCCGCATCAACACCACGCCCAGCCTCTACCTCGAGGCCGGCGCCATCCACGGTTGCGTGCTGTGCCGGGAGGACCGGCCACTGGTCTACATGGAGGACGTCGGCCGGCACAACGCGATCGACAAGATCGCCGGCTACATGTTCGTGAACGGCATCGATGCGGCCGACAAGATCTTCTACACCACCGGCCGGCTGACCAGCGAAATGGTGATCAAGACGGTGCGGATGGGAATTCCGATCCTGGTCTCGCGTTCGGGGTTTACTGCCTGGGGGGTGGAACTCGCGCGCCAGACCGGCCTGACCCTGGTCGGACGCGCCCGAGGCAAGCGGTTCATCGCGCTCTCGGGCGAGCACCGGATCGTGTACGACGCAGACCCTGCCCGGGCCGAGGTGGATGTACCGCGACGGAACACGCGCCGTGCCTGACGGTTTGTTGCCGGTTGCAGGCGTGCTGCTGGCTGGTGGATTGTCCCGTCGAATGGGCGGCGGCGACAAGTGTCTGCGGCCCCTCGCCACCCGCCCGGTGCTTGATCACGTGATCGCCCGAGCGCGGCCCCAGGTCCGGCACCTGATGCTCAATGCCAATGACGACCCGGCCCGGTTCGCGCGCTGGGATCTTCCAGTCTGCGCCGACGTGATCGAGGGGCGGGCCGGCCCGCTCGCAGGCGTGCTGACCGGCCTCGACTGGGCGGCGGCGACAACACCCGGATGCCCGTGGGTTGCGAGTTTCGCGACCGATGCCCCGTTCCTGCCGGCCGATCTGGTGGAACGGCTGCTTGAGGCCGTCACTGCCGACGGGGCACGGATGGCCTGTGCCGCGAGCAACGGGCGCCGCCATCCGGTCTTCGGACTCTGGCCGGTCGAGACGCGCCACGACCTGCGCCGGGCCCTGGTGGATGACGGTGTGCGCAAGGTCGATGACTGGACCGGCCGCTACCGGACCGTGGTGGTGGACTTCCCGGCGGAAGGGATTGATCCGTTCTTCAACGTGAACCGCCCCCCCGACCTCGCGCAGGCGGAACGCTGGCTCGAGCAGGCATCCGTCGCAGGACAGGCGGTGCGCACGCCGCTGGCATGATCACCGCCGCGCCCTGATCCGGAACTGCCCGCGGTGCCGGGGAGCGCGCGGAGGCCTTCGAGGCGCTGATGGCGACCAGAATGACCGGTGCAGACGGCGCAGGCAGCGCCGACTGCTTCGCTTCAACCGGCAGGAAAACAGGACCATACAGAACAACAGGACGAAACATCATCAAAAATTCGGTCTTTATCGCGCCAAATTGATGTCATGCATGAAATCAGGCGTTCGATCCGGCACCGATACCTGCCGTGTCGGACCGGACGGTTCGGTGGCTTTCCGCTCGGCCACGGGCACGGCCGGGACCGGGCATAATGGCGGGACAGGGAAGCCAGGCTCCGACGCTCCCGGGGACGGCAGGCCGGACGTGCGCCGCTCCACGCCGGCCAGGCCGCACGGGAATGCGGTCCGATTCCGCCCGCGTGCTCACGCAGTTGCGTGATCACCTGCCGAACGAGAGCGCCGGGCTGCTGGCCAATATCCCTCCGGATCCGGCTGACGGCATCCTTGTCGACGAGGCCCTGCGCGACAGCCAGAGCAGTTTCCTCTTCGAGGTCGGGCTGAAGGACGAGGCTCCCGCCTTCATCCGTATGCGCATCAAGCACAAGTCGCGGCCCTGACCCCGGTCACGCCCCTGCACCTGGCGGGCTACTTGGTACGCATTCGGCAGCGGTACGCACAGGCGACGGAGCGTCTGCGGGTACTGCGATTGATCGTGCCAGTACATTCTTGCTCCGCCGTTGACATTCGAGCCGACATCCCCATGAAGTAGCACGAATTTCATGTGTTCGGGACTCGCTGCCCTGCGCTTCCACGCCAGTCTCGTACGCCAACGGCCTGCAAGCCGCTTCCGTCGGTCCGAACCTGTAAAGTACGGGACGACACTCCACGGATGGCAGTTCGCGTTCACCCGGGTAACCAGGGTAGACGGACGTCGGCGCCAAGACGCTACCGAGGAGGCAGTTCGACGATCCCAGAACGCGATAACACTGCAGCGTCTTGCCGGCGAGACCGGCTACCAACCCAACAGCTCCAGATGAGCTCATCGGACCTCGCTGCCTACACGACGGCGATCAGGAATTCGGCATAGGACAGGCTGACATGCCGCCCGGCTCGGCGCCGCCGGCACATCCTTGGACCTTGTAACTGCCTTCCTGCATCCGGAACGGTGACGGGGATCCGTGCGGACCGTCCGGATCCCGCCAGGCCGACAGCTCAAGCCGGGTCGACCTTGTCAAGGGCGGTGAAATGCAGGTGCCTCATGAGATTGGTGGGTCGCCCTCGGCGACACTGGGAAATTTTGCGAGCTTGAGCGGACAGATCTTCATCGTTCTGCTCTATCCGCCGCACCCCCGTCGCGGGCGGCGGCGGCCGCCGGTATCAGAAAGGCTTCGAGCGCACTGACCACACCGACGAGCGGCCCGGGGTCGACATTCAGATCCTGCCTGAAACTCTCCCGTTGCTGGTGCTTGACGGCGTCTTCCGCGAACGCCGTCGACAACCCGTCCGGAACCCCATCCGGAATCGCCGTGCTCCGTCGCGCGAAGGTCGCAGATATCGCCCGTGCGAGACGCGATCTGTCGATCTCGAAGGCCTGGCCGATGATCCACAGGTCGTAGTAGTCCTTCATCCGGCTGTTCGCCATGCCGAGATCCACCATGGCCTGGAATTTCTCGGCAACCACGGTCTCCCGAGCGTAGCCGCGCAACCGCGGCGCCGGCATGTCGAGCAGGACCGGGTAGTCGAGCCACTCGGCAGGGGGTTCGGTCGCATCCCCGAAACCGACATCGACATTGACGGTGATGCGGGCGCCGGCGATGTCTCCGGTCGCCCGCATGCGGAGGCCCCCATATTTGTTCTCTTCACGAATACGGCTGACTCGAGCAGTGCCGGCATCGAACACCACCCCGTCCGGCTGTTCCTGGCCCAGCACCTCCCTGAAGACGTCCAGAACAGCGTCAGGCGTCGGATCGCCGTAACCCAGAAGATCGAGATCCCGCGTGCCGCGAAACGGCTCATCGAACCACGTCATCAGCAGCATGGCGCCCTTGAGGACGAAACGGTCTGCGTGTCGGGATTGCGCGAGACGATAGAGCAGGCGCTCGATCGCATAGTGTGTGAGGACCAGATCGAAATTCTGGCCCTTGTCCTTGCTGACCCGGAGGAGGCGGGCCCGAACCGAGGCCCCGATGTTCCTGACCTCCCTAGGCATTGGCGGTGAGCGCCTCGAGATACGGGCGGACGACCGTGGCGACGCCGCCACGCTCCGCATGCCGGGCGATCTCGGCAGGGCTCGCCTTTCGCTGCCGCAGCGCCTCCTGCAGGCCCTCCAGCGCGACCGTCTGCCCGACCTTCCGGCGATGCCGGAAACAGTCGGCGATCGTCTTGGCGACACCGAAGACCTTCACGGGAACATTCTCGATGGGCACGGTGAGGACATCGTCGGTCAGAAGTGCGTCCGTGAATCGCACGATCCGCATCGCCGGCCTTTCCTGTTTCGGCATCCAGTCGCTGGTGCCGATCGCCATCCAGACCGCGCGCGGAAGCTGGTCGGTCAGTTCGTGGTAGGCCAGCGCCGACACCAGGCAGACGACGCCCCTGGGAACGCGTTTCGCCGCCTCGGCCAGGCTGTGGTTGGCGTCGAGCGGCGCGTCGGCCAGCTGGTAGAGGCCGCGCGCGAGGCGGTTCACCTCACCGGCGCGGACCATTCTGCCGACCGTGGCCGCGGTGATCCCGGCATCCATGAACTCGGACAGGCGCGCTATCCCCTTTGCCTGGAGGAAGTCGATCACCTGTTCGCGTTGCGTGCCTGTATTCGCCATTGATATGTAACCAATGAACATTAGATGTATTATCATAGCTTCTATATCACCGTCTCCAGTCCAGGTACAGCATGGATCGGCCGGCCGGATGGGCCGAGGGAAGCGACGCCATGTCCGGAAAATCGAGCCCGTCCGGAGTGCGATACATGGGGACTTATCTCGAACTGTGTCCGCATCACGCCGCCAGCATCCGATCGTTTTCGCGTCTCCCGGGCCGGGCACCCCCGCCGCCTCCACGCGCAGCAGCCCCGGTCCCCGAGGCCAGGATGTTCGCCCCTGCATTCAGGTCGGCGTGATCGACGGGGCCACATGCCGCGCAGTGAAACCGGTCCCGTGTCCTGCGCGATCGGGCGTCGACGTGCCCGTACGCTGTACAGGTCTGGCTGGTGTGCCGGGGATCGACGGCGATCACCCGGTGCGCCTTGTATTCCAGCATTCGGCGCAGGCTCCCCCAGCCGGCAGCCAGGATCTCCCGGTTCAGCCCCGCCTTGGCGCTGACGTTCCGCCCGGGGCTTTGCAGCCGTTCCCTTCGCGCTCCGCGTCATGCGGACCGGTTGCAGGTCCTCGATGACGATGGTGCCGGCTGCGTTCGCAAGCGCGCGGCTGGTCCGGTGATGCCAGTCGCGGCGTACAATCGCGATCCGCCGCGTGGTCTTCGCCAGCCGGGCGCGGGTTGTTTCGCGCGATCCGCGCCGCTGGCACGCAAGCTGCCTGCGGTAACGCTTCGCGCGTGCCTTCAACCTGCCGGTGCCAGGGGCCGGAATGACCATGCCGTCACTGGTCGCGATCTGGCCCGCGTTCATGTCGATGCCGATCGCGTGGCCGTTGTCGTCATGCACCGGCGCCGGGATCGCGACCACGGCGTACCATTTCCCGCCCTCGCGCCTCAGTGTCGCCAACCTCGGCACCCCGTCGGCAGACCCGCCGCGTCGGCGGACCGCTGGCGGCGGCCGAAGCGGTAGGCGGGCGCCGCGGGGATCTCCGGAATGTGCGGGACGAGCTGCGGGCGGACATCCGTGCGCTGGACGAGCGCCTGCGCGCGGTGGAGGCCGGCCAGGCGGAAATCAGGGGACAGCTCACCTTGATGCGCAATTGCGTCCTCGGCCGGAACCTGCGGCAGCCGGAGAACGCGACCGAGCCGGCGCCCGGAGACTGAGCGCCGACGTGCTGCCGATCAGCCCAGAATCCCCTCTCAAAGTCTGAGCCCACTCACCGGGACGCGACGCACAGGGCGACGACGCGGCTGGCGAAGGGCTGGAAGCGCATCGGGATCGAGGACCTCAATGTGTGCGGCAAGGCGCCCAACCGCCGGCTGGCCCGCTCAATCGTGGATGGCGGCTTCCACGAGTTCCGCCGCCAGCTGGAATACAAGGCGGCGATATACGGTGCGACGGTGGTCCTGGCGGACCGCTGGTATCCTTCGAGCAGGACCTGTTCCCGGCTCGCGGTTCGGTCAAGGCCGGACTGGCGCTTTCGGAGCGGGTGTTCCGTTGCGACGAATGCGGCCTGGAGATCGACAGATCTCAATGCCGCGAAAAACCTCGACCCCGTCCCCGATCCGGGGGGGGCGGGTTTCCCGGCCGCAAGCTCTGCGGTGTCAGCCTGTAGAGAGGCATGCTTTGGCGCGACCGCCGCCCGCTCGTGGGTCGGAACCGGGCGCGTGAAACAGGCCCCGGTGAAGCAGGAACCGAACGGCAGCGTCCCCCTGGACCTCGATCCGGGAGGACAGGCTGCGCAGCTTCAAGCAGAAATTGCCAGCTAGCGTAGGTGTTGGAGAGCGGGGCAGGGCTGCCTTCCTGCGGTCGAACCTGCTTTTCGGCACTCAGCTTGCCTGCGGCGCTTCACCCGACATTGTTCCGGAAATCTGTTTCGACACGTGATCCAGGAAGGTCGCCGCGATACCAACAGGGTCCTGATCCCCCGCGTCGCCGGAGAGCACCCGCACCGCGTCGAGCGCGATTCCGTCAGCCTCCGCGCCCGATTGCAGTCCGGTGAGGAAGACGGCCGCTGCCTCCACGTCCTCGGGCTCCGGTTCGGAAGTCACCGCAGCCAGCGTGCACGCGGCAAGCCGCATCGCGTCCAGAGCTGGCACCCGCGCTTCATCGGGGAACCCGCCTCCAGTCAGCAGCTGCGCCGCCTTGAGCTTGTGGCCCGCGCGCTCTGCGAGCGACCGGGCGCGAAGCAGCCCCGCCCGCTCGTCCTGGACTTCGCCGTCGCCCGGCTCCGGGTAGATGACTTCCATGGTCTCTGCCGGCGCCGCTATCAGTCCTGACCGGGCCAACCGCACCATCGACTCGTAGGTTGCGGTGTCGATCACGGTCACCGCGAGTTCCGTCATGTCCGCCAGACGCTCCTCCTCCGCGCCTATGCGTTCCGGCGCCAGGTCGATCACCGCCAGGATTGCGGTGCCATCCGCCTGACCCAGGATCCGTTTCAACGCCGATCCGTGGTCGGCGATCAGCCGGTCGCGCAGGACCTCGCGCGGGGATTGCGGCCGCGGGGTTGTCTCGTCGGGCTGTACAGCCGGGTCCGCTCCAAGCACGGTCTTCAGGCGTTCCATGAACGCCGTTCTGCCGGTCGGAAGCGGAATGGTGTCAAGGTCGCCCCGCCGGTCGAGCACGCCATCAGCCAGCGTTCGTTTCGCGTCCAGAAGCCACAGCATCCTGTGCTCGATGGTGGCCTCGCTCACCAGATTGAAGATCCTGACCGGGCGTTGCTGGTGTTTGCGCCACGCCCGGGCAATCCGCTGTTCCAATCTGGCCGGATTCCACGGCAGGTCCATGTTGATCACCGTGTCCGCACTCTGGAGATTGAGCCCGACCCCGCCGGATTCGGAAGACAGGAACAGGCGACAGTCCGGGTCTTCGCGGAACCTGCGTATCTCCTCGCGCCGCCTTGGCAGCGGAACGGTGCCCGTGTGCCACGCAAACTCGATGCCGGCATCCACCGCGAAGACCCGTACCAGTTCCAGCATTCGCACCCATTCGGAGAAGATGATGATCTTGCAGTCCGGGTCTTCCAGAAGGTCCGGGACCAGTCTCTCCAGTTCGTCCATCTTGGGGCAGGGATTTTGCTCCCTTCCCAGGATGTACGGCGTGTCGCAGACCATGCGCATGCATGCGAGATGCATTTGCAGCAACTTGAACTCTTCAGCGGTCAGAGGCCGTTTCTCCGCGATCGCCGCGAGCCTCTTGGCCAGATATTCGTGGTCCCGATAGACCTCGAGCTGCTCCTCGGTCATGTGAACGAGGAACGTCTTTGTGGACCGTGACGGAAGCTGGGCTTCCACGACATCCTTTCGGCGACGCAGCATGACTGACGATATCCGCTCCGCCAGTCCTTCGAGGTTCTGGAACCCCGTCGGTCGACCCTTTTCGTCAAGTTCGTAGTATTCGCGATTGAACCGGAACAGTGGGCCAAGCAGTTCCGGATCGAGAAACTGAACGATCGAATAGATCTCGTCGATGCGGTTTTCGATGGGTGTTCCCGTGAGCACGAATGCGTACCGGCTTTCCATCTTCTTGACCGCGTTGGCGGTCTTGGTCTGCCAGTTCTTGATGCGCTGTGCCTCATCGAGGATCACGACATCCGGCTTCACCGCGTCGATCATCGCACGCCCGTCTGCGACAACCTGCTCGTAGTTGCACACGGTGAAGAATGAGTTCCTGGAATAGGCCGCTTTGCGGGCAAGCGGATTACCGGAAACTGCCGTGGCCGAGAGGTCCGAAAAGCGTTCGATCTGTTCCTGCCATTCGGCCTTGAGAGAGGCCGGTGCGACGACAAGCACCCGTTCGATCCCGCGCAGGTTGCGCAGCAAGGCGCAGGCTGCGATGGCCTGCACGGTCTTGCCCAGTCCCATATCGTCGGCCAGGAGTGCGCGCTCACCGAAGGCCAGATGCAGAGCCCCCTCGATCTGGTAGGGAAGAAGCGGAAGCTTGAGCATGTCCATCGAGCGTCGGCCCGCCTTGAGGTCCGCCTCGAAGTTGGCCCGTTCAAGCCAGCGTTCACTCTCGGACCGCAGGGCAACGATCCAGTTTTCCAGCCGATACGAGACACGCAGAATACGAGGGTGTTCGTCCGTAATGCCCCGCAGACTCGCCAGCGCTTCCCCGGATCCCTGTTCCAGTTCGGCGAAGTGCCGTTTCACCTGTGCTGTCAGTTCTGGATTGTCCCGCGCCACGTCTTCGGGTACCGAAAGGCGCAGGGTGCGGCCATCACGCTCGTCGAGAAAGATCTCGATGCGGTTGCTTGACTTTTGCGATCCGGTGCGCCTCGCAATTCGGCGCAGAACACCCTCGATGTGCTTGCAGGTTCCGAGCCGGTTGGTCCTGTGATCAAGGCATTCGCACGAATTGATGCGTTCCCGCAGGCTTCGGACTTCCACCCTGTAGGCGCTGCCGCTGGATGACGTCACCATGTAGTCGCAAAAGGGAGCCGCTTCCTCGTCCATGGGCCGGACCCCGTCGATCTCGGTTCGACCCCGCCAGATCCGACGCTTGACTTCTCCCTCGTCGGTCGAGAGCCAGCCCCGGAAGACGGGCGGTGCATCACGGGAACGGCGCCCGCTCTGTCGGTCTGTGCGCCTGGCGGACATGGCACCTCCCCCCTGCCTGCTTCGCCTTCCCCGCACCAGCGCGGTGACGGCAAACATACCGCCCGGCTGAACAGGCGTCAGGGCTCCCGACCCTTGCGACGACGACAGACTGACCGGCACCCGCACCGGATGGGCCGAACTCATGGACGGGAGCACACTTTCGGTACCGGGACGAGAGATGCCAGGCAAAGGGTTCGGCGAAAAGAGCCGAAACGACCCGCGGACGGGAGGGCGCCGAATCGAGCCACTCTCACGACCACGTGACCGGTCTTGCGGACACTCTGGATCACGGGCCCACCGCGAGACTCTGTCGCTCCGCGACTTGTCGGTGCGACGGCGAGCGATGCGATGACGGAAGCCATCTGCAATCGACGGCCTCGTTGCCGATGCGAGCCCAAACGAGCATGAGGTGCTGTTTTCCTTGCCCCAGTGCATGAACCAGTGGCGCTACGCGGGCACACCTCGGGGGCGTCTCCATCACTCCTGATTGGTGGGGTTTTTCATGCGCGCTGTGCGCGCATGCTTCCGGGCCGTAAGGCCCGGCTTCACTAATGCGGATCGATCGCGTTCTTGCCGTTGCGATAACAAGGATGTATTGTTTCCTTACTTCGCATCCATCGTTCGGGAAAAGGATCATGCTTGCCAAGTTGACCTCCAAGAATCAGCTAACCCTGCCCAAGGCGGTGACCGCCGCCGTGGAGGCGACGGACTATTTCGATGTGACCACGGAGAACGGCCGTATCGTGCTGACGCCGGTTCGTGTCAACCGCGCGGATGGGGTGCGCGCGAAGCTCGCCGAGCTCGGTCTCTCGGAGACCGATGTGAAGGATGCGGTCGCCTGGGCCCGGTCGGGCGCATGACGGCGGTCCGCGCGGTTCTTGACACGAATGTTGCGGTATCGGCGCTCGTCTTCCATGCCGGTGCGCTGTCCTGGCTGCGGGGCGCGTGGCGCTCCGGCGGCGTCTGTCCACTCGCCAGCCGGGAGACCACTGCGGAACTGATCCGAGTCCTCGCCTATCCCAAATTTGCGCTGAATGCCGAGGATCTGCGCGACCTGCTCGATGACTACCTCCCCTACTGCCAGACCATCGATGTGCCGGTCCCGCCACCTGCGATTCCGGAGTGTCGCGACCCGTTCGACCGGCCGTTCCTGGAGTTGGCGCTGGCCGGGCGTGCCGATGCGCTGGTGACTGGCGATTCCGACATCCTGGGGCTCGCGGGCGCATTTGCTGTGCCCGTACACTAGTGTCCCAACGTTTGCGGGCGACTGCCTGATAAGGTGTTGATTTTATTGTAATTAAAGTTAATTTTGGCTGTTACCGACTTGAACTGTCCCACTCGATCCCGCACCGTGAAGCCTCTTTTCT
>Ga0209022_1001385_pt1 | contig 25218 bp, 16 predicted proteins | sample PinacodermPK_FD_187300 | JGI IMG/M metagenome (GOLD analysis project Ga0209022, IMG submission 187300) | Host-associated microbial community of the marine sponge Aplysina aerophoba from Gulf of Piran - sponge pinacoderm, lysed by proteinase... | ecosystem: Host-associated > Porifera > Sponge >...
CAATAATAATTTGTTTTAAATCCATAGGATGAAGCATTTTTGACATAAGCAAATAATTAATTGTTAACTACCGAAATTATCCCAAAAAAGGGGGTGGCTCAATTAAAGTGAATCAGTGGCGCAGTTTGCACTGAAACCAGTGGCTGCACGATACACAGCTGTTCGCTATCAAGTGACTAAACCCGACTTTCGCACTTTTTTGAGTGATTTTTATCACTTAAACACCTGTATATCAGTCATATAGATGAAATATTTTGGATTTATTTTGCGAAAAAGTTTCCATGTGAGATACTTTTGTATAGCTGTTTATTTAATTGAATATAATATATTTGCAGCATATTTTATATTTCCATGTTATATTACATCGAAGTCGTACCAAAAGAAATTACAGACCAACCACTCTGCTCCGTAAAGCCTGGAGAGAGGAAAAAAAAGTCAAAAGAAAAACTATAGCCAATTTGAGCAACTTTAACCCCTCTGTTATTGAGGGCTTTAAAGCAGCTATCAAAGGAGTTGTCGTCTATAAGGATATTTCCAAAGCATTTCCCATCAAAAGATCTTTACCTCATGGGCATATAGCTTGCATTTTGGGATTGATCAAAAATTAGAACTTATTGGTATCAATCAGAACAAAATGTTTCCATTAAAGTAACAGTTGGAAATGGCACTTTTTTCAGGCCTGGTAAAGGTTTTGGGCGTATTTCGACCCGAAAGTCAGGACTAAAAATACTGCGCGTTTGTTCATGCACAAGGTCAGAGAGGCTATGGAATCCCGTGGCAAGTACCCTATGGATGATATAGTACACGTGGACGAGTTCGTTCTGGGGGAGTGGGACAAGGAAAGATAGGGCGTAGCTATGATACCAATAAAAAGAAAGCGGTAACAGCCGTACAGCTTACAAAGGAGGGAAAGCTTAGGCGTATGTATGCTATGGGCATAGAAGATTTCTCGGCACGCTCTCTTGAGTTCATCTTTACCGATTATATCAGTAAGTCTGCCAAGATAGCACAATATGACCCGTTTGGTTCACCATTGCGATTGTGTATCTTTGTTCCTTGGATAGATGGCTCATACTTTTCTTTTTTTAATTTATTAGGGCAATGTAATCATTTATCTAGTCAGAAAGAGGGGGATTTTCTCCCTCTTTTCTGATAAAATATAAGTTGCATTTGCTCTCCCCCTAAAGTTGCATTATTGACTTGAGTCTGGAATTTAATAGGGTAATGGAATCATTAATCTATTCAGAGAAAAGGGGAATTCCGCCTCTTTTCTGATAAAATATAAGTTGGATTTGGCCAGGTTTAACTCTTTGTTCTCCACTTCGTTCCGAACCACGTTAGCGCCTAGCTACTACGCAGGTTGCTCTCCTCCTAAAGTTGCATTAGTAGGTTAAATCTGTTAAATCTGCAAACAAATTACCCAAAGTACATTCAAGAACACGATTTAGATGAAGAATCTGAGTAAGAAGAGTCCGAGATAAAGATTTACATCCCAATTGATAAACAAGCTGATTTTAAGGGCGGAAATAGAGTGTTGCAAAAGTTCATTAATGGGTTGATTCTAGGAGACAACAAAATTTCAAGTGTTAGAGTTATGGCTGAATTTGATGTTGGTAGCACTGGTACTTTATCGAATTACGAGTTTAGAACAGATATTGGATTAATAGGAGTGTATAACTTTAAAGATATTCAAGAGTTAGAAAGCAAATACCTAAGTACTTTGTAAAAGAACTATTAGATAAAATGGCAAAATGGCAACCTGCCCAAGCCAATAATCAAAATATAAAATCAAGAACTTCGTTGCCTGTGTTTTTTAGGTACAAATAATAACACGTACAGAACATACGAATTTGATAATTTAACTTATACCCTTTAAACACTGAAGTTACTCATAGAAAATTTAATGCATTAGTTGTTTAACCGTAGAGTAAACACATAAACATATTGAGTAAATGTAGTGTTTAAATGGTATTAGATAGAGTATCATGCGATTAAACAATACAAATCCAATTTAAGTTAAAAACTGTTGAAACTAATATGCTATTCAAAGTGATCTCTATAAATATTATCAGTATTTTTACTACGTAAGAATCAAAAGCACATTCATTATGCGCAAAATTTGTAATGGAAATAGCAACTTCGAGCATAAAAAATTTTACGTTTTCAGGTCATAACTCATTCCAATGCCGACAGTTATGGCTCAAAAAAGGGTATGATTACATTATTGAAGAGAATTCGTTTACAGATGAAAAAGCTGTTGTAAAATTAGGTGTTGGTAAAAATATGGTTTCTGCCATTCGTTTTTGGTTAAAAGCATTCAACGTAATAGATGGCAAAGACAATCCTACAGAATTTGGTTTTCGTTTGTTTGACCACGATGATGGTTATGACCCTTTTTTAGAAGATGAAGCCAGTTTGTGGTTACTGCACTACCAACTCATAAAAAATGAAATGGCTTCGATTTACAGCATTATTTTCAACAATTTTAGAAAAGAAAAACTACTATTTGATAAAGAGATTTTTATCAATTATTTAAAAAGAATTCAAGATGTAAATCCTGAATTAAGTTTTAATGAAAATACCGTCAACAAGGACTTTAATGTTTTTGTGAATATGTATAAAGGCGATAGTTCGGAAATTGAAGACAGCTTTTCTGGAATACTTTCTGAACTTGACTTGTTAACAACAATAGGCAAAGGAAAAGAAGAAAAACTTCAAATCGAAAATAATCTAAGAAACAACCTGCCTGATGCAATTGTTTTATTTATAATATTAGACAATCCCAATTACGGAAATCCTATAAGCCTGAATGCATTAGAATTTGACAAAAACGGCCCAGCATCAATATTTGCATTAAACAGAACGGGACTTTTGAATAAAATAACTGATTTCATGAGTAATTATAAAAACATCACATTTACAGACCATGCAGGGATTAAAGAACTTCAATTTAAAAATAAACCTGATAAATTTTCAGTTTTAGACAAATACTATGGCGGTTAATTATAATACATCAATCAATATAATTCGGGATACGGAAAGTGATTTTAATTACGTTCCAACACCGAACGGAAATCAGGTAGTAACCCAAATTGTGAATGATTTTAAAAAAGGAATTCACTCGTTTAACATTGTGGGGACTTATGGAACTGGAAAATCTTCATTTTTACTTGCACTTGAAAAAAGTATAAAAGGAGAAAAACGCTATTTTGAACCTAATTTTATAAATAATCCAAAAGTAGATTTTATAAAGATAATAGGCTCTTACAACTCAATAGTTGATGAGTTTGTAGAATTATTTGATGTTACTGCCAAAAAGAATATAAACGAAAATATTCTTTCTGAAATATTTTATCATTACTACGCATTAGGAAAAAATGGTATTTTATTCTTATTGTTAGATGAATTTGGGAAGTTTTTAGAATATGCAAGCAAAAACAACCCTGAAAACGAATTATATTTCATCCAACAATTAGCAGAGTTTTGCAATAATCCTAAACACAGTATTGTTTTAATCACAACCATACATCAAGGTTTTGACTCTTATGCTTACTCATTAAACAGCACAAAAAAGCAAGAATGGACAAAGGTAAAAGGACGTTTTCGTGAAATTACATTTAATGAACCTGTAGAACAGTTACTATATTTAGCTTCCAAACATTTCTCTAACACTTTAGACGTAAAAAAAAATGTATCTGCCATAAAAAAATGCTTAAACCTTTCTATTGAAACAAAAGCCTTTGATTTCAATCAAGATTATTTAAGTGAAATTGCAACGAAGCTATATCCGCTTGATATTATTTCTGCAAACGTATTAACGCTTGCTTTACAAAAATATGGACAAAATGAACGGTCTTTGTTTTCTTTTCTCGAATCAACAGACCATACAAGTATTGCAAAATACAACAAACAAGAACATCCGTTTTATAATTTGAGTTGTGTTTATGACTATCTAATCTTCAACTTTTATTCATTTTTAACTTCAAAGTACAATCCTGATTTTTCTACTTGGAGTTCCATACGTTTAGCTATAGAAGATATTGAAAGAGTATTTGATCATTCTATCAACGACTATCTAAAAACGATTAAAATCATAGGATTATTAAATATATTTTCTGCAAAAGGTTGTGTTTTAGACCGAAACTTTTTAAGTGAATATTTAAAATATGGTTGTGGTGTTCTAAATGGGGGAAAAATCATTCAGCAGTTAGAATCTAAAAATGTAATTCGTTTTCGCAATCATAGTAAGCGTTTTATTTTATTTGAGGGAACTGATTTAGATATTCAAACCGCGCTAATAGAAGCAGGCAATAAAATTTCAGAAATTAGTGATGTTTCCAGCTTGCTCAATAAACATTTCAGATTTTCGCATATTATTGGAAAGCTGTATTCATACGAAAGGGGGACACCTCGCTTTTTCAAATTTGTAATTTCGGAATATCCGATAATAGACCAAGTGCCACAAGGCGAAGTAGATGGTTTTATAAATCTTGTTTTTAATCACACATTAAATTTAAAGGATGTTCAAGAGGTATCAAAAAAACAAAAAGAAGCAGTTGTTTACTGTTTTTTTGAAAATTCTGATGAAATAAAAAACCTGCTTTTTGAAATTGAAAAAATTCATAAGGTAATTGATGAAAATAGTGATGATAAAGTTGCAAAGCTTGAATTAGAAAATATAGCTGATTCACAAAAACGACTTTTAAACCATTATATTTTTGATAATATTTATAAAAGTATCAATGCGAAATGGGTGTTTAATGGTCAAGAAAAGCAAATCGCAAATAAAAGAGAATTCAATAAACTGCTTTCACAAATTTGTTTCACAATATACGATGCTACGCCAATTTTTAAGAACGAATTGGTAAATAAACATAAAATTTCATTGTCAATACATACGGCAAAAAAACGATACTTTAAAGCCTTAGCAAATAATTGGGATAAAGAAGATTTAGGATTTTCAGATTCAAAATACCCACCTGAAAAAACAATTTATCTTTCACTTTTACAGGAAAATAGTATATCGCCAATCAGAAAAAATGATACAAGTAAAGTATATATTAGTGAAGATTTTTCTTTTTATAAGTTATGGAAAGCATCTGAACAATTTATAGAAAGTGCAAAGTCCGAACAAAAATCGGTTTCAGATTTTGTGGGAATCCTAAACAAAAGACCTTTTAAACTAAAACAAGGTTTAATTGATTTTTGGATACCGACTTTTCTATTTTTAAAACGAAATGATTTCGCCATTTTTAATGATGAAAGTTATATTCCTTATTTATCAGAAGAAAACCTTCAACTCATATCTAAATACCCGGAAGATTACACCATTAAAACTTTTGATGTTGAAGGTGTTAAATTAGACGTTTTTAATAGTTATAGAGTTTTATTAAATCAATCTTCTGAAAATGAGTTTAACAATTCATCATTTATTGAAACCATAAAACCTTTCATTGTTTTTTATAAGCAACTATCTGATTACTCGAAATATACAAAAAGGCTTTCTCCACAAGCATTAGCTATTCGTAAAGCAATTTCTAATAGTAAAGACCCCGAGGATACGTTTTTCGATGCATTTCCGAGTGCTTTAGGCACTACGTTAAACAACTTACAAGAAGATACTAATGCGTTACAGAATTACACAATAAACTTACAAGCTGCGATTAAAGAATTGCGCACTTCTTATTATGAATTGATTAAGCGTTTTGAAGATTTTATCAGTAATGAGTTTGTCGGAAAAGATGTTCCTTTTGACGAATATAAAAGTCACTTTCAAAACCGCTTTTCAACGTTAAAAAAACACTTGCTTCTATCCAATCAAAAAACCTTTGTGCAACGGATTGATTCTGCTTTAGATGACAAAAAATTGTGGTTGAATTCCATTGCCCAATCAATTACCGGAAAAACGCTTGATGTATTTATTGATGAGGATGAAATGCTATTGTATGAGAAATTCGAAGCAATGGTTTTAGAGTTGGATGGATTGTCTGTTCTTTCAAGATTTGATATTGATGATAAAAATGAGGATGTGATCAGGATTAAAATGGATACTTTTTCAAAAACAATTGCTCCGAAGATTGTTAGAATTCCCAAAAAGAAAAACAAAGAAATAGAGCGGTTGAAATTTGTTTTAAAAGAAAATCTTGGGAGAAATAAAACATCAAATATTGTAGCGGTTTCAAGTATTTTAAAAGAATTATTAAAATGAGTAATGTAAGACACGTATTAGGGATTTCGGGCGGAAAGGACAGTGCTAGTTTAGCGATTTATGTCAAAACTAAATACCCGACTTTGGATATTGAGTTTTATTCTTGTGACACGGGAAAAGAATTAGACGAAACCTATCAGCTCATCAAAAATCTTGAGGTTTATCTCGGCATTAAAATCAATTTATTACAAGGAGCAGAAAACAGTTCAGAAGACCCTTTCGATCATTTTCTGAAGATGTTTGGAGGATACTTACCATCTTCTAGTTCGCGGTGGTGCACAAAAAAGTTAAAATTAGATCCGTTTGAGGAATATGTAGGTAATGACCCTGTGGTTTCTTATGTAGGAATTAGAGGCGATGAACAGAGAGAAGGATATATCTCAACAAAAAAAAACATACTTTCCATATTTCCATTTAGGAAAAACATTTGGAGTAAAGATGTTGTAGATAAAGTATTAGCAAATGAACATATGGAGATTATTGAGAAAGATGTGAGAGATATTGATTTTGGTTGTTTTCAAGAGAAAGCAATACAAACGGTTTCAAAAAAAGTTACACCATCTTTTTCCCGAACAGAAAAGCTAAATACTTTACTTGATTGCAGTATAAAAGGGTTCAATCATTTAGTTTTTGCATTTTTAAAAACTACGGATTATCCTTTAGCCGGAGAAGATTCTTTTCCTTTGACTGACAATGAAGATGTTTTGGTTCGAGATGATATTTTTAGGATACTCAAAGAGAGCGGTGTCGGTGTTCCTGCTTATTACAATAAAATTGATTTTGAAATAAATGGAAAAACCGGGCAATATGCTCGTAGTCGTTCAGGATGCTATTTTTGTTTTTTTCAGCAAAAGATTGAATGGGTCTGGCTTTACGAACAACACCCGGAATTGTATAAAAAAGCAATGACTTACGAAAAAGATGGTTATACCTGGATTCAAGGGGAGAGTTTAGAAGATTTGATTCAGCCGAAAAGAATAGCGAGTATAAAAAACGGATACATGAAACGAATGCAGCGTAAAGCATCCAAAAATAAATCGCCATATCTTATTGATATTTTAGATGATGAGGAAAGTACCGGCTGTGCAAGTTGTTTTATTTAAGATGAAATACAAGTGAATTCAGCAAACAATATATCCTATTTAGACTACAACGCCACAACACCAATTGACCCAAGAGTACTAGATGCAATGCTGCCGTTTTTAAAAGAAAACTTCGGTAATGCAAATAGCACACACCATTTCGGGTCAAAGATAAAAAAGCAAATTGATGATGTTAGGGAAAAAGCAGCTAGATTCATCAAAGCAGATACCAATGAAATCATTTTTACAAGCGGTGCAACCGAAGCAATAAATATGGCTCTTAAAGGCATTGCAGATGTTTATCATACCAAAGGCAATCATATGGTAACTGTTTCAACGGAACACAAAGCTGTTTTAGACACTTGTAAATACCTTGAAGGTAAAGGTTATGAAATTACTTATTTGTCTGTTGACAAATACGGTTTGATTGATTTAAATGAATTGGAAGATGCTATACAGAAAAACACTATTCTCGTATGTGTAATGCATGTAAACAATGAAACCGGTGTGATTCAATTAATCGGTGAAATCGCTTCAATCGTTCGAAAAAAGGGTGTGCTGTTTATGACTGATGCAACACAATCGGTCGGGAAAATCAATGTCGATATGGAATCTCTCGGTATTGATTTGCTCTGTTTGAGTGGTCATAAGATGTATGCCCCCAAGGGAATCGGAGCCTTATATGTTCGCAAAAGTATCAACTTACCAACTTATATGCACGGTGGCGGAAACGAAAAAAACTTGCGAAGTGGCACATTGAACGTTCCTGCTATTGTTGGCTTAGGAAAAGCGTGTGAAATTGCAACATCAGAAATGAAGAATGATGCCGAAAGAGTTGTCCGATTCCGGGATGAACTTGAAACAGAATTATTAAAAATCCCTAAAACCTTTGTCAATGGAAACCCCGAAAATAGGATTTATAATGTAAGTAATATCTGCTTTAAAGGTTTTGATGCAAATGTGATGATTGGTAGAATGAAAAACGTGGCTGTTTCAAATGGTTCTGCTTGTACTTCTGCGGTTATAGAACCATCGCATGTCCTAACTTCAATGGGATTAAGTCGAGACGATGCCTTTTCTTCACTTCGTTTTTCTTTAGGAAAATACACCACCGATAAAGACATTAAGGGATCTGTAAAAAACATTTCAGAAATAACACAATCGATTTATAGATATGCTTAAAAATAACGATTGGTCAGTAGATAGAAACTACAAAACAGGTGGCGAAAACGAACCATTACAATTTTATTTGGAAGGTTTGGGTAATAGTTCTGAATTTCATTTGTTATTAGGTTATTTTAGTTCCGCAGCTATCCATCTTTTATCGGTAGGGTTTGCAACATTTATTGCAAAAGGCGGAAAAATGAGGATGGTAATCAATCATCTTCTTTCTGAACAGGACAAAGAATTTATTAAAAAAGGACAAAATGCAGATGATTGCAACAAAACATTTGATTTATCGAATGTTGTTGCATTAGAAAAAACGTTGAACGAATATGACAAGCATTTTTTTGAATGCTTAGCTTATCTGATTTCAAAAAATCGAATTACGATTAAGGTAATCAAACCGAAAGATAAAAAAGGAATTGCTCATTACAAATCGGGTGTATTTTGTGACAAAGAAAACCAAGTAGGATACAAAGCGTCTTGTAATTTCACCCTTTATGGTTTATCCGAAAATTTAGAAGAACTCGAAGCATTTTTGAGTTGGGAAAACGGCCGGTCTAACAAGCTGATTGAAAAACAATTAAAACTTATTGACAACTATTTTTCAGAAATAGAAGAAGATGTAGAGTATCTATCTGCGAATGAAATTGAAGTTGCGATCAAAAATCAATTCAAAGGAAAAGATTTAGAAGAATTGCTAGTTCAAGAGCAAGAATTAATTGAAAAGAAAAAGAATCTCGTTAAAAACAACAAACTAAAAAAAACGATAGATAAACTATATGATGAGATAGATAAAATCAGAACAACCCCGAAATTCCCTTTTGATGAGCCGAGAGAATACCAGCAAATTGCATTTGAACATTGGAATAATAATAAGCAGCAAGGATTGTTTGCGATGGCAACAGGAACCGGGAAGACAATTACTGCATTAAATTGTTTGCTTGAAGTTTATAAAAAAACGGGGTATTACAAATCTCTGGTTCTTGTCCCTACAATAACCTTAGTTAACCAATGGGAAAATGAATGTAAAAAATTCAATTTTTCCAACATTGTAAAAATCAGTTCAAAAAGCAAGAAATGGGAAAATAATATATCTGTAATTTTAACGCAAGAGAAATTATGCTCTGACAAAGAGTGTTCATTTATTGTCATTTCTACTTATGCTTCTTTTAGAAAGAAAAATATTTTCACAAAACTCAATCAATTATCATCTAAAACATTGTTTATTGCTGATGAATGTCATAATATAGGAGCAAATTGTTTATTAAATTTATTGCCTAAAATTAAATATGAACTTAGGATAGGTCTTTCTGCAACTCCTGAACGTCAGTATGATGAAGAAGGGAACAAAAAAATACGTTCCTTTTTTAACAGTGAAAATAAATACACTTATGAATACTCCATGAAAGATGCAATAAATAATAAGGTTTTATGTCGTTATTATTATTACCCTCACTTAGTTTCTCTTACAGAAAGTGAAATGAAGGAATATGTAAAATTATCGCGTAAAATCGTTAAATTCTACCGAAAAGAATCAGAAAATTTCAGAAGTGATCGGATTTTAACTTTATTATTATTGAAACGGAAACGAATTATCCATAAAGCGTTTAATAAGATTTCAGTTTTTCATGATATTTTACAATACCATTATAGAAAAAATGGAAATTTAAAACATACATTAATTTATGTTCCGGAGGGAAATGATGAAAACGATTATTTTGAAACGGATAGATTTATTGATAGTGATGAAATAGAAACCGATGTTGGTAGTTTGCCTTTAATCGATGTTTTCTCTAAAAAGGTACGAGGCATTAATGATGACATTATGATAAGACAATTTATTGCTCAGACAGAAAAAAAAGAACAAATACTAGAACAATTTGCAGACGGAGAAATTGATGTATTAACGTCTATGAAATGTTTGGATGAAGGGGTTGATATTCCGCAATTGAAAACTGCTGTGTTTTGTGCAAGTACAGGAAATCCCCGTCAGTTTATACAGAGAAGGGGGCGAATATTAAGAAAACATCTGAACAAACAATTTGCATATATACATGATTTAGTCGTCATTCCTAAAGTTAATAATAATAGTGATAGTTACAGCATGGAAAGAAATTTATTAAAAAAAGAACTGAAACGAGTGAATGATTTTTCTTCTCTTGCAGAAAATAGTTCAGATACAGTAAACACCCTTTTTGAAACCATAGAATATTATAATCTCAATCTTTATCATAATGAATAAAAAAGATAACAAAGAACGCATGTTGAAATTGGTGCTTTCTGATGAAAATTTAAGTTCAATCTATCAATTTAATGCAGAAGATTATTCAAGCCTTGATGATGCATTTTATTCTGATAACATTGCTGTGGTATCTGTTGCCAAAATCATTGATGGAATTTCTGACAAAAGATCTTTTACACCGACTTACAATGATGTTCGCAGGTATTTAAATCAAAACGTATAAATCATAAATAATGATTATTAAAAAAATAATTATAGAGAATTTCAGAAGTTTCTACGGAGAAAATATCATTGAGTTTAATGATGGGTTAAACATTTTTATAGGTGATAATGGTGATGGGAAAACAACCTTTTTTGAAGCATTAAAATGGTTGTTTGATACAGCAATAAAAAATAAATCAGAAGAAAATCGCAATCTTGATTTAATTTCCGAAAAAAGAATCTCTGAAATGTTTGAAAGCAATAAAGTTCGGGTTGCAATGTTTTTTGAACATGATGGAGAAAAAAGAGTAGAGAAATCGTTTTGTTTTAAAGTAAATAACGACAAGCAAATAGAAACGAGTGATTTTGAATTCAAGGGGACTGAAAATAGAGGTTCTGAAAAAATTCCAATAGATGGGAAAGTTTTATTAGACGATTGTTTTGAAATGTCTATACGCAAATACTGTCTGTTTAAAGGGGAAGATGATTTAAACATTTTTAATAATTTCGATGGATTAAATTTTTTAATTGAAACATTTTCCAATGTAAAACAATTTGATATTTATTACTCAATAAAGGATGATGAATCATTTACAAATTTTGCTGAAAAGAAATCTGATAAAGCATTTGCAACAGCAATGCAAAGAGATGGGAAGAATAAAACAAAAGAAGAAACTTTAAGGTTGGGTATAGAATCATTGAAAAGAGAATTAAATGAATTAAAAGACAATTTAAAAAAATCAGAAAAAAATGCTACAGATTATTCAAAAAAAATTAAAGAGTTTGAAAATAGTCGGGGATTAAGTGAATCCTTAAATGATTGCAATGATAGACTGGAGAAATTAAGAAATGACAAAAAAAGAGAAGAAAAGTTAATTGATGAAAATTATTCTATCAAACTTCTTGATGAGCGATGGATTTTATATCATTTCCCCAATATTTTTAAAAAGTTTCAGAATAAAATATCTGTATTTAGTAAAGAGAGAAGAAGATTAGAAAAAGAAGAAGACATAAGAAAAGGTAAAGAAAAAGGGAAGAAGGAAATGATTGAGAAAATAAAAAACAATAAAAGTATAGCATTGCCTCATCATATTCCGAGTGAAATTATAATGCAAGAAATGCTTGAAGATGAAATCTGTAAGGTATGTGGGCGTGATGCTCCAAAAGGTTCAGCAGCATATAGTTTTATGCAGGAAAAAGTCAATAAATCAAAGGAAATCAAAAAAAAGGAAATCAAAAAAGAAGAAAAAGATTTTTTCCAAAATAATTTCGTGAAAGAATTAGAAAAGAAATATAATCAATTAGAATATGAATCTGCAATTGTTAATAATTTAAAAAACACCATATCCAAATGTATAGAAAATAATGAGAATCAAAAAAACAAGGTAAAAGAGATTGAAGAAAAAATAGAAAAAACAGAAACCAACAAAAAGAATATATTATCGCAAAGCAATAATTTAGGAGAAAAAAAATTGGTGAATATATATGAGAATTTAACTCAATGGTATGATTCAAAATCAACATACGAGAAAAAAAATGATGATATTAAAAAAGAGATAGAAAAAAAATCTTCGGAATTAGATGAACTAGAAAAGGAGTATGGTATGTTATCTGAAAATTCAACAGCAGAAATCCCAAAGAAAATTCATGATGTTTTTGCTGATATCAAAAAAGCATTTAAAAATGCTAAAGAAAAAAACACTCAGGATTTTCTTGAAGAATTAGAAAAACAAAGTAATGTTTATCTTGAACGGATAAATGTTGATCATTTTCGGGGGATACTTAAAATCATTAGGGGAATTGGAAATAAAACGAAAATAGAATTACAAGATAGTAACAATAAGATTATAACAAGTCCAAATCAAGCATTAAATACTACCATGTATATGTCTGTGTTGTTTGCTGTTTCTGATTTAACTTCTTTAAAACGCGAAAATGATTATCCTTTAATTTTTGATGCTCCAACAAGTTCTTTTTCGTCCAAAAAGGAAAGTGATTTTTTTAATATCATATCTAGTATCAAAAAACAATGTGTCATTTTCACCAAAAGTTTTTTGAATGAAAATGGAGAAATAGATAATGATAAGATTGAGCGGCAAAAATGCACTATTTATAGAATGCGAAAGAAGCGTCCTTTTGATCATTTGGATTTATCTACTGTTCAAACTGAATTAAAACGAATAAAATAACAAGTTTGAAAATTTTAAAATATGGTAACAGAGAAATTATTTGATCTTTGGGGTAAAAAAAATCCAGCATTTGAAAAACACTTCAAAGAAACGTTAATTAAACAATACACTGAATATGGTGGTGGTTCGGCGGAATCGATGTTTAACAATGGGAAGATTTTTGGTGCTGGTTATGAGATTTATATTTATGCTTTTTTTTTAGGATTGTATGCAAATAAAAGAAGAGAATTATCGGATGAAAGGGATAAGCTTGGACAGCCGATTGAATACTGGGGGAATTTAGAAACCCGAAAAGGGCGAAAAGGATATCCGAAATTAAGGGAATATATGTTTGTTTCTTTAATTCCTGAGATTGCTGATGGGGATTTAATTGCTCTTGAAAAAGGAGAAATCCAAATAAAAAAAATTGTTCGTTATTTAATAGATGTCATGGAAGAATATGCTAATTATGGGTTTTATCAGATTAAAAATAAAACAACAGAAAAGGATAATCCTTTTTATAGACCGACAGGGTTTTTAGATTTTATTTTGGACACAAATAAATCTTCCGATAAGCAAGAAGAAATTATAGAAGATTTGTAAGAATCTTCGTCATTTTGAACCTTCGTTTTTTGCCCTTTCCGAATAAAGGATAATTTCCGATGTATACCCTTATTTGAGTGTTTTTGTAAGATTTTTGGTGCAAATTTGACACAAGACACTCTAAAACCCCAATAAAATATAACATTTACATTTTTTGTATATGGAAATAAGAACAAACATCAAAGGAGCTATAAAGAAGTAAAACCAAAAAATCAACCCTCCAACTTACTTTATTGGGCATACTTTATCTTCACATACAAAAATAAAGTAGTGAATGATTTGTACATTATTTACAAAACTTCCAACTCAATTAAATTGCACCTCAGATCTAACTTTTAAACCTCTTTATACTTGTATTGCATTTTTTGTATTGCAGAGTATTAAAGTTTTAGAAGAAAGTAATTTTATTTACATTGCATCGTTCATTGTGAATTTATATGAAAACAAATAGGAGAAAATTCATTCAAACTTCTATTACAAGTAGTGTAGGAATCTCTTTAGTTCCTAGATATGTACTTGGAAAAGGATGGGTTCCCCCCAGTGATCAAATTCTCATTGGAATCATAGGATGTGGAATGCAAGGAAGAGGTTTGCAAAATGCACTATGCAACTATCCTCAGGTTCGATTAGTCTCTGCTTCAGATGTAAACCTCAACAAATTAAATCTCTTGGCTGAAAACACAATAAAAAAATATAGTGAAGTTCAGCCGACGTGGGGAGTTAAAAAAATTGACACTTTTCAAAACTACTCAGAGCAGCTTAACCAAAAGGAACTAGACGCCATGGTTATCAGTACACCCGATCATTGGCATGCAAAGCAGTCACTAGAAACAATGGAACTTGGTCTTGATATATTTTGTGAAAAACCTATATCGCATACCATCAATGAAGGCCAACAGATAGTTGAATCTGCTAAAATAAATAAGATAGTTTTTCAAACTGGTAGCATGCAAAGATCTTGGAATCATTTTAGAAATGTAAGTGAACTAATTCGAAATGGATATCTAGGTGAAATAAAAAAGATTGTGGTACACGTAGGTGATCCATCAAGACCTTGTGACTTACCACCTGAACCTCTACCTGAGAATTTAGACTGGGATGGATGGTTGGGTCCTGCCCCTTTGAGACCTTACAACTCTATTTTATCTCCCCCTGTTGATGAAAGAGTTTTTCCAAGATGGAGGTGGTTCGATGAGTTTGGAGGTGGTATTGTCGCAGACTGGGGAGCACATATGTTTGACATTGTCCAATGGGCATTGGGAACTGACCACACCGGTCCAATAAAAATCATACCGCCAAAAAATCCAAATGCCAAAAGAGGACTACGGTTATATTATAGTAGTGGAATTGAAATGATACACGATAACCGCAAGCTAGATACCGATCAACATGGAATTGAATTTTTTGGTTCAGAAGGAAAAATGACCGTAGCCAGAGGCTATATAAAAACAGAACCTGAAAACATTGCTAATGCCAAAATAAAAGACTCTGAAATTAAACTCTACAAGAGTGATGATCATTTGTTAAACTGGATTGAAAGCATCAGATCTAGAAAGAAGGTGATAACCAATGCTGAAATTGGACACCGCACAGCAACTATTTGTCAGTTGGTAAATATTGGGTATAAATTAGGAAGAGATCTAGATTGGGATCCTGAGCGTGAACGCTTTAAAGGAAATGCCATGGCAAATAAACTTCGAAGAAAAAAGTATAGAAAACCTCACAAAATTTAATTAGATATCATCATAAATGTACCAATAAGCAACATCAATCTTTCCGACTTAAGAACGAAAACACATGGTTCATTTACCATATTCTATAGAAAGGTGCTTTGTAAAATTTGGCATTTTCGTCATTAAAATGAAATGTAGTTCATCCAGGAAACTATCGCTCAAGAATAATTGTGTTAATTGAAATCCAAAAGCAACTATAAACAATTGTTGCGAGTATAATAATATGGCGACTTCCCTATTATCTTATTTGAGTTCAAGTACCCAATAATTTTTCTAAATTTACCTCTGGGATTTTCTATGTATTGTGTTAATCAAGAATGCTAAACTTTAAAACCACAAAATAAATATGTAACCTTCTAATCCGACAGACTTCTGATGACATTGATTTTGGGATATTGCTTGTCCAAAATTATGTACATAGGATCTAAACCAAGTATATTATTACAAAAAAGTGAGTAACAAACCCTCCTTATTAATGTTAAGTTTAGCACTGATTATCCTATCAATATTGGTCACACTAACTACCCGTTTTGGTCTGTTTATTTTACTATTACCATTGGGACTATTGTTCTTTAAAAAGAAAAAATAGCGTTCTGTAAATCAGTAATCCACCCTTTCCTCTATAAGGAAACGACCTATTGTATATTATCAAGTCAATAAACTTCACACGTTACCAAACCAATAAACCCATACACTACTATTATTAAAGACCTGACGTTTCCTTAATTTATCGTGAATGTAACCTTTGTATAATTGATTAAGCATATTCTCCACTCACTCTATCCTCCTCGAACTAAAAAATTAAATTCTTTGATTTTGTCCTTTTACCAATTTCCTACTGTTTCAATCACCACTGTCAGATTGTTACCATAATTCAGTAAATTCATTGCTGTGTCTATACCACCAACTTCAACAATAGCGTTATCAATTCTATTTTGATTTCCTACAAGTTCTTGACCCACTTCAGGACGCGTAATAATTTAAGCAAGATCGAAACTATGAATGGTAATGTCTTTAAATAATCCACCCGACGTTTTGATATAATCAATTGGTGGTATAGTAGGTCCCTACTAATGATATGATTGAAGATTACAAAACTCCGAGATTTTCGAATAGATAAAAAGTATAGGGCAGACACTACCATAATTGGCATCTTAGCTTTCCTTATTATAACATAGATTTATTCTACTATTGCCAGAAACTAATCCAGATGAAAATCACATCACACAACCATTAATAATGAAAGTCATTTCTCAATCTACCCAGTTTATGTACGCATTTAAGAGCATTTAACCATAGTATTGATTTCATCATTATCAAATAAAGCATCTGCGACATCAACTCAATGAAAATCCCTATCCATCCCACATACTCCTTCCCTTATTTATAGGGGATGACTACTGGATAAATCATCTTTAACTGATTACCCAAATGAATTTCAGATGTCCCTCTCAATCCGATAATTCCACCACCTACACACCCCCAATTAAAGTTTGAAGGATTACGAGTCATCGCTTTATTTAATCATTTTTATTGTGACCATTCCGTAGGATTTCTATACCAACGATGATCCGCCAATTGTACCATTAGGATTTCATCTAATGGACCTTTGTCACTGACAGCAATGTTAGCCTCAACATGGCGTAATTGACGCATACCCGGAATGATCGTACTAACGACAGGTTCTCCCAAAATAAACCGCAGTGCCATTTCAGGCATATTCATACTCTTAGGGACCAAGGGCTTAAGAGCATCAGCACGCTCAACACTAGAATTTAAGTTTTCAGGTACAAAATAGGTGTTGCGCCAATCTCCTTTTGGCCAAGTACTCTCCTTGGTTAAGGTGCCGGTGAGCGTACCCTCATCAAAAGGCACACGGGCGATCACCGCTACATCATGTTCCTGACAAGCTGGAAAGAGTTCATCTTTCGGATTTTGGTCAAAAATGTTGTAAATGACCTGTACAGCATCAATTAACCCGCTTTTTACAGCTTGAACGCCATTCCAGGGTTCCCACCGATTAACACTAATCCCTATGGCATGAAATAACCCCTGTGATTTTAAATCAGCCATTTTTTGCAACACCTTTTCGTCCTTAAGCCATATATCTTCCCAAGTGTGGAACTGCATGAGATCAAAAGAATCCAACCCAGAATTTTTCAGACTACTTTCAACGAATTTTTCAATATGATCAGGCGGAAAACAATCGTCTGAAGTATACTCCCGTTTACTAGGCCATTGGAAATTTTTAGGTGGTATTTTGGTAGCGGTATAGAGTTTTTTACCCCGATTAGCCTTTATAAGCTTGCCCAAAAGCATCTCGCTGTGACCTTCGCCATACCCCCAGGCTGTATCAAAGAAATTACATCCTAAATCCACAGCTTTTTGTAGGGATACAAGGGACTGATCATCATCAGAACCTGTCCAGCCAGCCATACCCCACATACCATATCCGATTTCGCTTATTTTCCAATTGGTGCGACCAAATCTTCTAAATTGCATTTTTTACGCTTATTTATTTTCTAAATCTTAAACTATTAATTCACCACAAATTCATCAATACTTATGGAACTGGTTGCTCCAGCCCTATGATGGTTATCCGGTATGGGATCTACCGAATGCATTTTAATATTAAGAACATCAACCATAGTTGAAGCCAGATTTACCAGAATATTGTGTTTTTGATAACCTTGTTCTAAGCCCTCTTCAGGTTGGATGAGTTCACCAAGTTTTTTAAATTCACTCCCACTCAAAGCACCAAATACCTCTATCGTTCCAGGAAGATAGGCAGCTCGGTCACTCACTAGATGGGTATTGAATTTCAAACTGTTTACTTCGGTGGGTACATCAAAATGGATATCTACATCAACACCATCATGGAAAATATTCCAGTTTGAATCGTCCACGCTATGTCTGGCATAATTGAGGTCAGTGAGTCGGGAGATTTCCTTACCTGTTTTGTTGTCAATGACTTTAGATCCGGCTGCTTCATGTATAGGAAAATCAATAGAAGCCACGTAGCCTACTGGATTCCCATTTTTAAAGGCACGGGCACTTAAAACATTGCTGTCAGAGATGGTAAACTCACCTTCGTATTTTACAGATGTTGTGGTAGGCTCCGAACCATCAAGGGTATAGTTTATGTCTAACCCATTGACTTCAGTCGTCATGGTAATGGCAATAGTCTTACCATTACCTCTATGACTTATCCAAGGACTGAAAGCACTTTTAGCGTAACGTAACTTTTGTGCATCCCATCTTTTAAATTGCGTTTGCAAGCGGTATGTAAAATCATCCCAATTACGATTTTCTTGTGCTGTCCAGGCTACTTCTGCTATGGCGTTCAGGCGAGGGAAAGTCATATAAGTAAGCTTGCTCCAATCACTAATTGATTCAGTCCACAAATTGGCCTGAATACCTTTTATAAGTTTCTCTTCTTCGGATGAAAGGGCATCAGGTACTACCTGATAGCTATAGCTGGTGGATAGCAATAGTTGAGAATATCCAAGATTGGGCTCCATATCATCATGTCCCTGACGTAAATCTATATAGCAGTAGCTATTGGGGGTCATAATGACTTCGTGGCCCGCCTTGGCAGAGGCAATTCCTCCTGCTTCACCACGCCAACTCATCACGGTAGCATTGGGAGCTAGTCCCCCTTCCAAGATTTCATCCCAGCCAATCATTACCCTATCTCCGGCATTGATGATTTTTTCAATACGCTTAATAAAATAGCTTTGTAATTCCTCTTCATTTTTTTGGCCTTCTTCTTTTATTCTACGCTGTGCATGAGGGTCGATAGCCCATTGACTTTTATTGCATTCATCACCTCCTATATGAACATATTTATAGGGGAATAGATCCATCACTTCATTAAGCATTTTTTCGGCAAACTCAAAGGTTTCTTCCTTGCCGGGGTTGTAGGTATTGTTTTCCCATACACCTCCCGTAGCTACATAAGGTTCGGCATTAACACATCCAATTTCAGGATAAGCAGCAATGGTTGCTTGTGCATGACCAGGCATATCTATCTCGGGGATAATTTCTATAAATCGTTCTTTGGCATAGGCAACTATTTCTTTGATGTCTTCCTGGGTATAGAACCCTCCATAAGTGGGAATTTCACCCGGATTTTGCTTCGGACGCCCCCACCATCGAGACACGGATTCATCCGTGGTGTTATAGTCCATCCGCCAAGCACCTACTTGTGTAAGCTTGGGGTAGCTTTTTATTTCTACACGCCATCCTTGGTCATCAGTTAGGTGCCAGTGAAAGCGGTTGAGTTTCGATTCGGCCATAAAATCTAAAACATCTTTGATTTGTCCCTTGTCAAAAAAATGACGAGATACATCCAACATATATCCTCGCCATTTGAAAGCAGGTTTATCTTGAACTTTCACTACAGGTATAGCCCAAACAACATCGGGTTGAAAATCATCTCTGTAAAAGGAAGTAGGCATAAGCTGTTTTAAGGATTGTAGGGCATAAAAGAACCCTGCTCCCGAAGATGCTTTAATTGAAATAGTTGAAATACTAACATCTAAAATATAAGCTTCATCCAATAAATTGGAATCAGTTTGAAAAATAATTTCACCTTTGTCCCCTATGTTTATTTCTGGTTGCCAACCTGATGTTGATTGAAATTCTTTAAAAAACAATTTGGCCGTCTCAGCTTGTGTAGCGTTTTCTACAGAAACGGTGGTGCTTTTATCAATTAAAAAATACCCTTCTCCTGTTACTAACTTAACAGGTTTGGGAATGATTGCAATTGTACCATATTCAATTATTGGTGATTGACCAGATAAAAGAAAGATTCCCGCCCCTATGACAATTATTGTTTTTATAAAGTACATTTTCCTTATTCCTTGATGGTAATTCTATGGTCTAATGTTGGGGCTACTAATTCTCCCATCACACGAATAGGAGGAATTTCTTCTCCTTTTAATGATACTAAGGTACAAGAAACAAGATTTCCATAACGCCATTCTATGTCCACTTTAAAAGCACCCCGTGCAATTAGTCCCTTTACTTTTCCTGCCGGCCATTCCGTGGGAAGTGCAGGCAACAGATGGATTTCACCCTGATGCGATTGCAGTAGCATTTCAGCCATAAAGCCAGGAGTAGACATAGAACCATCTACTTGCATATTGTTACTCTGATGTGCCATCAGGTTTTCAAAGCCTACTTGTGTAACCATATCGTTAAAAATACGCGCTGCTTTCTCGCCATCACCTAGTCTGGTATAGCACCAAATCCGCCAAGTCCTATTCCAGTTTCCTCCCATATGAGGCCATTTTGGACCATAAAATGTGTGCCCCCTCATATTGAGAGACTTGGTTGCTGCCTTGGCCAGTTCTGGTGTTTTTATCGGGTCTATCTGCCTCCCAGGCATCAGGGCATACATATGGGAAATGTGCCGATGGTGGTTCCTCGGGTTATCAACGTCCCAAGCCCATTCTTGTATCTGCCCATATTTACCAATACGTAAAGGCAATAGCCGGTCGAGAGTAGTGTTTACTTTTTCACGAAAATCAACATCTGTACCGAGGGTTTCAGATGCCAAAATCACATTGGTAAAAAGGTCATGTACCATTTGTATATCTTGATAAGCCCCCGGAAGATTGAATAGTTTTCCGCTCCTATATTCTCCATTAGTTAGTGCATATTCCACTGGTTTACCGTCCCGAAAATCTACACCATGTTCGGCTGATACTGTGGGGGCGATGATGAGTTTACCTTCATATCCTACTAGATTCTGCAACCAGAATTGGGCTGCTTCTTTCATGATGGGATAAGCTTCATTTTTTAGATATTCCTTATCCATCGTATATTCATATTGGCTCCACAGATGCTGACAGTGCCAGGCAGCTCCTGATGGATACATCCCCCAAAGCATATCCGAACCCGGAGATGCATATCCCCAAATATTCCCTGTGGTATGACTTACCCATCCATCAGTATCGTAGTAGGCTTTGGCAACCCTACGACCTGGTTCCACAAGGGTTTTAATCCAATTGATGTAGGCTTTGTGAACCTCTGGCAGGTTAAGTGGCCCCGCCGTCCAGTACATTTCTTGCAAGTTGATGTTGCTCTGGTAATTACCTGACCAGGCAGCCGTTCGATCGGATATCCAAACACCTTGCAAACCGGAAGGAAGCGTACCCTGTCTTGATGCGCTGATGAGCAAGTATTTTCCGAGATTGAAAAGTAGTGTTTTTAACCCGGAATCGTCATTCATCCCTGATTTTAACATTTCGTACCGTTCATTGGTAGGGAGGACTTCCAATGCTGGGTCGCCGTCCATTTCCAAAGAGGTCCTATCGTATAGGCTGGTATAGTCTGCTATGTGGTCTTTTTTGAGTTGTGAATACTTTTTTTTGGCGGCATTTTTAATGATTTGTGAAGTGATTTTATGCGGGTCAGCACCATTGTACAAAGGTGGTATGGGCTGGTATTCTGTAGCGGTGGTATAAAGTATCGTGGCGGTGTCTGCTCCTGAGAGTTTTAGGTTTCCATTTTCATTAGTAATCTTTCCGCCTTCGTGGAGTACTTTTATTTTTACTTCATATTTACGGTTATTGCCGTCTATTTTCCCCTCTACTCGTATTTCATCTTCCTCAATGGTGATTTTATTTTCTTTTTGGGTAAAGTCCCTACGAATGGTAAAACCGAGTTTTCCGGGAGTACTACTTTCAAAACGAATGACCATTAACCGATCCGGGTAACTAGTAAAGTACTCTCGCTTGAATGTCGTACCATTCATTTCATAGCTTACAGAAGCTAATGATTTTGAAACATCCAAAGCCCTTTTGTAATTAATCGCTTTTCCTTCGTGATCTTCAAAAGAAAAGTATAAATGTTCTATGGAAGTTAACGAACCGAAATCAGAATAATCGCCCGTAAAATGGGCTTGTACTAGTTTGTCGGCTTTTTCAATATCTCCTGCTACTATCGCTTCACGTATTTCTTTCAAATGCTTATCGCCTTCTTTGATACCATAATTGTAATTGGGGTTTTGTCCCGGACCGCCAAACCACATACTTTCTTCGGTAGTATCAAAACGTTCTTCTTTAATTCCTCCATAAAAGGAAGCACCCATATGGCCATTACCTAAGTGAAGGGCTTGTGTACGCCAGTCGGTAGCTGGGTATTCATACCAAAGGGTAGAATTATAGTCAATTTTCTCCTGAGCTATAGCACAAGATACAGAAATGACCACCAGAAGAACTGCCAACGGTGCTAATTTAAACTTCATAAGTGTATTTTCTTTTTATTGCTTTGATCCTTTAGGAATTCATTGAATGAATTCAGGTTCAGAGTTTTTATTCACAAAAATTTCCTTTCTATTTTTTCATTTATTAAAGTACACTTTTGATTTGAACACTTTTCAATAATTGTGTCATTAAAAATCTTTAATACTCAAAAACTATAGCTGTATGAACTGTAAACTTCTCTACTTCAATAACCACAGCGTCTCCCTCTTTTATTATTTCAAGGGATTGACCTGTAGGTATTACATATGCTTTTTTGATTTTTCTTGGAAGCCTAACTTTTACTTTCGTATTGTAAATGGGCACTAAATCTTCTATTACCTGTGCTCTACCGCGCTGATGTGCCGGAGCATATAGGAGGTGAGCTACATAACGCATTTTATCCGGCTGATGCAGCAAATTTGCTCTACCTGCACTTGGCAAGTCTACTTCTAAATAACGGGTTTTATGTACTTGCTTTAACCCATTGATAAAAAGGTCTCGGTGTATACGGGCTCCATGCCTGAAATAGGCATTGTCTAGGGCATGAGCAAAGTATACTGTGTTGTCCGACTGCACAACTGCTGGGTGATTGGTTTTTTCTAACTTATTAGGGGTATTGGCATGTGAGCTGAAAAAGCCAAGAGTTCGACTAAAATAAGGTTCACGAATAGTTGCCAATACATGTGCTCCTTCCTTTGGACTTACACGCTCTGCAGGTTCATAATTTAAGAAAGGTGTGGGTACGATACCTTCTCCTATTTCACGTTTTACGACGGTGTAATCATTGTCTTTTTCAGGTCTTCCTATATAAGTCACCCCAAAATCAAGAAGAAATTGTTTGGTTTCAACATCAAAGGCCCCTCTCCCCATCGTTACAATGCTACCTCCATTTTTCTGAAATGCCATCAGTCGGTTTGCATCTTCAGGGTTCAGACTAGTGGATGAGGGAAGAATAATTGTTTTTACATGGCTCCAGTCTTGTTTATTGTTTACCACTTCAAAATTGTACTGGTTTTCAAGTAGCATACGGGTCAATCCTTCATCTGCGCTTTTATTGAGGGTCATCCATAAACCCAAAGAAGCAAAGTGTTCTGCCCCTATGCCGTAATCTTCTATTTTTTCAACATACTTAAATGCATGTCCGATATTGGAATAGGTACCCATATCCATCTCTCCACTGGGGTGTAACTGATCTCCAAAGTTGGGATTTGCCCCAAAGGCTACCATGGCTGCTGCTTCGTACAAGATAGCATCTTTGTGTTTGAAACCACCAAACTCACCCCATGCTGTGTGGAATTTGCCGCTCATAGCAACGATTGGTTTGCCTGTATTGGCAAAAAATTTTGCTCGCATAGGTAGAATATCGTAACCACCCCAAGTTGTGGGCAGGTCCTCCAAGTCTTGCTTGGTATTGTAATCATAAAAGGCATGTTTATAGGTGTTGCCATTTGCAGAAAGATGGGTCGTCCAATTGTAAAAAAGGGAAGCATTGGGTTTGTATTTTTTAACCATTTGGCTCGATTTTTCCATGAATACTTCAATTTTCTTGGCATGGTATTCTTTGGTAGCAAACGGATCATCTATATCTATTCCATTGATTTTCATATCTTTTATACTGGCTTCATTGTAGTTGACCTGATCAAACGGAATGATGTCAAACCAGATACCATCTACATCATAATCTCTAACAATTTCTTCAGTTTGGGCGAGAATTAGGTCTAGATATTCTCCTTCGGGCGAGAGCTCTGGCCATCCCCAAGGCATTGGATCACCAGGCTTTAGTTTCGCAATGATTTCACGAAAATTAGCTTTACCCTCCCTGTTTCGTGTTTCCCATTCAGGATGTTCCAGGGCATCATTTAGAGACCATCCGACGGTAATGTATGCTTGAACACGTACACCTATTTCATGAGAAGCTTCTATTTGTGCCTTAAGTAGATCGAAATCTAGGTTAGGGTGTCTTTTTCCTATCTTGGTATTGTAGTAGGCCCACGAATGGTGGCATTTAGCAAAAACATTGATGGAATTAACATGACCTACTTTTAAGGCATCCTGAAATTGTTTTTTATCGAATTTGATTCCAATATCATCTATTTCCTTTGAAGTATGAAAATCAAGGTGAATTTGCCGTGTACCCTCTTTCAAACGGAATTCAGGTAATTGCTGTGCCAGAAGGTTGATACTAATCAATGTAAAAAGTAATGCCGGTATGTATGCTTTTTGCTTCATGTGATTTAAAAATTGATATATGTGGTTATAATCTCTTAACTAAATTTTTGAAAATTTCACCAGATTAGGGTATTAATCTAAATTTGGGACCAATTTACTTATTTTGAGGTGTTCATATAAATCTTTGAACTCAATGGCTCTAATCACTTTATTGTGGATTAGAATTCGTTTAAAACGAAAGCTATATGTAGATAAAAATCTACTCATGTTGACTTACCCCCTTTTTCCCTTTACGACCATGCATGATCCAAGGTATTTTTAAGGTTCGGTGTACCATCGCCCGATTCGACAAGGAACACTCTTTACTCCCAAAGTTGTTCCCTCTCAGAGGG
>Ga0209022_1001390_pt1 | contig 25119 bp, 30 predicted proteins | sample PinacodermPK_FD_187300 | JGI IMG/M metagenome (GOLD analysis project Ga0209022, IMG submission 187300) | Host-associated microbial community of the marine sponge Aplysina aerophoba from Gulf of Piran - sponge pinacoderm, lysed by proteinase... | ecosystem: Host-associated > Porifera > Sponge >...
CAACGCGGTCCTCGCCCCCGAAGTGGCCGAGTCATTGCAGACCGCCGCCCAGATCATCATCTGCCCCAGCAATCCCTATCTCAGCGTGGACCCGATTCTGTCCGTGCCCGGTCTCAGCGATCTCGTGCGGGCCAGCGCTGCCCCGGTGGTGGCGGTCAGCCCAATCGTAGGCGGCCGCGCGGTCAAAGGCCCCGTAGCCAAAATGATGCGCGAAATGGGCCATCTCGAACACCTGCCCCTCACCGTCGTCGAGCACTACGCCGGCCTGCTCGACGGATTCGTCATCGACCAGCAGGACCGGGCCGACGCGAGCCGGCTTCCCCTGCCAACGCTGACGACCGATACGATTATGACCGACCTTCCGTCCAAGCGCCGACTGGCAGCAGAGGTTCTGCAGTTCAGCCGGTCACTTATGTACAGCTGATTTTGTTTTCTGCAGGTCAATCAACTGTTGAGAGGTGAACTTAGTTATATGCCGCATCAGACCGAACCGAGCGTAAACAATGCAATGGGGATCCTGCTTGAGTCTATGCTGCCTCGTAGCGATGTGCGCTCCGAGAACACACAAGCCATTTACGGACACCCAGGCCTGAGGCCCGACATCCTGATCACAGCGCCCGGCCGCGCGCCCGTTGTTATCGAGGCCGAGTACATGCCCGCCGCCAGCGTCGAAGTAGAGGCGAAGGACCGTCTCGGGTTGGAGACAGAAGCTGACGGGCGAATCATCGAAGCCGCCATTGCCCTCCGCTACCCGGACGAAGTAAGGGAGGCGCAGGACCTCTCCGATGCCCTCACTGATGACCGTCTGTCATACTGCGTCTTCACCGAAAACGGCGGTTCCACCCGCTTCCCTGAGACCGGCTGGCTTGACGGCTCGGTCGAAGACTTGGCCGACATGGTTCGCCTGGTCTCAGTTCCACAGCACGCCGTTGATCGGGCAACAGCAATTCTGCAGGAGGGCATCGACGGCGCCGCCAAAATCCTCGACGAACTGGACCAGACCCGCCCAGGCATCACAGAGTCAATCGCCAATCTACTGGGGATGGCCAACGTGCTCCAAACTCGCCGCATGGCCTGCGCCATCATCGCCAACGCCCTCGTATTTCACGATCAGATTGCCGGGATGCACGCTAAGATCAAGTCCCTCGCCCTTGCCTGCGGCGACGGTGTAGACAACCCACAGGGCGAAGTGTTGGCAGCCTGGACCGCCATACTCAATATCAACTACTGGCCCATATTCGCCATCGCCAAAGATATTTTAGGTCATTTCGACTCCGCCGACGCGGCCAGAATCTTGCACCGATTGCGCGACACCGCCCAGGCCGTCAACGCAACCGGCGTCGAAAACGCCCACGACCTGACCGGCCGCATTTTCCAGCGACTCATCGCCGATCGCAAATACCTGGCCACCTTCTACACTCTGCCTGCTTCCGCCGCGCTGCTGGCCCGGCTCGCTGTCGCCAAGCTGGAGGGGGTCGACTGGTCGAACGCCGAGGCCATCGGCAAGCTGCGAATCGGAGACTTTGCCTGCGGCACCGGCGCACTGCTTTCCGCCGTATACGAACAGATCGCCGCCCGCCACGAGCGTGCCGGCGGTGATGGCAGCAAACTGCATAAAGTGATGATGGAGGAGGTCCTCTACGGCTGCGACGTCATGCCGTCAGCAATCCACATCACCGGCTCAACACTATCAGGGGTCGAACCAGCGGTCGGCTTTACCAACTCCCGCCTCTACGCTATGCCCTATGGCCGTCAAAAAGATAGCGGCGTGGGCGGCGTAATGATAGGTTCCTTGGAGTTGCTCCAGTCTTCCAGAGTGCAGACGCTGTTCAACACCAGCGATCCGGCCTTGCGCACCGGCAGCGCGGGCGAAGAGACGGCTGCCCTGGTCAGCACCGAGATACCCGATATCGGCTTTGACCTGGTGATCATGAATCCACCCTTCACCAGCGCCACCAACCACGAAGGCGCGCACGCCGACATCACCAATCCCGCCTTTGCGGCCTTTGACGCTTCTGATGCTGACCAGAAGGAAATGGGGCAACGGGCTAATAGGCTGGCGAAAAACACCTGCTATCACGGAAACGCCGGTATTGCCTCCGCGTTTGCTGCTTTGGGCCATAAGAAGCTAAAGCCTGGCGGCGTCCTGGCGCTGGTTCTCCCCCTAACAGCTAGTGCTGGATTGTCCTGGCAAGGTTTCCGCAAGATGCTAACGGATCATTACACTGGGTTGACTGTACTATCCATAGCTGCTGCTGACAACGATGACCTGTCTTTTTCCTCAGACACAGGCATGGCTGAATGCCTGGTTGTCGCCCGCAGGCTCAGAGTGGACGAACCGCCCGATGATGTGGGCTGTTTCATATCTCTCAGCCGCACACCGCAGGGTTTTGCCCACGCGAGCGCGCTGGCAAGAAGGGCTCTTGATGGTAGTCAGATCCGACGTATTCAAGACGGGCCCTACGGGGCTACACCCCTGACGGTCGGGCAACAACTTACAGGTAAAATGATTAGCGCGCCGCGTGTTCCAGGCGGAGCAAGCTGGAGCGCGGTGCGCATGTCCGACTACTCAGTCGCTCAGACCGCTTACGCCCTATCCCAATCCAGGTTGTGGCTTCCCGGGCACGCAACCCCAGTTGAACTGAAGGTGGCGTTGCTTGGCGATGTAGGCAATCTCGGCTTTTTGGATCGTGATATCAATGGCGCGGCCCCTAGAGGCCCCTTTGACAAGGCGCCTCCAAGTCCCACGGCTACCTACCCTGCCCTATGGAACCACAATGCCAAGAATGAGACTCGCATGGTCTGCTCTCCCGATTCACAATTGCAGGTCAGGCAGGGCATGGAGGGAAAAGCGTCCAATATTTGGGACACTGCTAGCCGAGCGCATGTGAACCGCGATTTCCGATTTAATTCTCAACCTCTGACTGTTGCCTTTACCGAGCAGGCAAGCATAGGCGGAACAGCATGGCCGAATGTGACCTTCAACGACAAACGGTTTGACTATGCCTTCGCAGTGTGGGGCAACAGTACGTTGGGGCTGTTGTGTTTCTGGTGGCACTCCAATCGCCAAATGGCGGGCCGGGGAAGAATTACAATCAGGGCGGCGGAATCTCTTCCAGTGCTGGACATACGCGGCCTCACGGGTGAGCAGTTGCGCAAGGCTGAGAAGATTTTCGAAGAGTTCCGCGACAAGGACCTGATGCCCGCCTACCTAGCCGACGCCGACCCCAACCGCGCCCTCCTGGACCGGCGCGTCATCTGCGATCTGCTCGGCTTCGGCGAGGACATCTACAAGGCCGTCCGCCTCCTTTCCGCCAAATGGTGCGCCGAGCCGTCGGTGCATGGAGGGAAGACGCGGCCTAAGGGAGCAAGGCTAGTAGTCTGATTGCACTGCCACTGCGTCTTGACCGTTGAACTGTTCATCCTTGAACTTTGAAAATTGCTCGAATGCACACTCTACCTTGTAGTCCAGGTTTTTGGACCAAGCATAAGCGCGTTGTAGAATCGGTGCTAATGTGGGTCCCAAATGAGACCAAAAATTTGCAAATTTTGCGTGAGCGGGCGGGACGCCCGCGAGCCCAGGATCCAGCCCGTGCGAAAAGTCTTGGTCTCAAATTAAACTTACATTAAATTTCCGGGTCCCACCATTTATGCAATCTGTTAACGAAAAAGGTTGCGTCGGTATTCTAGAGGTCGACTCCAAGTCAGAATACTCCACGCGAAATTTAGTCGGGAGACACTTGTGAAAATTTCAAAAATTGCAGTTCATGGTCTATTCTCTAGATTCAACCATGAAATTGCATTGGATCCATGTGAACGGATAACTATAATTTTCGGTCCAAATGGATTCGGAAAAACTACGATCCTGCGGTTATTAGATGTGCTATTCAATCGTTCACTTCGCAGCCTTGGTCGGATGCCATTCGAAAAGCTTCACGTCACATTTGAAGATGAGTCGATTCTCACGGTGGTTCGTAATTCAGACAAGTCCTCACCAATATTTTCCTATGACACACCCACGAAAACGGAAGATTCTTTTGAGCCAGAACCGCTAAGCAGAGCGCAGGATGTGACATTCCCCCTAAGTGCAATTGAAGATTTTGTTCCACGTCTTGAACGAATTGCCACTAGAGAGTGGCGAAACATCCACACTAACGAAGTCCTGGATTTGGACAATGTTATTGCAACCTACGCGGACCTACTTCCTTTTGATGTTGAAATGCCGGAGGAACGATATCCTCCCTGGCTAAAGAAAATCAGAACGTCATTGTCGGTCCGTCTAATTGATACAGAACGACTTACCGATTTTTCTACCGATCAACGAAGCATTCGAAATCGGTCCCCCTATCCTCGCGTTCGGTCCTCCTATCCTCGCGTAACGGCGGAACGAACAGTTAGGCGCTATTCGGAACTATTGGAAAGTAAGGTTCAGCAGACCCTAACAGAATATGCCACTTTGTCTCAATCGTTGGACCGCTCGTTTCCAGCCAGGCTTGTTGAAGAGCTAGGTAGGGAATCACCATCGATAGACCAGTTAATTGAGGACCTAGAACAGGTAGAAAAACGGCGCTCCGAAATAGTTGAAGCCGGATTTCTGCCTCAAGAAGACGAAAGTCTAAGATTTCCCGTCTTCAATGCCGTAGATGAGTCTACGAGGAGCGTTCTGGCAGTTTACGCTCAAGATGCGACTAAGAAACTGAACGCATTTGAAAACCTATACGCACGAGCAAATGCATTTGTGAGAATAGCCAACTCTCGTCTGTTGTACAAGAAAGTTTCTGTCAGCCCTAAAGGATTCAAAGTGTCGAATGCAGATGGCTCAGAACTTGAACTGGAGATGCTGTCTTCGGGTGAACAGCACGAAATCGTGCTCTTGTTTGATCTGCTATTTGGAACGCAAAAGAATTCCCTCATCATGGTGGACGAACCGGAGTTGTCGTTACATGTCGCTTGGCAAAGGGAAATGTTAAGCGACCTTCAAGAGATGGCCGAATTGTCGGATTTTCGGGCCTTACTGGCGACTCATTCTCCTCAGATTATTGGGGATAGATGGGATTTGACCATTGAATTACACGGTCCAGACAAGATATGATTCGTCCTACCTCGATTGAGTTTGCGAATGAAATACGAATGAGACGATCTCAATTCCCTGGAACCTTTCTAATCGTAGAAGGCCGAGATGATCGACTCTTAATGGAGGGCTTTGTTTCACCATCGGCATGCAAGGTTGAGGTAGCTGAAGGAAAACAGGCGGTCTGTGAAGTGCTCGAAGTCTTAGATTCAGCCAGCTTCGGTGGTGTATTGGGAGTAATTGACTCAGACTTTGACCGAATTGAGGGAATTCCAGAAAGAAGTCAGAACTTGGTTATGCCTGAATGCCATGACCTTATTATGATGATTGTGAGGTCTCCAGCCCTTGACCGAACATTAACGGAGTTGGGGAGTCGAAGGAAGATCGAGGCCTTTGAAGGAGATGTTCTAGAGGCCTTGATCGATAGGGCGTTACCACTAGGATACATGCGTCTATATTCATTGAGAGAAAGACTAGATTTGAGATTCAAAGATCTTAGCTATTCGGCTTGGATTAGTCTCTCATCCTTTGCTGCGGACACTTCAGTGCTAATAGAAACGGTTAAGAATCATTCTCAATGCCATCTTCTGTCAAGTAGCGCCCTCTCTAACGCGATGGAAGAACTGCAAAGATTCAAGTATGATCCTTACGAAATATGTAACGGTACTGATGTGATCGAAATACTTTCGATTGGATTGAGACGTGTTCTAGGCAATAACAATGCAAGGGAAGTCAGTAGTGAATCGCTGAAGTCGTCATTGAGACTGGCATATTCAGACCAGCATTTTCGATCATCAAGTCTTGGAAGAGACATCGAAGAATGGCAAAGTCAAAATCCTGGGTTCCAGGTCCTTAAGAGTGACATGACCTGAAGTGGGTGGCACGGGCAGTACATCCAATTCACAGTGCAGGTAAGGTCTTGCGCGTCGTGGTGGCCCTCCCTGCACTGTAGGAAGGGTCTGCATGCCCCGCCGACTCGGTCGCCTTCATAACATGACCCAACTTGCCCCTGAAAGTGATTGACGCATTTGTACTGGATTCATTTCTTTCTTCAGTTTTATTGTCGTTACCGTCTGCAAATGTTCTACTTTGGGATTGACAATGAAAATAATGTAGGATCACGAAATAGATGACCTATACATCCCATTCAGAGAAGCAACTGTGACCACGAAGCATCTTGAGGCCGCCATCGCTTTCGTCTTGCGCCTTGACGACTCTGCCATTGTCGAATCCGACGAGGTCGCGTCCGCGTTGTCCTCGACTACAACAAGGCTAACCAGGTAGTCTGTGTCGAAATGCGCTACCTGTCCGAAAGTTCCCCCGATCTGTCTCTCCAGCCGGGAACTCGTTACCGCCTAAACTGCAAAAAGCCCGCCCTAGTCCAATCCCCCGTCAGATCCCCATCTTCGCGCCCAACGTCTTCGCAAGGCAAAACACTGCCCCGCTCCGAATTCCCCTAATCCAGGATCAGACAAAGTGTGCCCAAAGAACGGGTCATACTTTTTGACAAGACACAAAGTCCACAAACAAAGTCGAAAATGAGACTATAGCACGAAAACCAGAGAAGATTTCCGCATTACTCGTTCGCGCCTTTTTGCCTGCAGTTAGCGTCAAGTAGGTCCACAGTTAGCGTCAAGTAGGTCCACTTTGCAAGAAGCACTTCGGCGGGTCTCTCCCCCGAACTGTTTGCCTTCGAAGTGTCCGGTTTCAAGGATGTGCAGTCCTCTGCGCTACATACAGTCAGAGTTGACCAATTTAGATCATTAGTGCTAAGATAAGTCCCAAAATCCGGACCAATAGGTCAGTTTTGTAGCTATATATAATGACGAAGAACTGTCCAATTCGCGGGGCCCGCAAGAGACTCTCTGCCTGGTTCCTCTTTCTTTTCAGTTTTTGATCGGGGGAAAGTCAATGAAAGACCGCATTCTGTCCGCTTACGTAGAGGATTTTGTTAATGGTTTCGGCCTCGGCAGGTTGGACGAGCCTACGGCTTTTGAGCATTTTGCTAGCTTTTATGTGGTCTCAAAGTACAACCCAGAAGATTTCGAACCAAGTAACGTTGCTGTAGGTGGCCCTGGGGATTTAGGACTCGATGGCATAGGGATTTTGGTGAATGACCACTTGGTACAAGACATATCCGATGTCGACTATTTCAGGCAAGTCCTTCATCGCCTTGAAGTCCAATTCATCTTTATTCAAACAAAGTCTTCGACGAAATTCGAAGCGTCCGAAATCGGCAGTTTCATATCGGGGGTACGCCAGTTTTTTGAATCGTCACTTCCTACCGCAAACGAAGACATCCAAGCCCTTTACGAATTGAAGGAGTACATCTTTGATCACAGCGTAGATATGATTACCAGCCCTATCTGCAGACTTTTCTATGTAAGCACAGGAAATTGGAAAGAAGATCCCCATCTGTTAACACGGATTGATCAAGGGAAAAGTGACCTCATGGCCACGAAACTTTTCTCGTCCGTTGAGTTTACACCAGTGGATTCAGACGGTCTGAAGCAAATATATCGAGAACTCAACCAGAAAGTCACCAGAGAGATTGAATTCGAACGTCATACGATACTCCCTACAATTTCTGGGATAAAGGAAGCTTACATCGGCATCTTGCCATGCTTGGAATATCTGAACCTCATCTGCGACGATGACGGCGATTTGAATCGAAGGCTCTTTTATGACAATGTTCGTGATTTCCGAGGCAACAACGCTGTGAATCAGGAAATCAGGGCTACGGTGAGAGACGTTGACCGCAACAACAGGTTTGCTCTGCTGAACAACGGCGTAACGATCGTTGCTCGTGAAAAGAATAATGTGGGCACATCTTTTCGTCTCAGCGATTATCAGATCGTTAATGGCTGTCAAACCAGCCATGTACTACACTTGAACCGGGAGCACCTAACTGAAAATGTCTTTCTCCCAATAAAGTTGATAGTCACAACAGACCCAGAAGTCATCAACCAGATCATTCAGGGAACCAATCGCCAGACAGCGGTCCAAGAAGAAGCATTCGAATCTCTTACACGGTTTCAGAAGGAATTGGAGGAATTCTACAACGCAGCTGGGCGGAATCGCCAGGTTCAGATCTACTATGAACGACGCTCAAGGCAGTATAAACAGATGGACGTTAAGCGGGAACAGATAATTACAATTGCCAAACAGGTCAATTGTTTTGTTGCCATGTTTCTCAATGAGCCGCATATTACGCACAGATATTACGGGGAGCTGCTAAGCAGTTATCGCAGCCGACTCTTCAACGATACACACGAATATATGCCCTATTTCTTGGCAGGTGCCTCTTTAAAGGCAGTAGAGCGTTTGTACTCGTTAGAAATCCTTCCGCAAAGAATGAAAAGATTCAAGTTTCAGCTATTGATGGTGTTCAGGATAATGAATGAACCTTTTGACTTACCCAAACTCAACAGCAGGAAAATCGATGACTATTGTCAGGCCCTTCTGGAAATCATCGATGACCCTATTCAGACCGAATCAGTGTTCCGACGCGCCAGCGCGGTCGTATTTGCATGCCAATCTCAATGGTCCTCCACGCGCCGACCGCTACAGAAAAACAGAAGATTTACAGAAATACTAATCGCGGAGGCCGAAAAGCAAAGTGCGAAATCAGTAGACTCTGCCATGAATTCACGTCTTTTTGGAACGGTAAAGCAATTTGATAGCTCCCAAGGTTACGGCGCAATTGCCGGTGATGACGAAAGCGAATACTTCGTACATTTTGATCAAATTGCTAGCCAAGATCGACAGTTGTTCTCGATAGGGCAACGAGTTGACTTCATTCCATTTCAGACTGAACACGGACCTGTGGCGATTGACGTGGGGCTCTCGCAATAAACTGCGAGCTTGGCTGACCTTGGCCCCACAAGAACTGGATCACTAGCTAAGCTGTATGTGCGACGGTTTACGAGCTAGTCCCCTGCCCACAAAATGGACACGGGGTTCGGAAGACCCCTTCGTGCTCTGATGGCAGCAGACCGCATCCGTCCGAATGCAACTTGTGTTTCCCATTTCGTGGTCCAAATAGCGGGGCTCACCCTAAAATGACAATACTGATCAAACAATTCATGTGGCCTTTCCAACACACCTTCAGAAGGTTTGTTCAAAGTGAAATCCAAGATATTTTGTCCCAAGTTGGCTTAGAAACGCGCAACAGTGCCAAAGTGCTGCTAGTTGGCTTGGCCACCAAGAAAGACTTGCACCACGCAATTTGTATTGAGCCAGAAGATGGCCCTCTCGTAGTTGATGATTTGCAAGCAGTCACGAAGAAGACAGCCAAGTTATTTGACTCCGATCCCGAATCCAGCTGGACTATCAGCAGCCCCAGGCATCATGATCGACGGCAGCGTGAAACATTCCTTCGCTGTCGTGCTCAAGCTATCGCCGAGACTATTCAAGAATCAGGAAAGTTCGAGGGGCTCACCTTCTTCGCAAGTAATTCCGCACCTCTCGCAGGTTATGAAATCCACACTTGCGTAGGCATACCCAGCCCCGCTCTCGAATCTGTACCCCGTTTCTTTAGCCCCGCGAAGGACGAACCCTATGGACATATTATCGAAGAATCTTTCGCGCAAGCAATAATAAACACTTGCCTCGCGAGAGCAGACAGAGCCCTTCGCTTGCCAAATCCAGGCGAGGACATTTACGTTTTGGGAGACCGTGTTGATATCGTAAGACTTTCAGCCGACCGATTTGTAAGAAACGTAGCTTTCGCGCTGACTTTCATGCCCCGTGAAGTCTTCAGATGTGTAAGCGATGTCTCGAAGCTAACCTATGAGCGTTCAGGAGCTAAGGGGCACCTGGTGTTGTCCGAGCGCAGTAAACTGACGAGTAGACTTGAGGTCACGTTTCAAAATCCTGTCGGGTTGAACGATGCCAAAACCGTAAGAAAGATGCTGGAACTCACGGATGACAAAACATCTCTGCTAACTGATGGTGAGGTGATTTATGGATTGGGAAAGTGTTTCTCTGCTCCCGATGTAGCGAGAATCAGAATCGAAAAACATGCTGAATGGTCGTTGTCCATAGACGACATGGAACTCATAAGGGTATCTTATGAACACGCAACACTACCAAAGCATATATTAGACAAAAGCCTCTTTAGAGACGTTGCTCGCCGGACAGTAGGTGTAACCGATATTGAGCGGATCTGGAATATTTTTCAACACGCTCTAGGTAGCGGACACGGAACCACGATCGTCGTTTCAGAGGACCCGGCTTCTGAAACAGAACGTCTTGGTAAGGAAGCATTGGCCATAAAACCAGAGTACTTGGACTACCAAGATGTGATGCGACTAGGCAGAATTGACGGTGCCGTTTTTCTCGGTCCCGACGGTCGCTGCCATGCATTTGGGGTAATACTTGATGGACTGGCTACAACTTCCGGCGATAGAGCTCGCGGTTCACGGTTCAACTCAGCCGTTCGTTACCAACGGACATCGTCAGTTGGCACTGTGGTGATTGTCATTTCAGATGATGGCACGGTCAACCTGATTCCAAAACTGATGCCCCAGGTCTCTCGAAGAGAAGTGGAAGACGCGGTTCGGGCCTTTTGCGTGTATTCGGCCTTAAAGGACAATGACGGAGAAAAATGGGCGAGGAGGCAAGAACGAGTGAAAGAACTAGCGTTTTACCTCAATGAAGAACAGTGTGACAGAGTGAACAATGCCTACGAAGAGGAAATGAACTCTCGGTTATCTTCTGGACAAGTCGTAGTTTCCAGAAGGCCCCTGCAACCCAGTCCTGAAATGGATGAGTCGTTTTTCACCGAGGATTGACACACGATTCTATGCGAATTATGAGCTTGGCCCCAATCGCTAGACTACTATGGTTGGCCCCAAAGACTAGACAACGAAACGGGAAAAATAATGTTGATCCTGACGGATGCGTTCTGCCGACATCACGGGAATCGCCTGATAGTAGGTGGAGGAACGGCTGATCTCAAGCAGGTTACCCTGGCGCCGTACACTCAGAGTCGGGTCAGCTACATCGACCAGGCGCCGTCTCTCACGAACCGAAGTGGGCACCTTTTGTTCAGCCACTCAAGCTCTATCCTGAGTCGTCCGATCTGCTCACAAAGTTCTGCTTCCTACGCTGCCTGCTTCCCGTTGCTTGCGCTCGTCGTTGCCCGCGAAAACCCGGGGCCCGTCTTCCAAAAGCTGCCGTTTCCAGGCTCCTATCTGATTAGCATGAATCTCGTGTGCACTCGATAACTGGCTAATCGTCTTACTGCCTTCAAGCGCCTTCAGTGCGACCTGAAACTTGAAGGCCGCCGTGTGTCGCCGCCGTTTCTTGACCATCTTTCTGGCCCTCCACAGCCTCGGTGACTTTCTCCATTATATACTATAGCTTGTGGTCCAGTTTTGGGGCCCATTTCAGTCTTGTAGCGTTAGATTTACTTAACAGATTAGAAAGAGAAGTCGGGGAGGCATTTCTTGAAATATACAAGAAGCATGAATCGGAGGTTCTTGCGAATCATAAAAGGGAAATCGTTTAGATAGTGCAGAAAACCAGAGCAAGTTTAAGTTGACTCTTTCGGCTGGGGTGGCTCGACAGCGCTGTGACAGTAGGGGCATTTCTTCGCCCTGGTGGCGATGGCTCGCAGGCAGAAGGGGCACCATCTCATCCTCTTGCGGCGTACTTTAGTCGCTGCGAGCTTGTCCTCATCAACCGGGTACAAGGCCAGAGCCAGTATGGCGACCAAGCCAAAGATAAGCGTCAAGATGAACCACCCTCCCTCACTGCGCCCGCGGGCGGCGGCGATGAATCCCGCGAAGAAGGCGAGGATTGTATTGGCCGCAAACCAAATGCCGAACAATGAATTGACGACCTCATCCAATCCCATTGAAAACTCTCCTTATGAGATGGTTCTATGGCTTCAAACTCCTTCTGTTTGTCATTGACCAGTGTGAATTGCTGGCAATTCAACTCACGCCCGGCAACACTGATGACCGCATACCGGTCCCACAAATGACCTTAACACTATGGGCAAAGCTGGTCGGCGAACGCGGCTATCTCTCCCAAACGCTCTTTGTATGGTTGGCCCCAATGACTAGACCACGAAACGGGATAAATGAAGTGCATCCATTCGATTCCGACCACCTGACCCTGCAATGAGCTTGTGGACAATCAATCCCGTCAAGCCCCTCAACGAAGGCAAAAGCCGCCTCGTCGGCCATATCTCGCCCCGGCAGCGGCAAACCCTCAATCGCGAACTGCTCACCTGCGCCCTGGCGGCCATCAGCCAAGCCCATCTTGACGTCCAAATCCTCGTCGTCAGCCGCGACAGCCAGGCGCTGGCCGTGGCCAAACACGCCGGCACCCGCGCGCTGGCCGAAGAAAGTCAGCCGCGCACGGCCCCGTCGCCCTGCAGCCCCAATGACGCCGAGTCGGAACCACAGCTCTACGCCGCCTTGACCCAGGCGGCCCGCTACGCCGCGACCCACGGCGCAACCAAAGACCTCGTCCTGCCCACCGACATGCCCAACCTCACTACCGAGGAGGTGCGGCCATTGGCTTCCCCCACCAACCGCGACCCCCAGATCATAATCGCCCCCAGCCGCGACAGCGGCACCAACGCGCTTATGCTGCAGCCGGCCCAGGCCATATACCCTTCGCTTTCGGACGCGACAGCTTCCTCCGCCACCAGCGCCTCGTCGCAGAGGCCGGCATCCCGATCCGGGTCGTCAATTCCGACTCCCTGCTCTGCGACAAAGACCTGTCGGAAGACTACCGGCTCGTCTTTGACAGCCGTGGTTCGTAGATAGTGGCAAGAAACTGCTAACCATTAGGGCCTTGGGCCAACAGTTCATCTGTATTCTATTGACGGATGAAGGCGTTCGAGCTTAATGCGAGCGTCAGCCGTGGTGAAGCGCCCGTTGACAGTCAATGCAGAAGCGTTGAATCGGTTTTGCCGAGCTGAGACTTGCTGCGTTTCGGCCGGCGCCGGATTCTTGTTCTCAGGCATGGGCGACTTCTCTGAACTCACTGAATTCAAATCTGTGCCCTGCCGTGTAAAGTCTGTAATACATATCCAGCCTGGTACCGACGTCCCATTTCTCAAACATCCGGGCAGTTTGCCTTTTCATGCCCCCCTTATTTACCAAGCCGGAATAGCTAGTTCCGACCATAAAGAACTTCATATTGAGTTTCTTTTCGGGGCACTCCATTAGACTATGCTCCAAGTACACTTCCAGAATATATTTCAGATAAGGAGCGGACCATCTCAACTGGCTTGCTGCATGTTGATCGGGCACTTTGTTTTTGAGTTCGATGAGGTAGGCGATATATTCATCATCTGTTTCCTCAAGAACCAGGAAATCGCAACGATTATTGAACCCTCTTTTCCATTCTTCCCCTTTTACCTTTCCTCTCCCCTTGAAATACGTGGTCACTTTCCCCATCTGTTCAAAATTGATGATGGAAAGCCCCTGACCAACGTTTTCGATTCTTACATTCATACCAAACCCAGTCTTCTGCTCCTTAAGGTAGACTGTACTGCCATTCCGATGAATGTTCTTTGTCTTCCTTTCATCTTGGATATTCTCGTCTAACCAATCTGAGAATAGAAGAGTAGTCTTGTCGAACGTTTGGACAAACAAGGGGCTACTCATCTTCGTCACTTTCCAAAATGATTCTGGAGCCAAGCACACTGGAAACTCGAACCAACTCGTCAATGGAATCTTCGAATGATGGGACTTCGATACCAAATGCATTCTTGTGGCATGGTACGAGGCCGCCGTCTTTGGCATAGTATGCCTCTATTGCTGACGGGTCTATCGAGTCGTCCTCTTTGTATCCGAGGTCTCTTAGAAGCTCTTCCTTGTTGTCGAAAGACCCGTTAAGCATAATGAGGTTGTTGATTTCCTTAATGATATAGTCGCTGTGAGTAGAAATCAGAATCTTCATCCCTGAGTTTACCCATCGAACTAAGGTGCGAGCAAGTTGTATCTGGTTCATCGTATCCAGATGGCTTTCCGGTTCGTCGATTATGAAGAGCGTGCTCTCGTCTTCTCGATTAAGAACAAGATTAAAGAAGAGCCTCGACATTTCCGTAGCTGACGAGGAGGATAGGTGCAAAGGGATTCTTTCTCCCTGTGGATTGCCATCTGAAGGAATGAAGTAAAGAATATCGTCTGACTTAGTAAAGCTCCCGCCAACTATCTTCTCTAAATCCTTTACCGCTCCCCCTTTCTCTGAACTTACCCACTCAGAAGGAAAGTCAGGGATTGCTTTTACGAAATCTATTTCATCATCTATTGGCAAAGCATAGCGGCTCGTGAACCTGCGAATGATTTCGGCTGACGATAGGTCGTGCTCACCCTTCGCTTGTTGTAACTGTCTCACTGTGAACCGTCTGTTGCTTTCGATTTCTGGATAAAACAAGGAAACTGCCAGACGGGCAGAAGTACTGCAACTCGGTATCCTGATGAAGTTCTGCGTGTCCTGAAACAGGAACCGCGCATACGCTTGCTGGATTTGACTTTGCAGGAGAAAATGCTGAATTACGCCATCTGCTCTCACACCTATTTCCTTCTTCTTGTCCTTTTCATAAAAGAAAAACAACCTGTCTTCATTGTAAAAAATTGATAAATCACCACCTACCTGAGTTTCGACAGTAAAACCGACAGGGGGAAAATCAGGCCCCCTATTCCCCTCTTCAACATCGAAGACAGCCTTGGAAAAAGTCCCGGCACGCGCATTAAAGACATTGTCGATTTTGTCATGCGAGTACAGTCTACACATCTGTCTAATCAATTGCGTTCTATCCTCATCAAAAGCCTCCTTAGAAAATTCGATTTCAAAGCTACCATTTTCTATCAGGTTTTTTACTAACCCCCCGGGAGGCAAGGGAATCCCGTACGAGAAAAACCCGCCTTCATCCCCCCAATTGTCCATAACCTTCTCCACAAGCTCTAAAAAATCGCGCAGGAAACCATACAGGGTGTATACCATGTAGGTCTTGCCAGTATTATTCCGGCCGGTGATTATTGTGAGATCACCAAGCCTCAAGGCGGCGTCCTTGACCGGACCCAAATCCTTGAATCTGAATTCCCAATTCTGGAACATGATAGATCGTATCGCCTCTACTTGTGTCTGGCGGGTGGCGCTGCGGTATCAGCGACCAGTGCCAGTATAAACCGAATTGGATAAGGCTACCTACTCCTGACCTGTATCCTGCCCCCATAGGAACACATTTCCCCTACCTCTGCAAACCAAATGCTGAAGTGTCGAGTCGCGTCGAAGTGACTGCTATACTGCTGAATTTGGCAAATTATAAGACCGCATCACCTCCTCCCAAAAAATCTGGAAATGCCCCCCCAATTCAGGGCGATTCCATCCAATTTGGATGGAAATGTTGACATGTTCGGAACTGCAGTGTAAGGTGAGCCCCGATATTGGGACCACGAAACGAGAAAGATAAGGTGCATCCATTGGATTCCAACCAACGGACTCTGAATTGAGTTTGTGGACAATCGTTCCGGTCAAGCCCTTCAGTGAGGGAAAGAGCCGCCTGGCAGGCTATCTCTCTCCCCCGACGCGCCGCGCACTCAACCGCAATCTTCTTACGCGTACACTGGACGCCATCCGTCTGGCGCAAATCGAAGCAGAGATCGTAGTCGTCAGCCGGGACAACGACGCGCTGGATCTGGCCGCTCGTTTGGGAAGCCATGCGCTGACCGAGGAACAGTCCGCCCCTCCGTCACTGGAAACCGGTTCCCAGCCCTTTGCTATGGCCCCTGAAATTCAGCTCAACGCGGCCCTGGTCCAGGCCGTCCGCTATGCGATGGCACGCGGCGCAAACAAAGTTCTGGTCCTGCCCACCGATATGCCCAACCTGACAGCCGAAGATGTACGTACGATGGCCTCCCCCCAGGGCCGCGGTCCGCAGGTCACGATTGCCCCCAGCCATGATGGCGGCACAAATGCGTTGATGCTGCAGCCGGCCCAGGCGATTCCCTTCGCCTTCGGCCGCGACAGCTTTCAACGCCACCGGCGCTTGGCCGCCGAGGCCGGCATCCCCGTCCGCGTTGTCGAATCAGCCTCGCTTGTCTTCGACATAGACCTGCCGGAAGACTACGAACTGGTTTTCGGTTGTCAGGAGGCGGTCGGCCGTTGTGCACGCCCAGTCGCCGCCTGCACCTGAACGCAAAGCCGAAGACAGATAACCAGGAGCCGTTGACATTTCCATGAGGCTGGCAATGACTATGCAATCAGAAGCGGCAAAGGGGAGGCAAAGAGAATCTGTGCGAGTGCCAATGCCTGTGCGCCTCTGTCTTTCCTCACCTAGCATTTCAAATAATTATTATTATATTGCTATAAGGTGCCTTTGACATTTTTTGCCTCAAGTACGACTCGGACGGTAGAATGCGGGAGAGCGGGGGGAGCAAACCGTATCGGGCCGGGAGCAGGTGGCCAGTGCCCCGGCCCGAGGGCACTTGTACAATCAGGTCTTCAAATAAATATTATTGGTTATCGCAATTTTTTTTTTGCGTAAACGCTCGTAAACGCTCGTAAACTCTCGTGGGACGCTCGTACGAGCGTTTTACGTGCATAGGCAAGCGTCCCCCCGTTTTCGCATGATTTCCTTGGCACACTGTCTCTTCAAAAACGGCCCGGAATCCTGCACCGGCATCAACGGGTCGCGTGTCAACCGCACCTGCGCGCGGTTGCCTGAGCTGTGACCCCATAGGGTTTAGAGGAAAGGCAGGATGGCAGAGTGGACCGTTCGCGTGTAGGCAGGTTGCGCATGCATCGCGGTTGGTTGTAAGCATTCGGCGCAGTGCCGGTCCGAATCCAGCAACGGTGAGAGCGGGGAGCGTCTCATTCCACCCGCGCGAGAATCCAGCCCGGATGCTCCCTCGTCACGGCGCCGCCCACCTTCCCACGCGTTGACGCTGGCGCAACCCAAATCATAACCCTGGCTTCGACGATTTCGCCGCAAACCCTGCAGCGCACTGAGTCGGTCGCGGCGAAGGAAGTCAGGAACTCATCAGCACAATCAACCGGCCAGCCGCCGAAGGCAAGGATCTGCACGGCCCTATGGCCCTGCTTAGTGCATGGACAATTTGGACAAAAAGCCTGGATCCGCGCCCAAACTCACCCCAAAACATGCTTTCGAGCGGACATTGCGGACATATATTTATGAAAAAGTTCATAAATATACTCCATTTCTCGACCTGATTCCCCTTCACGAACGCGCCGCAATCCTCACGCTTGCCAGAGCCCTGCCGGTTGCCATTCAGGCGTTGAGCAATCCATTCTCATTCAATCGATGCCCCGTGAGGGCAATCGTGTAAGGCCGTCGCTTGTGTGTGCCCTTGTGTGAAAGTACTCAACTGGGATGTTGATGTAGACCGAGCGCCGGTCACTCAACATCCCAGTATTACCATCCGCGGGGCCAACGAAGCTATGGATGGCTCAGACAGGTTCCTAGTGTTGATCGCCGGAAGGAAATGGCGCACTTCGAAGTTTGGGAAAGACTGTTGAATCTGCGACAGGTGCAGAAAGTAAGAAGATGGATTCAGACCGTTCTTCACGTGATCGAAGTCCGCCGGCCTGCGCCGGCGCCGCTTCCCCCAACCGGGGCGACGCGAACTCCTGAAACGGCCTTGACAGACAATAGTATTAACCGTATTCTCTGCTCACAGAGGATGGCCGGCATCTCTTGCAAAGAATCGGGTGCAATGCCGGTCCTCGGGCTAACCCGGAACACCGTTCAGAAACACGCAAACGCCCGGCAAATGGTGTCGAAATATCCTTCGACGTTGGAATCCCGATCTGTACACAAGAGTTATCTCAAGGGCCAGTCCGTAGAACGGGTGGACAGTGAACGCGTACAGGGTCGAGTTACTTTTCACCGTTCACCTGCCAGGCAATCGCAGAAAATCGATCATGAACTTCCCTTCTTTTGCAAGAGCCGACATCCCAGGCACGCTGCGCGGTCGGGACCGGCTCAATAGTCTCGGCAGCTTCCTGTTGCGGGAGCCGCAGGTCGTCCTCACAGTCGCCTTGGTCGTGCTGATGGGAATCCTGAACCCCCGCTTCCTCACAACCCGCAACCTCATAAACGTGCTCCGCCAGTCCTCGATCAACGGCATCGTCACTGTCGGCGTCTGCTGGATGATGATCAGCGGCAGTTTCGACCTCTCCGTCGGCGCAATCGTGTCCCTGATCAGCGTGACCATGGTCGCCATGCTCGAAGGCGGCGCCGGCATCGCCACCACCTGCATCTTCGGCCTCGCCATCGGACTGGCAACCGGCGTATTCAACGGCTTTCTGGTCGGCAGGCTCAAAGCCAATCCCATGCTTACCACCCTCGGCACCATGACCATCTTCCAGGGAATCGCCCTCCTGAGCGCCGGCGGCTACTACTACCGAGTGCCCCGTAACAGCCCATTCCTACTGATTGCTGATGGCTTCATAGGCCCGTTCGCGGTTCCCACCATCATCTTCCTCGCTCTTGCCCTGGTCATGCACCTGATACTGTCAGAAACGTCACTCGGCGCAAGAGTGTACGCGATCGGCGGCGATGAAGAGGCCGCCAACCTCGCCGGTGTGCGAGTCCCCCTGTACCGGACGCTCATGTATATCGCCACCGGCGTCTGCTCCGCCGTTGCCGCCATGGTCGTCAGCGCGCGCGCCGGCTCCGGCCACTATTTCATTGGTCTGAACTACGAGTTTCATGCCATTACCGCATCTGTTCTGGGCGGAAACTACATCTTTGGCGGCAGAGGCAGCGTGGCCCGCGGCGTTTGGGGCGCCATCCTCGTCGCACTGTTGAACAACTCCCTTACCATCCTCGGATTTGAACCGGCGACACAGCTGGTTGTCCAGGGAATCGTAACCGCCGGCCTCGTTGCCATCCAGGTCATGGGCAGGGAAAAGAATGTCGCAAAGAGTGATTGAAGAAAAGAGTGATTGAAGAAAAGAGTGAGTGAAGAGGCCTGAAAAGAGAGAGAACGTCTCCCACTTCTCACGCCTGACCTCTCTCTCCTCGCTCGTCTGCGAACCAGCTGCGAACCAGTTGCGAAATTACGGGGTCTTACATGGGTGAAAATCCAACGCCGGCAGATCAATCCACCGTCGGATCCGAGCCGGCCGCAGACGCATCCCCGCCGCGCCCGCGCTGGCTGCCGCGCAGACGGGGCGAAATCCTTCAGTGGCTCATCGAGTACCGCGCCTTCGTCCTCCTCGGTATTGCACTCACCTATGCAGTCCTGTTCGTTCCCTTCTTCGCCACCGAACGCAACATCACCCAGATGACCACTCAGTTCTCGATCGACGGCATCATTTCCATCGGGCTGACCATCCTCATGATCGCCTGGGGAATCGACCTCGGTGTCGGCGCCACCTTGGCCCTGGGCGGCGTCGTCTATGCCCTGGCCCAGGACTTGGGCGTTCCCCTGGCAGCTCTGCTGGGCATCCTGGCCGGAGCCGGTGTCGGCATAGTCAACGGCTTCGTCGTCACCAAAATGCGGGTCAATTTTTTCATCGCCACGCTCTCGACCATGGTCGCTGTCAAAGGACTGACATTCATCATCACCGACGAAACTACCATCTACGGCCACGCAGAAGGGTTCGGCTGGATGGGGTCGGCCAAACTGTGGATCTTCGAGTTTCCCGCCCTCGCCTTTTTCGGCATCGGCATCATCGCCCATCTGATCATGACGCAGACCAGCCTGGGCACCTACTGGTACGCCATCGGCGGCAATTCGGACGCCTCGCACCGCGCCGGCCTCAACGTCAAGTTACTGTTTGCGCTCGCCTTCGTGGTGGCCGGCCTCTGCAGCGGCATCGCCGGCGTGCTCCTGGCATCTCGCGCCGTAAGCGCAAATCCCGGCGTGGGCAGAGACACAGCCCTCTTTGCAATCTCCGCCACCGTTATCGGCGGCACATCTCTTTTTGGAGGGGTAGGCAACGTCCTCGGCGCCGTGGCCGGTGTCCTGCTCCTCGGCGTAGTCCGCAACTCGCTCAACCTTCTCGGCGTCAGCGCCTACTGGCAATGGGTGATCCAGGGCGCCATCCTGGTTTCCGTTGTCGTTTCAGATGTCTACATGAATCGCAAACGCCGTTCGGCCTGACCGCTGAGGCCTGGGCTCTTGCATCGCCCCGAAACTGGGCCGCGAAAGCCACTGTCAGCCTCTAGGTGAAAGGAGAGCCTATCGAGAACATGGAGAGCCGGTCTGGAAGGAAGAGTCCCTCCCGCGCCTCAAATGTGGAGTCGAACCGCGGGACAGTCTCATCAAAACAAAGGAGAAGAGAGATGAGCAAGCATTTCGGAGTCTGGATCGTCGTTCTGATACTCGCACTCTCGCTGGCGGCCTGCGTAATGCCTGATGGGCAGGTGGTGACGGCAGACGGAGCCGCGCCGGTGCAGACCGAAGCCGAAGACTGGCCTCTGGCGCAAGACCTGCGCATCTGCCACATCATTGAGCTCGGCCATCCCTACTCGACCGCCAAGGTCACCCTGGCCGAGAAGGAAGCCAACGTATTCGGCTTCACATATGATGTCTACGACACCCAGGGCGACATACCCAACGAGATCCGCCTGATCGAGGACTGCATCACCAAGCAGTACGACGTGATCGCCCTGGTTCCCTATGACACCTCCGCGCTCAACGATGCCCTCCGCGAAGCGCAGGAAGCCGGCATCCCCGTGATCGCCGAAGGCGCCGATCTTGACGAAGAGGGCTTGGGCTACGTCAACACGATGATCGGCTCGTCCGGCTGGGCAGAAGGCGAGACGGCCGGCATGGCCGTATGCCAGGCCCTGGAAGACGGTCAGGGTTGGGTCATCATCGAAGGGGCCACCGGCCATGGCCTTGTGCCGCAGCGCTCCTCCGCCCGTGAATACGTCGCCGAGAACTGCCCCGGCAGAGAACTCGTCGCCGTCGACACCGGCATGTGGAACCGCGAAGAAGCGCGCACCGTTATGGAAAACTACCTGACCGCCTACCCCGACCAGATCCACATGGTCTACTGCCACAACGATGATATGTGCCTTGGCGCAGTCCGGGCCATCGCAGAGGCCGGTCTGGAAGACACCATCAAGGTGCTTGGCGTTGATGGCGGCGCTGCGGAAGTGTACGATGCCATTCGCGACGGCACCATGTGGGGCACCGTCCTCAACGACGCCTCGTTCATCGCCGTCAAGATCATCCAGTCCGCCAGAGACCTCGCCGAGAATCGCCCGGTGATCTTCTGGCAGACTTCGCCCGCCGTTCTGATCACCAAGGACAACGTCGACAACTTCCCCGATCTGTGGTAATTGGCTGAACAAGGAGTGGGAGATGCCCTCGCTTCTCCCGCTCCTTTACGCACGCCTCTCAGGAGGAGGACCTTGGAAAGCAACTATATTGTCGAAATGAAGGGAATATCCAAGCGCTTTGGCAGCGTCCAGGCCTTGAACCAGGTCGATCTCGAGTTGCGCGCAGGCGAGATTCTTGGACTCGTGGGCGACAACGCCGCCGGCAAATCGACCCTGATGAAGATCCTCAGCGGCGCGCACGTCGCCGACAGCGGCCAGATCATCATTAATGGTGAGGAAGTGTCGATCCGCGACCCCCGCGACGCCCGCGCATGCGGCATCGAAATGATCTACCAGGACCTGGCCCTCTGCAACAACCTCGACGTCGCCCGCAACATCTTCCTCGGCCGTGAATATACACGAGGCCTCCCCTTTCTCAGCATCCTCGACAAGAAAAAGATGTATGCCGAATCCGCCGCGTTGCTCGAAAGGTTGAACATCAATATCAGCTCCCCCCGGCTCAAAGTCGAGAGGATGTCCGGCGGCCAGCGCCAGATGGTTGCCGCCGCCAAAGCGATCGCCTTCGACGCCGGCATCCTCCTCATGGACGAGCCCACCGCCGCCCTCGGCGTCCGCGAAGCCAACACCTTGCTCCGCCTCATCAAGGACCTCCGCGACGAGGGTCATTCCATCGTCCTCATCACCCAGCGCGTGCCCGACATCCTCGCCATCGGCGACCGTGTCATGGTCCTCAAAGGAGGCCGCAGGCAGGGCATCCTCAACGTCTCCGAAGTCGGCTTGGACGACGTAGTCGAGCTGATCGTCAGAGGCCGCGCCGGCGCCGAATCCGAAGAAGACGCAATGGAATACCTCTCATTCGGCTAGAAAAACGGGCTGCAAACCCTCCCCGCCCAATTCCCGACCCCGAATCAACTGAGCGAAGATGCCTCTCCCCCCTTCACACCAACCCTCAACCAATCGCCGCAGTCACTGACCACTGCACTTCCGGGCGGTCGGCCGCAAGCGGCCTCCCTTGTGCAGGGGCTCCGCCCCCGCAACGCCCCCGTCCAAAACCAGTCACCACGCGGCGCCAGCTGTGTGTCATGCCGCCACTAAGCCCCGCCCAGCCCGGCCCAGCACACTTCCGCGCCGCAAGGCGACCGGCTTTTGCCGCACGCCGGGAAAGCATTCGGTCCACGACTGCACATGCCCGTCGGCGTCATTGGCGTCGACGAACCAGTCGGGCGGAATCGTGCGGTAGCCGCGTGCAATGATCGCCGCGCCGGACAAGTGCAGGTCGAGCAGTTTTCCTGCAACTGTGTTCATGTCTAACTTCTCTTTCAGATTCAAGTAGTCAGTTTTCAGTTTCTTGGTTATGTCGCTTGCTGGCTGGCTGCAGTTGCCGTTCTTCGTGGTCCTCCGTGTCCTCCGTGGACAAAGGTGTTGCCGTTGCCGTTCTTCGTGGTCCTTAGCGGCCCTCCGTGGACAAAGGTGTCGCCGTTGCAGTTCTTCGTGGTCCTTCGTGGCCCTTCGTGGACAAGGGTGTTGCTGTTGCCGTTCTCCGTGGCCCTTAGCGGCCCTCCGTGGACAAAGGTGTCGCCGTTGCAGTTCTTCGTGGTCCTTCGTGGCCCTTCGTGGACAAAGGTGTCGCCGTTGCAGTTCTTCGTGGTCCTTCGTGGACAAGGGTGTTGCTGTTGCCGTTCTCCGTGGCCCTTAGCGGCCCTTCGTGGACAAAGGCGTTGCCGTTGACATTCCTGAAGTTGCCGTTGCAGTCCTCCGTGTCCTCCGTGGACAAGGGTGTCGCCGTTGCCGCTGAACGGCTTGACCAGGATCCGGGCAATGCTACCCCGGCCCACAGCCGCCCGCACCGCAACGCCCCGCCAGGAGCAGCTGCACACCACCTCATCGCGCTAGCCGCTCCGGGCGTCTCAGCCCTCCCGGTTCAACCATGCTGCCAACCAAAGACCTGTCAGAATGAACGGCGCGGCGTATAGAGCATCCAACCACTCTTTTGCAGACCCGTCAGGCAGCCCGAGAAAACCCACTATCCAATCAGAAGTAAAGTGGTCCAAAACAAACGCCGCGACCATGACCATGATGCTAAACAAGCGATGCCTCATCTCATAGCGCGTCCGAAACGACCGTTTTAGCTTTCCCATATCCCTGTCACCTAAAGGAACGTTGCGGCATACCCTCTTTCCGCTCTTGCACCAGTCCCGGCCAACACATGTCCGGGAAACCGCGATACCTTGCAGAGAGGATCATCCGTCTGAAGTCAACAACCGGCAGTCCGGAACGGCAGCGCGGCAGAGGTGGAGGAAGAGAATGGCAACAAGAGGGAGTCGCGCCATTCTCTCTCACTCCGCCTGCAGTACCTCACCAGCTGATATAGCTCACCGTATGGCCCGGATCAAGCGTAAAGATATACGGCTTATTGGTGTCATACTCATTGTCCGGATAGAAGGTGCTCACGCGCAGCAGCGTCTTGTCCCCTTCGACAACATAGTCGATCACAACCGTCTTGAGGGTCATGGGGTTGGTGCCCTCATAGCGTGTGATCCTGGGCGAATCGGGCAGGAAGGGGCCGGGCTGCGCGCTGCCGTCCGCGCCAATGAATCAGTACTGCAGACCGCCTTCGACAGAGCAAATCTGGGCCGGCCTGGCCGCGTGTGATATGTGGCAGTCGATCCCCGTGTACACCGGCGTCGTACCGGAGGCGCCGCCGCCGCCCGAACCACCCGGAGGCGGTGGCGGAGTGCCGCTCGGGGGATTATTTGTCGAGGGCGGAGGCGGGGGAGTGCCGCCAGCGGGATTCCCGGGCCCGGAAGGAATGTGGGTATCATGGCCGCCCCTGGCGTGGTCCGCGGCGCTGCAATGGCCGGCCGTGAGCGTGCCGTCCGGGAACCTGCAATAGCCGTCACCCTCGCTGGAAGGGTGGGCCAACGCCGCCGCCGGCAGCGCAAGCGCCACGATCAGGACTGCGAAAATGGCCAAAAATCGATACTGTTTCATCGTAGTGTCTCCTTTTTTTCCCGCCTGCACAGTTGAATCGGTTTGCGGGTTCAAATAAGTGACGCTGCCCACACCGACCATGTTTCCAATTGCCATAATACTGACACGGATAACAGCCATATTGACACGCAAATGACATTCAGGTGCCAAAATATGCGGTTTTCGTCATTGCCAATTGGGAAAACGACGGCGACGGCCTCGCCGGCCCGGTCCGTTTCTCCTGAAACGAACAGGCTCGGCGCGACCCCCATTTTTGTAAAGAAGAGAAGGCAATTACCGGATCGGCTGGCGGAGGACAGAGGCGCCCGCGTAGGGTGCCTCCGCGAATATGCCCTGCTGTACGCGTGAAATCAGGCGGATGACGCCTTTTTCATGCGGTAGCCGACGTGAGGTTCGGTGAAGATGTAACTGGGATCGTGTGCACTGTCACCCAGTTTGCGGCGCAGTCTCTGTACCACGGTGCGGGCCAGCCCCGCGTCGCCGGAGTTTCCCGGCCCCCAGACCCGTTGCAGCAGCTGCTCGTGGGTCACCACCAGACCGGCATTGGTCGACAACTCGTAGAGCAGAGCATACTCGGTCGCGGTCAGCACGACCGGCTCTCCGGCCACGGCCACGCGGCGTTCCGCATAGTTGATCACCAGATCTTCCAGGACATAGTTTTCGGGCTGTCCCAGATACCCGATGCCGGCGCGCTGGCGCAAGACCGCCCTGATGCGCGCGGCCAGCTCCGTGGGCGAGAAAGGTTTCACCACATAGTCGGCGGCCCCCG
>Ga0209022_1001392_pt1 | contig 25114 bp, 20 predicted proteins | sample PinacodermPK_FD_187300 | JGI IMG/M metagenome (GOLD analysis project Ga0209022, IMG submission 187300) | Host-associated microbial community of the marine sponge Aplysina aerophoba from Gulf of Piran - sponge pinacoderm, lysed by proteinase... | ecosystem: Host-associated > Porifera > Sponge >...
GGGCCGTCGAACCAATGCTCGGAACCGCATTGGATCCCGACGAGCTTGAACTGCGCCTGACTCTGCTCGCAGGCCGTGGACGCTACGGGAGCCTCGGATACGACCTGGCGCGGGACGGCGACCGAACCGGGATCGCGGTTCGTGCCAGCGACAAACTCCACGGTCCTCCGTTCCTCGATCTCGCGACGGCGTTCGAGTATCTCGGCGGCGAACTGGATCTGAAGGGCGGCACCCGCCTCACCGTCATGGATGCCGGCACCCGGGGACGCCGAGCTGAGACTCGACCTGGCGCTCGAGCTTGGGTGGGAAGCGGACGGCCTGCTCGACTACTACCTGCCCATTCCCGGATCGACCGTGTTCGTGGCACCCCGCGTCGGCCTGCACAGTGGTCGGCGGCGCGTGGCCATCGACGAGGACCCGGCCGCGGGCTACCGGACCCGGCGCGCCCTGGCCGGGCTCGACCTCGGAGTGGCTCTCGGTCCGAGGAGCGAGCTTCGGGTCGGGTACGAGGGGGCCGCCCTCGGCGCCCGGGTCGAGAGAGGCGCTCCGCTTCTGACGGATCTGGAGGGATGGGAGCACGGCGCGCGGCTCCGGTGGGTGTACGACGGGCACGACCACTGGCTCGTGCCCGGTAGCGGGACCCGGATCGAAACCGAGGCGCGGTGGCTGGCGGCCACGCCCGGGCAGCCGTCCGGCTTCGCGCAAGCTCAATTGACGAGCAGCACGTTCTTCCCGGTCGGCGGCCGTGGCCGAGTCTTCGTTGTGCTGGCCGGCAGCACGGCGTTCTACTACCGGCTCCCCGCCTTCTATCAGTCCACGCTTGGCGGCCCGTTCCGGCTCGGTGCGTTCGACCGCGACCGGTTCCGGGGCGTGAGGACCGGTTATGCCGGCACCGGCTATCTTCACCGCATCGGCCGGCTGCCCGACCTGGTCGGCGGCGCGGTCTACGCGGGCGCCTGGTTCGAATCCGGGTGGGTCGAGGCCGGTGCGGCACCGCCCAAGGCCGGCCACGGAGACCCTGGCATCAGTGTATCGGCGGGATTGCTGGTCGATACGGTGCTCGGCGCCGTATTCGTCAGCAGCAGCATCGCCCGCGGCGGCCGGCGGCTCCATGTCGCGCTCGGACGCCCGCCTTGGTAAGTCCGGCGGCAGGTTCGCCGATGCCCATGGCGTGGAGCACTGTGACGTAGTGTCTCGTGAGCGCGCACCGCTCCTCCACTATAGGACCGCACGATCCCTCCTTCTTGCCTCTTGCAGGCCGTCACCATCCACGGACCGAAAATGCCGGAATTTGGCAGAAAATGGACGGGAAGCACTCTTTCCGGGGTGGGAGGTGCTCTGGAGCGGAATGAGCTGCTGTCGGTGGGGGCTGTCCGGGGATTTCCCGCATCCGGCTCTCCAGTGGGAACATGCCTCTCGCACGCGGAACGCCGGTTCGGGGTCACACTCACGGTGCCGGTGGCTTGCGTTTCCCCGGCTTTCCAGAGGCTGCACGGCCTCACCCGCGCGGTGTCCCTCGCCGCCGCGCCACCGGGCCTGTTCACGCCCCGGCGGCACCGAGCCTCCATTCGGCTCAGCCCCATCGCTTACGCATGTGATGCTTCGGAACTCTCCGCCCCTTCACGCGGGGTTCATAGGCGACGCCACTCCGGCGGGCTTTCGCTTCCTCCGTCATCCCTCCACACCTGAGGCTCCTTCCCTCGGCGGGTATTACCCCGCGTCTCCGGTACTACGGGCCTCTCCGCCACCTGTCGGCCCGGCCTGCCCCTCGCGGGGTCCCGGTTGCCGCGTGCACGGGCACCGGCAGGGCTTCCCGTGTTGCTACGCTTGTCGGCCTTCAGTGCCGCGAAGTCGGCCGGATGACCATCGGAGCACGGAGATGCTCGACAGGGGTCGCGGTCCCGGTGCTCCAACGGTTGCGGACTCGAAGCCGAGCGGCTACGGTGTCGGTCCGACAGGACCCGAGACCAACCGACCGGACCCAGCGAGGCCACCGCCGCCGCCAGGGGCGGTGGGACACGACAAGATGAGGGAACACATCGAATTGGGAACATGCGGCACTTCCGGGAGATTTGCCGGGACGCGCACTCCGACTCCACGGACTGTACGTGGCGGTGAAAACCACCGTCGCGAGGCGGCAGTGGATCTGTCCATCCGCACGACATCGCTCGGTGGTTGGACGCGGTCTCACCAACCAGCCGCCACGCCGCCGCTCGGTGTTTGGGGAGGTATCGCGCAGTGAGCAGCTTGCGTGCTGCGCGGCTCGGGCCGATCGTCGGCCATGTCACACACGAGACCGCCAGGATCTGGATTCGAGGCGATGATTCCGAAAATGCAGGGTCCGCAAGTGCCCGTAATCGCAGGACACTCGGGGTCGTTACGATCCGGAGGGCGGGGGAAGGTCACGAATCGGACGAAGACGGGACCTGGTACTTCCGGCTGCATCGAGAGTACGACCGCACGGGGACCTTCACCTTCGGTCGCAGTCGTATTCTGGGCTCCGACCGGCGGTCGCCACGTCTCGCACCGGAAACGCCGTACGACGTGCGTGTCGGGACCCTCTCCGTTGATGATCCCGATCCTGACTCGATGTCCATCGCGGACAGCGATCTGGTGCATCGCCTGCCTCCGCCCCGTGTCTGGACAGAGGAACTGTTGTCCCTGCCGGATGACCTTTCGCGAGCCATGTTCACGACCGGTCCAGCCCCGGAGTCCGCCAGCGGCGACTTGGCGTTCCTCATCGGCTCGTGCCGCTACCCTGGCCGCCTGTGGAAGGCGAGACACGCAGACGAGATCTTCGGGCCGATGTTGGAGGAAGCGCTCGGCCGTGAAGGTCGCTCTGCCGCGCGGATGGTGCTGATGGTCGGCGACCAGATCTACGCTGACATGTTCAATCGCAAAGTCCCGGTCGGGCGCGCCGACACGTTCGACGAGTTCCAGCAGCGCTACCTGGCCGCGTTCGGCTCGCCGAACATGCGACGCTTGTTGCGGTCGGTCCCGACCTACATGATCCTTGACGACCACGAGATCGAAGACAACTGGCACCAGGACCGAGTCCGCACCGCGGAGGGGCGCCATCTCTTCACTCTCGCCATCGGGGCATACATGTCGTACCAGTGGCTGCACGGACCACGAAACTACGGACAGCGCCTGTTCTACGACTTGAGCTGCGCGGGATACCCGTTTTTCGTTCTTGACACGCGCACGCAACGTTGGATGGACAATGAGCCCGGCAACCTCGACGACAACCATCTGCTCGGTCGGCCCGCCCTCTCGCCGGAAGAACCCAGCCAGCTCGATCTGTTGTTGAACTGGCTCGCCGAGCAGCAACAGACACGCGGGAACGTGCCGAAGTTCATCGTGACTTCGGGCGTCTTCGTGCCGAACCCCGTCTATGCGCGGGAGGGGCGTGCGGGTGACCCGCTCCAGCGCGCGCGCTGGAAGGAGCGTAGCGATTCGTGGCCGGCCTTCCCCGCCACGCGACGCTCGGTGCTCCAGCAGGTCGTTGACGAGCGGGTGCAGAACGTCGTGTTCCTGTCGGGCGATGTCCACTGTGCGAATGTCGCCCAACTGGAATTCGGAGGCAACGACGAAGTGTCGCAACTTCGCGCGTACTCGATTACGTCTTCGGCGTTGTACTGGCCGTTTCCATTCTCCGATGGTGACCCGGCCGGATTCGTTCACGATTCCAAGGCCGAGGGACAGGAGGACACGTTCGAGTTGGACGATGACGTGACGGTGGACTACCGAGCCTGGGGGTTTACCCAAGAGGACAATTTCTGCCGAGTCGATGTCGATCCGGATGGCCATCGCCTGATCGTCAGCCCATTCGGCAAGGATGGCCGCGAGCTATCCTCCGGCGGCATCATCGGGCGGCGTGGCGAACCTCTCAGGTCCGAACTGAAGCTCGCGCCCTGGCGGGATTGAGCGCGTATCGTGGCCATGGCCGCCGCCGGAGTGAGGTCTCCAGCGCTTGGTCGCGTTGACTGGACCGGGGATTCGGTCTGGCCAACCAACGGCATGTCCGGAGCTCGAACCTTGGCCGTCGGTTTCCGAGGACTTCCGCGAGGGACATGGATCGGCAGCGGCGGGTCGTAGTTCGTCCCCCGCCGGGTCCGCGGCGACGAGTCGGCCGATGCCGCTTCGGTTCCATCGGTCCCCGGGACTGAGACTCGGCGGCGGCGGGCCGCCAGGAGCGCTCACGACAAGTAGCCGCGAAGCGCACCGCAATCCTTCCAACACCCTCGAGGAGTCCGCATGAGCCTTCTCTCTTCACCTCTGTCCCAACTCAAGAGCCACTACGATGTCATCGTCATCGGCTCCGGCTACGGGGGCTCCATCGCCGCTGCCCGGCTTGCCCGGGCGGCAAAGCCAAACGGATCGAAGGTCGGCGTATGTCTGCTCGAACGTGGTCGGGAGATTCCGGTCGGCCATTTCCCCGACACGCTTCTGAAAGCTGCAAGTGAATTCCAAGTCGACACGATGGCGGGGCATGTGGGGAACCGCGAGGCTCTGTTCGACATGCGTCAGAACGACCAGATAAATGTACTCCAAGGCTGCGGCCTCGGAGGGACCTCGCTGATCAACGCAAACGTCTCGCTGCGTGCCGAGAACTGGGTCTGGGAGGATGAGGCGTGGCCCGAGGCCATTCGCGATGACCGGTCCGGCCGTTTGGAGGCTGCGTACAAGCGGGCGCAATCCATGCTGCAGCCGAATTCGTATCCAAACAAGCCGAGGCTCGCCAAGAACGATATGCACCGGAAGTCCGCCGAGCATCTCGGCCGCGCCGACTGTTTCTACAATCCACCTGTAAACGTGACCTTTGCATCCGGCGTGAACAACGCGGGCGTCTACCAGGAAGCCTGCAATGGCTGCGGCGATTGCGTTTCCGGCTGCAACGTCGGTGCCAAGAACACACTGATGCGGAACTACCTGCCGTACGCTAGGAACTCAGGCGCCGAGATCTTCTGCGGTGTGCAGGTCCGGCGTTTGGCCCGAGAAGGCGGAAAGAACATCGTCTACTACGACCCGGTGGGTGCCGATCGCCGCAAGTTCGGCGGGGCGGACCTGTTCGTCTCGGCGGACATCGTCATCGTTTCGGCAGGTACTCTGGGCACCGCCGAGATTCTCCTCCGGTCCAAGGAAAACGGCTTGCCGTGTTCAGACGAACTGGGCGCGCGGTTCACGGGCAACGGGGATGTACTCGGTTTCGGCTACGACACGGACTACCGGATCAACGGCGTCGGCGCGGGCGATAAGCAGGTCGATCCAGCGGCGCCGGTCGGACCTTGCATCACCAGCATCATCGATCTACGCAAGGTCTACGCGGATCCAGCGCAAGGTTTCGTGATCGAGGAAGGTAGCATCCCGGGAGCACTTTCGCCCGTGTTGGCCAGCGCATTGAAGGCGGCGGCGGTCGTGGCCGGCAAAGACACGGACCGTGGTGCCTGGGATAGCGCCAAGGAAATGGCACGCGTGTGGGAGAGTGCCGCTCCGGGCGGTGCTTATCGGGGAGCCGTTCAAAACACCCAAACCTACCTTATCATGGCGCACGACGACGGGGCGGGCAAGTTGAAGCTGAAGGGCGACAGGGTACGTGTCGACTGGCCCGGCTTGGGCAAGCAGCAGGTCTTCCAGCGCACGAACGACGTCCTGTTTTCCGTAACCGAGGCGCTGGGCGGCACCTACACACCGAGCCCCTTCTTCACGAAGGCGTTCGGGTACGACCTCGTTACCGTTCATCCGCTCGGCGGCGCCTGCATGGGGGAGCACGCAGGCTCGGGAGTGGTCAATCACAAGGGCCAACTCTTCGCCGGCGATACGGGCGATTCCGTGTATGAAGACATCTATGTTTCAGACGGCTCCGTGATTCCGCGCCCGCTCGGCGTGAATCCGCTGCTCACGATTTCCGCCTTGGCAGAGCGCAATGCCTACCTGCTGGCGGTCGACCGGGGTTGGACCATCGACGAATCTCGACCCGGCGGCCGAGCCAAGCTGGATGGCAGCTGGTCGCCCGACGACAAACTGACCCTGCAATTCACGGAACGGATGACCGGGCACTGCTCTACGTCGATACTAAGCGGCTATCGGGCCGCCGAGGAGGACGGCAGAGCCAGGGGCCAGGAGTGCTCGTTCCTGCTCACGATCCATTCCGACGACCTTGAGCGAATGATCGACGACGACAGTCACGAAGCGACGATCATCGGCACCGTCGACTGTCCGGCGCTGTCCGCCGAAGCCCTCACCGTCTCCAACGGACGCTTCAATCTGTTCAAGGAGGACGAATCCGAAGAAGGACTGAAGCGAATGATCTATCGTTTCAACCTCGTGAGCATGGAAGGGGCACGCTACTACTTCAACGGCTTCAAGCTGATCAAGGACGAGAAGGGTGTCGACCTCTGGAGTGATACCACGACGCTCTACATCACCATCCATCAGGGTGAAGACGCCCAAGGGCCGGTCGCCGCGAAGGGCATGCTCTACATCGCCAAGGAGGACTTTGCGACTCAGATGAGGACGGTGGAATCGCGAACCAGCGACGGGGAACGGTCATTCGAGGGAACGACCAAACTGGGCGCTTTCTTTTTCCGTGAACTTTGGGATACCTACGGCGTCGAATCCCTCGCCGCAGACCATGCCGGGTGACTGGCAGCCCTTCTCGATGCAGACCGTGGCAACCGGCGACAAGCGATACAAGGATCGAATCGTGCCTTTCAAGGCGCATGATGGCCGGTTGCTGGAATTGATTCACGTCACGGGCGAAAAGGAGCCGACCCGCGGACCGGTGTTACTGGTTCACGGAGCCGGTGTCCGGTCCAACATCTATCGTGCTCCCGTAAGGAAGGACTTCGTCGAAGCACTGCTCGATCACGGCTACGACGTATGGCTGGAAGACTGGCGAGCCAGCATCGACTTTGCTCCGAGCCAATGGACGTTGGACCAAGCTGCGATCAACGACCACCCCGCCGCCGTCGCCAAGGTGCTGGAGGAGACCGGAACGGACGAGATGAAGGCCGTGATCCACTGCCAGGGCTCCACGAGCTTTACGATGTCCGCGATGGCGGGTCTGGTTCCCAATGTGCGGACGATCGTGACCAATGCCGTGTCCCTGCATACGGTGGTTCCTCGCTGGTCGGTGGCCAAGCTCAATTGCGTATCCCCCATCCTGTCCCTGTTTTCGAAATACTTGAATCCGCATTGGGGTGTCGAAGCCCCTGGACTCTTTCCCAAGCTTGTCAGACTACTCGTGAACCTGACGCACCATGAATGCGACAACGCCGTCTGTAAGGGCGTCAGCTTCACCTATGGATCCGGATGCCCTGCCTTGTGGCGGCACGAGAACCTCAACGAGGCGACCCACGAGTGGTTGAAGAATGAGTTCGGTGCCGTGCCGATGAGCTTCTTTCACCAAATGGCCAAGTGCGTGAACAAGGGCAACCTCGTCTCGGTCAGTGGCGACAAGGGACTGCCGACCGATTTCGCGCGGACCGTTCCCAAGACCGATGCACGTTTTGCATTCTTCACGGGCGAACAGAACCTGTGCTTTCTCCCGGAGAGCCAGATCCGGTCGCATGCATACTTCGACAGCCTGAGAAGGGGCTTTCACACGTTGCATGTGATCCCCAACTATGGTCATCTGGATATCTTCATGGGACAGGCGGCGTCGGACGACGTCTATCCGACGCTGATCGAGGAACTCGACCGTTGACCGAAGACAACGCAGGGAACCGGCAGAGGAGGCAGCCGACATGAGAGTGCCATCACGCATCCGAGCCCAGACCGGCCGAAAGGCTCTTGTCGACGGCATCCCGTTCACCATGCCCGTAGTATGCAGACAATCTCCTGTCCTGATGGCGGCCTTTTCTGTCAACCCGAAACGCGCGGCCCGTCTGCTGGGCGCCGACGATACGGGACAACTCAGCGTCCTCGGCGGCGGAATTCTGATCGTCACGGTCATCGACTATCGCGACACGGTCATCGGCAAGTACATCGAGTACAGCATCGGTATCGCCTGCACACATGATGCCAGCCCGTGCAAGTTCAAGCTGCCCGGCTTCTTCCGCAGGACCTTGAGCATTGGCCAATACGTCCTCGATCTGCCGGTGTCTAGCGAGGTGTCCGTGAAGGGGGGCAAAGGCATATGGGGCATGCCCAAGCATCAGGCCTCCCTCGACTTCAGAGTCACCGACGACAAGGTCAAGAGTCAATATGACCTCGACGGCAAGCTCTGCGCGTACGTGGAGATAGATCGACCGACAGCAACCACGTTGCCGCTCAAAATGGCCGCGTCCAACTTCTGCGCGTTTCGCGGCATGATGTGGAAGTCGGATTTGTTTTTCGAGGGCCGAGCAGGTTTTTGCGTGGGCAAGCGGGCCAAGGCGAAGTTCATAGTCGGCGACCATCCTCGCGTCGCAAAGCTGAAGGAACTTGAAATCAGCGCGGATCCCCTGATGACGGCGTTCATCCCGTCCGCGAACGGCACGCTGGACGACCATTGCGAAGCGTGGTTCATGACCTATGACGAGACGCCAACCGAAATGCCAGAGGGGATGGAGAGCGTGGCCGACTTGTCCAACAGCGAAGAATGGCTTCCCCCGCCGAGGGCTCCCGTGCCCGGAATCGACGGGCAGCATCGAAACGTAGCCAAGAATGGACCAGAGACAACATGAAACGATGCTCCGCTCATGGACGTAGGGCACGAGGAATCCGACGTGGTTTCGGAGGCCCTGGATCTCCAATATTGCGCTTGCCAGGACTTCTGGCCTCGACAGCATGACCTCAGGACGGATTCCCCACGGCGCCGCGCCCGAGGACTACGACGGTCCGAAGCGCTCGCTCGTACTGTCCGGCGGTGGCATGCGCCTCTCGTATCAAGCCGGCGTGGTCAAGGCTCTCCTTGACGACGGCCTCGTTTTCAATCACATCGACGGCACTTCCGGCGGAAGCCTGAACCTCTCAATGATCCTCGCCGGTCTCTCGCCTCGCGACATGTGTGACCGCTGGCGCACGCAGAACCCCAGGCATTTTGCAGGACTGTCTTCCATAGGAGAATACCTCAACCCCGCGAATCTCACTGCGATGGGGTCAGCCGATGGCTTGGCGGACAAGGTGTTTCCCCATCTCGGCATCGACATCGGCATGATCCGCCAAGCGACCGGCGTGGTCGGCACCTACAACATACTGAACTACAACGACAAGCTGGCCGAGGTGGTCGAGCATACCGAGATCGACATGGATATGATCTTGGCGGGAATGTCCCTCCCGGGCCTGATGCCTCCGGTCATCAAGGATGGCGTCGCGTACCTCGACACCGGCTTCATGCAGGACGCCAACCCACTTGAAGCGATCCGTCGCGGTGCCGAGGAAGTCTGGCTGGTGTGGGCTATGGGCAACACGGCAACCTATCGCGGGGGTGCACTGCGACTCTACGTCCAGATGCTCGAAATGAGCGCTAACGGCGCGCTCAACATTCAGATGGAGCGTATCGCCGAACTCAACGAGCGCATTGCCGCGGGCGATTCTCCCTACGGCCAGACCAGGCCCGTCGTCCTCCATGTCGTCCGGCCAGACCATCCCCTGCCGCTCGATCCCGATCTGTTTCTCGACAGAATCGACCACGCGACCCTCATCGACATGGGCTACGCCGACGCGCGCAGATACCTCGCACGCATGACGGCCCAAGGCGAAGAGCCGTCCCATCGCGTCACGCAGATGACCGAACCTCGTTTGGGCCTGCGCTTTCGCGAAACCATGTCCGGTGGATTCGGCGTCGGTGCAACCGATCCGATCGAAGGAAGCGCGAAGGGAAAGAGGGACAACACGGAATTCGCAATTCACGCGACGATCGACATCAGGGACATTGTCCGGTTCACCGAGGATCCGGAGCATGCCGAAGCGCTCACGGGACGGATTGATTTCACGCCCTTCGGAACCGACATCATAGGCTTCGACGGCACGTTCAATGTGTTCTCGCCGGGCGACGACCCGGCGACGACGCTGATCGTCTATGAACTGGCGTTCGACCACGACGGAAGGAGCTACTGCTTTTCCGGGAGGAAGGAAGTGAAGGACCATCCGGGCTTCGATCTGTTGGCGGACACAACGACGCTCTACTCCACGCTGCACGAAGGACCGACGAAGTCCGGCCCGATCATCGGCGCGGGCGTCCTCAAGCTCTCCTTCGGCCAGCTAGCCGACATGGTCAAGACGTTCACGGTAACCCACGCCTCCTGCGCCAAGGACAAGACGGTCGCGCTTGGGCTCTTCGGTAGATTCTTCCTCGGCGAACTGTGGGATCAATACGCGAGACTTGTCGATGGAGGCTGAACATTACACCTTTTCCACCACGGTGTTAACATCGCGTTTCTGGATCGGATCAGGCATTCGTCAACGGAGCCTATCGACTTGATCCTAACCGGATTGCGTTGCTTCCAAGTGGTCGAGGATATGGGGGTACACGTCCTGGACGGCCTTTTCGCCGATGATGCAATCTACATGACCGTATTGAGGTATTACATGCCGCGAATACTGTGATTTGGCGTTTTCCTTGGTTAACAGATCATAGGTGGTTTCGGTGCTGCGAGGCAACACACAGTCGTTTTCACTTCCGTGAATGAAGGCGATTGGCAGGTTCATACGTTTGAGGCGAGGAAGGTAGACATCTTTCCCTCGGGCGTTGACCAAGTGACTCCTGCGCGTAATCAGCGCCAATTGCTTCAGAGCCCGAACATTCACCACCCCAAACATCTCGTATAAGGCGTGATGAGTCTGGGCACCGAGCTTGTCGTGCTTCCACAGGGCCCGTAGATGGAAGTGATGCGGCGGCAAACTGGATTATCGCACCGTTCTCCTTTCGGGATCGGGTGCAGGGTCAAGAAGCGGTCGTATAGGCGATTCTTCCAATCCGAGTGGATATCCGTATACGCGTTCAAATGACTGATGCCCATGGCGGCGATAGCTGACGATACGCGTAACCTAGTGTAGTGCCGCTAAAGCGGTGTTGGCACGGTTGACCTTAGCCAGGATGTCGCGAACGGTGGCGGTCCAGACGAAGGGTTTCGGGGCGCGGTTTCTGTGGTCGATGTAGGACGTGATCGCGTGGACGAGCTGGCCGACGCTGTGGACGGCGAGGCGTTTGAGCTGGCGCTGCGTGAGTTCGGAGAAGAAGCGCTCGACGAGATTGAGCCACGAGGACGAGGTGGGCACGAAGTGGAAGTGGACTCGGGGGTGCCGGTCCAGCCAGTCCTTCACTCGGGCATGCTTGTGGGTGGCGTAGTTGTCGAGGATGAAGTGCAGGTCTAGTTCCGGGTCGCATCGTTCTTCGACGGTGCGCAGGAAGCGGAGGAACTCCTGGTGCCGGTGACGGGGCAGACACTGGTGGATGACCTCTCCGGTGGCGACGTCCAGCGCGGCGAACAGCGTCGTGGTCCCGTGGCGCTTGTAGTCGTGCGTCATGGTGCCCGCCCGTCCCTTCTTGAGCGGCAACCCCGGCTGGGTCCGGTCCAGCGCCTGGATCTGGCTCTTCTCGTCGAAGAAGACGACGATCGCCCGTTCCGGCGGCGCCACGTAGAGCCCCACCACGTCGCGGAGCTGCTCGACGAAGCGGGGATCGGTGGAGAGCTTGAAGTAGCGCACCCTGTGGGGCTTCAGTCCGTGGGCGTTCCAGATCCGCCCCACCTGGCTGTGATGCAGCCCCATGCACTCGGCCATCAGGCGGGTGCTCCAGTGCGTCCCCCGCGGCGGCTTCTCCTCGAGCGTGCGGCGCACGACCTCGGCCTCGACTTCGGGCGTGATCGTACTTCGCGGCCGACCGGGGCGGGACCGATCCTCAAGTCCCGCGAGCCCCTCTTCGTCGTACCGGTCCAGCCATCTTTGCACGGTCGGCAGCGAGACGCCGATCTCGCGGGCCAGGGTCCGGCCCGGCAAACCCTCCGGCCGAGCCCAGGATGATCCGGGCGCGCTCCACGCGCCGCTGCGGGGTCGTGCGGGCTCGAAACCCATCCCTCGAGCTCCTTGCGGTCCCCGGGTCGCAATCGAATCCTTCGCAGAGCAGGCATGCCATGCAGGATAGCGGATTCGCCATGCGTTAACAATGCCACTTATGCGACACTACACTTAGTTTTGATGCGGTTGACGGTTGGCACGACAAGATGCGTGGAAACCTGTGAACATACTGCCGCCCGCACCCCCCCGACAATCCTGCCAGCAACGCCATGGAAAACGTGGAGGATCCTACTCCGTGGGCCACAACCTGTACACTATCCGTTGCGGCCAACTGCCGGACCTTTGAGACGGCTGCCGGATAATCGCGGGTAGCCACGTCGTCCATCGTGGCTTGGTTGCGGGATGCGGGCAGCTCGATGCTGAAACGATAATCCAAGAGCCACACATCGAACTCTCTGGCGTAGAGATACTCCAGCAGATTGGTCTTGATAGTGTCGGTGGCGTACATCAGGCTGGAAACGCCGATGCAGTGGGAGAGGATTACCGGTCCCTTCGAGCCGCCCCGATGTGAGACGTAACGGAGTACCATCCCCGGAGGGGAAATGGAATTCGTCCGGTGGATCGACTTGCAATGGACGTTTCTGCCGTGGCGTTGCTTCGGGATCATATATGTCCCAGCCCGAGCGCATAAACATGAAAACCCCCTTATAGCTGGTCAGATCTGGACACCAACGACCGAATGGAGGAGCAAATCCCGTTGGTCGTCATTTCAGTGGCCGCACATCTCGTGATCGATCGGCGCTCGGCGCGCCCACCCCCATGCCGCAGGCGGGACGAATTGCGCTGGGATCCGTTTCCCGATCCGATACGAGTAGGGCAATAGTTCGCCAACGTCCGGTTGACCGTTCACAAGGACACCCAGTCCATTCCCAAGTCGTCGCCCTCCCAACCACGGATCTCCGGCCAAACTGGGTCACCCGCGCACCTCATCTCCAAGCTACGGAAACGCTCACGGGGCGGATCCCGTGAACGACAACCTGACCTGGGCGAACCCAAACGCGGCAAAAGGGTCCTGATCCGGATCGTTGTGGACCGCCCGGGAGACGAAGACCATGAAGTGACTCCCCGCATGTTCGAAGAACAGGAAGCTCTTGCTGCGAAGCGAGCCTTGGATCACGACGGCGCTATCTGCACCATCGAGGATGGAAAAGCCGTTGTAGCTGTCGCCGAATCCGTCGGCACGGATGCGGAGCGGGTACGGTGGCGAGAGGTCGGCTTCCTGCCCCTGCGTGAGGTCCTCGGTGTAACGTAGGCCCCGTCCCTCGACCATTTCGAGATGGTCGAACAGGCCGAGTGAGCCGAACGAGGGCAAGCCTATCTGGGCCAAGTCGTGCGCCCCTGCTTTCACCCGAACCGCGTTGGAATCGTTTCGGATGTCCCAAATCGTGTTCCGCAGGAACTCCGACGCGTCTGGATTCACCGACTCGCCACCGATGCGGAGGTCTACGGGCGCGCCATCCCGGCCGATCGCGATCCAATCCTCCGGTTGAGGTTGAATCGCCGGATTCCGTGCGACCAATTCACCGTTCACGTACCACATCGCGGCGGCGAAAACCGCGACGCTACCGCCCGCTCGAAACGAGGCCACCGCAAACCGGCTGCCCTCGACTCCACCCAGAAACCGGTATAGCGTGGCAGTCACCACCAGACACACACACGTCGCCGTGAGCACCGGCGGAAGGGCATACACAAGCGTCAAGGCCGCCCCGCCGGTGAACAGCACGATCATTCCCAGCAGGATCGTGGTTTCAGCGTCGGCGGTTATGTGGCGGCCCGCCAAGTTGCTTGGTGTTCGTTCCATCCCCTTGCTGACTCCGTCGGTGCCGGATGCGCTCTGCCGCCATATCCTGCGGCGGGCTTGCCTGACATCAAGGCTCATCACAGGCGGCCGGAAGGGGTTATAGTAGGACGCGCGGTGCCTGTCCGCAATGGGGTGCCGCGCGACAGGCTGCCGGGCGACGAGGCTGTGGTTCACCGTCTGCGGCGGCTGGCCGAGAGTCGGGAGCGCGCGATGGTCCATCGCGACGGATTCGCCATGGCCCCGGCCTGAGGTCGACGCTCCTTCCCGAGCGCCTCTGAATGAGCCGGACCCCTTGCGTGCGAAAAAACGTGGATGCGCCGCGAGTCGGATGCCGGAGGATGGTCGCTGCGAGAGGTTGCGAAATCGTGCGAGGCACCGCAGGCGCTGGGAGCGGTAAGCGACGGACGGGAAAGTGGGCCAATGGATTCCCCTGCTAGCGGCACGCCTAGCTCCAGCTCCGCGAACCCGAAATCCGCCCAAGGCGCTTGGCTTGGGTCGTTGTGAGCAGCCCGGGACACCAAGATCACGTAAGTCCTGAGCAAGTTCGTGTTCGCCGGGATCGCAGTCTGGCCGATCCTGACTTCGAACGGCTTGCCGGTGCGATCAATTGCGATCCACTCGGTCGGCGCCGGGCTGATCGGCGGGTTGAGGCTCAGAAGCTCGCCGTTCACGAACCACAGGGCGGCACCGAAGACTGCCGCGCTGCCGCCCGCCTTGAACGACGCGACCGCCAACCGACTGCCCTCGACCCGCCGGAGGAAGCGGTACAGACAGGCCGTCACCATCAGGCTTGCGCCGATCGCGGTGATGACGGATGGCTGGTCCCGCCACAGCGATACCGCAACGCCGATCGAGAACAGTGCGATCAGGCCGAGCAGGATCTGGGTTTCCGCCTTAACGCTGACAGTCATTTGTCCTCTCTCTCAATAATATCAAACGCAGACGAATCGGCCACCCGCCACCCGATTCAGCTGGAGCCGCAGGACGTTCACGGCGAGCGCAGCTCTCTTGTGCCCACCTTCGCCAGGCCGTTGCGTCGGGATCCCGCGTTGAACCGCACATCGAGGTGTCAATGGCCGTTGAAAATGTCCCACTTCTGGCCATTGAAAATGTCCCACTTTTCGAGCCGCCCCGCGGAGAGAGCGGAGCGACCGGAGCGGGGCGGCTGGCCGGGGAGCCGGGGGCCTTCATGACGCTGCTTCCCGGGTGGAGGATGCGGGAGTTGTTCGGGTCGCCAGCGGATGGATCGCCTTGGAGAGCTCGGCGTGGCGCCGCATCCGATAGCTGTTGCCCCGGATGTTGACGATGTGGCAGCGATGGAGCAGCCGATCCAGGAGCGCGGCGGCCATTACCTCGTCCCCGAGGATCCGGCCCCACTCCTCGAAGCCCTTGTTCGAGGTCAGGACCGTGGAAGCACGTTCATAGCGCCGGTTGATGAGCTGGAAGAACAGGACCGCGCCGCTCTGGGTCACCGGCAGGTAGCCGATCTCGTCGACGACCAGCAGGGCCGGGTGGGTGAGCGTCTTGAGGCGGCGCTCGAGCCGGCCCGCCGCCTTGGCCTCCTCCAGGGAGTTCACCAGGTCGGTCAGCGTCCCGAAGTAGATCTTGCGCCCGCTTTCGGCGGCCGTGATCGCGAGGCTGATGGCCAGATGGGTCTTGCCGACGCCGGGCGGGCCGAGGAAGACGACGTTCTCCTGGCGCTGCAGGAACCCGAGTTCGTGCAGCGCGTCGACCTGCTCGCGCTTGACTGAGGGTTGGAAGGCGAAGTCGAAGTCCGCCAGGGTCTTCACGCACGGCAGCCGGCTGGAGCGCATCGCCGCTTCCAGGCGCCGGCCGTTGCGAAGGGCGATCTGGGCCGCCAGCAGGCGCTCGATCGCTTCGCCGGCCGTGGTCCCGCCGCCGTCGATGCCGCGCAGGACCTCGTCCAGCGCCTCCAGCGCGCCGGGCATCTTGAGGTCGGCCAGCTGGGCTGCGATGCGGTCCCTGCGTGGCGGAGGCCTCATGATCCGCCTCCCGCGATCCGGGCGTACTCGATCAGCGGGCGGTGCTCGACGTCCACGAGCGGAAGGATCGCCGCATCGGCGGCCTGGCCCGGCTCCGCCTCCACAGGCCGGGGGGTCACCGGACGGTAAGCCCAAGGGGCCAAAGGCATCAGGCGGGGTCGCTCCGCCTCGAACCGCCGGGCCGGACGCTCCTTCAGAGTCCCGTGGATCCGGACGTTCGCCACGGTGACGAGCCACCGCAGGACCTGGGCGTTCAGATCGTCGTCCGAGGCGAAGGTGCGGCCGTAGAAGAAGTTCTTGCGGATGTAGCTGACCAGGCGTTCCACCTTACCCTTGGTCTGGGCCCGGTACGGACGGCACGCCCGGATGCGAAAGCCCCAGTGGACGCTGAAGCGCAGGAACTCCGGGTTCTCGACCAGCCGCCCGCCCTCCTCGCGCCGGTCGCCGAGGACCACGGCCTTCATCTGGTCGAACAGGAGTTCCGAGGGCACCCCGCCAAAGTACCGGAAGGCCGACTCCAGCCCCCGCATCACCACCCCCATTGTCTGCCGCTCGTAGTACCGGATCCACATGTAGCGCGAATAGCCCAGCACCACAATCAGCGCGTGCCGCTTGCCCCAGGGAGTGCGGAACTCCGCGAAATCCACCTGCGCCTGGTGCCCCGGCGGGGTCTCGAACCGCCGCACCGGCTCCTCCGGGGCCCGGGGCCGGACCTCGCGGACGTAGCGCTTCACCTGACCGTAGCCGCCCGGATAGCCCGCCACCCGTACCTCGTCGAACAGCCGCACGGCGCTGAGCTCCGGATACTCCGCCAGACGGGCGTCGATGATCCCCTTGTACGGATCGAGCTTCGAGGACCGCCGGCGCCGCGGCCCGTACCGCACGGCCTCGTCGTCCAACTCCCGGTCCAGCTGGCCGGCCGCGATCCAGCGGTGCACCGTCCGCCGGTTGATGCCGAGTTCCCGCGCGATGGCGGCCTTGCTCATCCCCTGCTCCAGGTAGTGCCGCAACAGCACCCGCGTCTCCCTGCCGATCATTGCGCCTCCACCGCTCAGTGAAGACGCCAACGTATCAATGCCGCCGAAGACCCTCCTGGACACCCCGACCCCGGGTTCCAGCCATCGCTCCGTCAACCACCCGAAGTGAGACATTTTCGGCGGCCACTTCTGTGCAATTTTGCATGGCCGGTAACATCGAGGCCGCCGAGCGACGAGAAGACACCGAAGGCGGCGCGCTGGAGCAGGCCCCGGACCCGCCCACCCTTTGAGGATGGGCCTGCTCGATGTGATGGCCGAAGGAGCGCCGACCCCGAATCGCCCCACCCACTTCAGCAACGGCGGCTAGGAGTCTGCACCGCAGAAAATGGGAACGACGTTCCGACCGTACCAGCCGGACCAGATGCAACTGCTGCCGCAGGATGCTGCGGGAGTGGGTCCCGGAAGGGCACCTGGCGCACCATGTGAGCGACCTGGTGGACGCGCTGGATCTGAGTGCGTTCTACGCGCCGTACGAGGGGGACGGGCGGCGCAACTCGCCGTATGATCCGCGGATGATGGTGAAGGTGCTGGTCTACGGGTACGCGACGGGCACCTTTTCGTCGCGGAAGCTGGCGAGGAGGCTGGTGGAGGATATCGCGTTTCGGATGCTGGCGGCGGGCAACTTTCCGCAGCACCGGACGCTGTGCGAGTTTCGCCGGCGGCATCTTGATGATTTCGGGGCGGTGTTCGCCGAGGTGGTTCGCCTGGCGCGGACGATGGGGCTGGCGGGGCTTGGCAGGGTCTCGGTGGACGGGACGAAGGTCCGGGCCAACGCGAGCAAGCGCAAGGCGATGAGCTACGGCCGAATGCTCAAGGAGGAGCGCCGTCTGCGAGCGGAGATCGAGAGGGTTGCTGGAGGAGGCGGAAGCGGTCGACGCAGCGGAGGATGCCCACTACGGGGAGGACGTTCGGGGCGACGAACTGCCGGAGGAACTGAAGCGGCGCGAGGACCGGCTGGCGGCGATCCGGGAGGCGAAGGCGCGGCTTGAAGCCGAGCAGCGGGCGAAGGACGACGCGCGGGGCCGCAAGCCGGAACAGAAGCGCAACCCGAAGGGCGGCAGTCCCTACAAGCGGGAGTACGGGGAGCCAGACGAGAAGGCGCAGAGCAACTTCACGGATCCGGAGAGCCGGATCATGAAGACGAGTTCGGAAGGGTTTCAGCAGAGCTACACAACGCACAGATCGCGGTGGAGGGGGACAACCAGTTGGTGGTGGCGACGACGGTGACGAACAACGCGAGTGACCAGGGCCAGTTGATCCCGATGGTCGACGCGGTGGTGCAGACATGCGGCGAGACGCGGGAGCAGGTGCTGGCCGACGCGGGCTATTGCAACGAACCGAACCTGCAGGCGCTGAAGGAGCGGGACATCGACGGCTATGTACCGCTGGCCCGTGAGGGCAAGGCAGCCGCCGACCCCGATCCGAACGACTATCCCGCCAAGGCCCGCATGGCCGAGAAGCTGGCGAGCGACGAGGGCCGAAAACGGTATGCACGCCGCAAATGGATGGCGGAGGCGCCGGTCGGCTGGATCAAGGAGGTGATGGGATTTCGAAGATTCAGTTTCCGGGGCTTGCAGAAGGTCGAAGCCGAATGGGCCCTCGTGTGCCTGGCTCTCAACGTCAAGCGGTTGCACACCCTCCAGGCGGCATAAGGCGGCGGCCGTTGCCCCGCAACTGTGCCCTCAAGGGCTCCCGCGGGCCTCCCGGGCCCCAATTTGGCACGGCACGGGCCTCCCGATCCGCCAGCGGCCCGGATCCACTACCTCCCTCTCCCCAATATCCCTCTTGTCCGCAGCCGCCCTCCACTGTTTCCGTCCCCCGCAATGCGCTTCTGCGGCGCAAGCTCCTAGGCGCGACTTGGAATCACGCTGGCCACCGACGACCGGCCCGATCATGGCCCAACGGCAAGAACGGCAGATCGTGCAGTCCAGATTAGTCAGGCTGAGCCGCTGGCCGGGCTCCAGCCCTGTCAGGTGGACTTTCTCCCCGAAGAGGCGCGCGGACAACGTGCCCGGCATGAGCGATTCCGGCTTCGAGCCCGCCGACGCAGGGACAGCTGGGCTCCCAGGCGGGCGATGGTGCCCCGGACGTCCTCGATCCTGAATTCGGCAAACGGCGCTAGGACGAGTGAGCCCGCGCGCGGCAGGATGCCGCGCAGGTCCAGGCCCGCTGAGTAGGCGGCCTCAGAACTCTCGCGCGAGACGCGGCCGCCGAGCAGCGCAAGCTCAAAGCCGCCGCGGCCCGCCGCAGACGCGTCCTCGCGCTGAAGCGCGGCCAGACCGGCGATGCGGATCTTGGCGCCCACACGCATCTCGTGGGCGCCGCCTTCGACCCGAACGCCGGCGAACGGCGCGAGCGAGCCGGCCCCGTCGGCCAGCGAGAGACCGTAGTCGAGGTCGAGGCGCATCCGATCGGGCCGCCATGTGCTCGCCATGTCCGCCGATCCGGTCCCCGACGCCGCGAACGCGCGGCCCCGGCCACGAACGCCGCCCAGGCCCCGGCCGTCCCGACTCGCCCACAGGTCGTCCATCCGCCGGACGCCGCCGCCCCACTCGGGCTCGAACGTGAGACCGAAGCCCTGACTCCCCTGCCGTGAACCGCCGACGGCCAGGGACACCGAGGCGCCCCATTCCTCGAATCCCTCCTCCTGGTGGGCCACGAGCCAACGGCCAATCCCGTCCAGTCGCACCGACCCGTTCGCGTCGCGCAGCTTGACGCTGCCGCCGACCTCCATGCCCGCGCCGGTCTCCTCGTCGTAGCCGCCCATGCGCGCGCCGATGTCCAGCCGCGGCTCGAACCGCACGGCCGAGCCGACCGCCGTGCCCAGCGTAAGTGCGAGCCGCGCCTGCGTCACGGCGGCGCTCACCCGGCTCGCTTCCGCCGTCGCCTCCCTCCCCAACAAGGCTGCAAAGGCGTCGACGAGGTCCGGCTCCAGCAGCCGGTTGTTGATCCCCATCTCATCGGCGGCGCGCGACAGGGCCACGCCCATCGTCAGGGATCCGACGCGCATGCCGGCCCCGGCGATCGCGTCGGACACGTCGCTATCCACGGAAAACCCGTCGGACCCTGTGGCCGCGCTGGAGTGGCGCCCGAGCCCATACCGGCCCCACAGACTCCAGCTCGACCCGCCCGGGCCGTCCGTCCCGGCCAGTTGGAGGTTGAATGAACCGCCGCGCCGCCAGCCCTCGGCCCCGCCCAACAACCCGCCGCCCAGGAACCCCTTTCCGAATGACCCGCGCCGCAACGCCCCCACCGTGCGGCCGAGCGCGCCGGAACGCCAGCCCGGCGCACCGAGATCGGCGAGGCCGGCGAGCCAAGCGCGCGCCACGCCGAAGCCGTCGCCCGCGCCCCCGAGGAGACCGCCCGCCCCAAGCGCCCGCGTCGGGCCTCGCGCGCCGTCGTCGTGGCCGACATCCGCCAACGACTCGTCCCGCAGTGCGCGCTCCGTCGCGAGCGTGGCCGCCTGGCCGACCAGGGCTTGGAGCGCGATCTCGCCGGACAGCACGTCCCGCCCACCGCGCACCAACGGCAAGGCGGCGTCCACCGCCTCACGGTCGGCCAGCAGGCCGGCCAGGTCACCGAGGGCCTTCCACCTGGCTTCGCTCAACTCGAGCGTCTGGCCGCCAAGGGTCGCGAATGAAGGGGTCCGCATCCGGTCGAAGCGGCCCGTCACCACGCCCATCGCCACGGTGCGGCCGAACCCGGCCACCGAGCGTGCTATCCCTGTCAACGCCAGATCGCGGTCATCGGTGATCGTTACAGTCGCGCCCGACACAGTCAGGCTCGTCGCGCTCCCCGACACGGAGAGCGTCTCGTCGCCCTCCGCCAAAACGTCGTTCGTCGGCGTGAGCGTGAAGGTCGCCGTCCCGGTCGTGGTGCCGGCGGGAATCGTCAGCACGAAGTCGGCCACCATCGCGTAGTCCGTCCCCTCGGCTGCCGCGTCCGCCGCCGCGCCCACCGACACCGACACCATCGTGGGGCCGGGGAACGCGCCCCCGGTAAGCGCCGCCGTCACCGTTACCGTCGTCGCGTCCGCGTCCTCCGCCACCTCCGCCGGGCTCACGCTCAGCGCCAGACCCGTCGAGACCACGCTGTCGTCAGTAATCGTCACCGCCGCCGCCGTCTCGTCGTCGCGGATCGTGTCCGTGGCCGTAGACATCGCGGTCACGGCGACCGAGGTGCTCAGCGCCATCGCGCCGCCGGGGACGTTCCACAGCATCGCCGCGCTCAGGCAGACCGCGCAAGCTGTGTTCATAATCTCAGCCCACCTTATTCATGAACTGCCGTGTCGAGGGTAAGGTGGGGGGCTGAGGGACCTCTCGCAACTCCCGCGAGGGCAGGTGTGGGCGGTTCCGGAGGCCAAAAACAGGGGTTCGGGTCCTAAAGGAGAATGTGCCAGTGCGCCGACGCGTCTCCGGTGATCATCGTGATCCGACGGCCCGAGACGGTGGAGCGCGCCGGGGTGCGGAGCACGCGTTCAGCAAGGCGCCGCGGGCTCCAGCCGGTGCCTGTCACGCGCTCCAGCACGGCGCTGGACGTGCATGATCTGGTAGCCGAAGCAGGCGGACCTGGTTGCAGGTCCACCCCCTTCTCGCACTTCCTGATCCCCTTGCCCCGGTTAGTGCCTCTTGCGGCGCGACGTGGCCGACAGGGCCGGGGCGACGACGCTTATCAGCTCGCCCAGATGGCCCTCTCTGCCTTTGCCGCGGCTTGCGGTACAGCGCCAGGATATCCTCGCCGGACACCTCTGCGGAGGGCATCGAAGTCAGCAGCCAGAAGGTGCGCGGGATGAGTTCGTCCGGCCGCTCGACGACGACCTGCACGACCCTGCCCGGTAGGGCGACTCGGACCCAGGTGCGGGGCTCGCCGCTAGCGGACGGCCTCGTTGTTCAGCGCATCCCAGACCACCGCGTCCATGGTCGGCAGCGTCAGGCGCTTCAGCACGGCGTTGTTGCGGACGCGGGCCACATAGTGCGTCCCCCGCTCCTCCAGCGCCGCCATCAGCGGCTCGCCGGAATATCCAGCGTCGAAGCGCAGGGCGGCGTTGCCGCACAGATGCAGCTCCGCCTTGTGCCACCAAGTGCCCCCCGCCCCCGGCTGATGCTCGCTGAGGGTCCTGCGGCGCGGGCGGCACCACCGTCTCCCTGTCCCCGGGGTTCGCTTCCCGCGCCTCCTCCAACACCGCTACCGCCTCGTCGGTCATCGGCGTGACGTGCGGCACTGCGGAGCCCCACCAAACCGCGCGTTCCCCGAAGGCGATCGTGGACCGCCGGGTTGGGATGCCACCCAGTTGCGTGAGCCGCGTAGCCGCCCACGTGTGGTGAAAGAAGGGGCAGACCCTCGCGGGACTGGAACCGAAGCCGGGCCTCTAGAGGCACTCGCTCCCGCGCAAGGTTGCTTCGGATTTCATGGACCTGCTCAAGGTGCTTTGCGAGCTTGGCGGCTGCGCTGCTACCAGCAACCCGGCGCAGTACAGCTCAGGAAGGCTCTGGACAGCCGCTGCCGCAACGATCCCGCCTGATCCGAATCGGCGGGAGTCCGGCCCCGCCGATCCTGTAACACCAATCGCCACAGGCGGATACAGACGCGGACGCCCGGACTCAGCGCGCCGCATCGGTCTCTTCGACGTGCTCACGCGCTCCGAGGATGCCAGCGCACACGCTGCCGCCCAAGCGCTGCGCACCTGCACTGTTTCTCCGGCGGGCAAGGCGCCCCCTCAGCGTACGCTCAGCTCGAACTCCGCGAACCCGAAAACCGCCCAAGGCGCCCGGCTCGGGTCGTTGTGACCCGCCTGGGACACCAAGATCACATAAGTCCGGCCCTCGTAGCCGAACATCTCGAACGTCCTGGTGCCGAGCAGGCCGGTGGCAATGGCGGTATCGGTCTCCATGTCCATGATGGAGTATCCGTTGTAGTTGTCGCGGAAGTCGTCGGCCCGGATCCAGAACGGATACGGAGGGTAGAGATCCGCTTCCTTTCCCGGTTCCAACGGGTTGGTGAATTTGATGTTTCGGTTGTCTGCCATGGAAAGGTCATTGAACAGGCCGATCGAGTCGAGCGATTGGGGATCGACCTTGGCGAGCGTCTCGTCGCTCGCGACCGCACGGATCTCGCCATCCCGGATCTCTACACGCCACTCGGCGTCCCTGAGCAACTGCGTGTTCGCCGGGTACTCCTTCTGACCGATCCAGACTGCGACCGGCGTGCCGGTGCCGTCAATTGCGATCCAATTGGTCGGCGCCGGGTCGATCTGTGGGTTGAGTCTGAGGTTTACCAATTGGTCATTCACGAACCACAGGACGGCACCGAACACGGCGGCGCTGCCGCCCGCCTTGAACGACGCGACCGCCAACCGACTTCCCTCGACGCCGCCGAGGAACCGGTACAGACAGGCCGTCACCATCAGGCTCGCGCAGATCGCCGTGATGACGGGCGGCAGGTCTTGCCAGAGCGATACCGCAACGCCGATCGAGAACAGCGCGATCAAGCCGAGCAGGATCTGGGTTTCCGCCTTTACGCCGATGCTCATGTGTCCTCCTCAACAGTTGGACCTTCGCTTACCGAGGGGCTGAGCGGCATCTGCTCCCAGCCATACCGGTGCCCGTCGTCACTGTCGATGCTCAACGCGACCGAGACCACGTGTCGAGCGGGAAGCTGGTGGCGCGGTCGCGCTGCTGGTGGGGCCTGTCATGAGAAGTTGCGAGGTGGTCAACCCAGCCCCTCGGCCTCCTTCATCAGACGCAGATGCATTAAGGCCTGCGCGAGGCCGCCCTCGCCCTCGCCCCAGGAAACCCGACCGCTGTCGTCGGCGTCGGTTCCCGACACGATAGCCTCGGTCATCGCAGCGATTTCCTCGGCGAGCGCCATGGCCGCTTCCAGATCGGTCGCGGCTGCCACTGCGGCTCCCTTCTCGACGATGCCCTCGGCCCAGGTGGCCACGTTCCGGCAGCTGGTCTGCACATGGATCGAGTGGGCTCTGACGGCGTGCGACGCATCGTCTGATCGACCGGCCATCCCGATGTGGTCGGCACAGCCGGAGGCCGCCCGGGCGAGCCCGTATCCCTTGCCGGGTCCCCCATCGGAAGTCGACGGATTGATCGCGTACAACAATTGGACAATGTGCCGTTGGATACCCGCGAGATCGCTGCTACCCACGGCCAGTTCGGCGTGCAGTGCCGCGACCTCCGCCTCGGCTTGGGCTGCGGCAAGCAGCCCGACGTTGTCCGGTGTGCCGTTGAACATGTCGGCGACGTGGCCGATATGACGGTGCGCGTCGCTCTGGGCCGACACGGCCGGCACCGCTACGAGGATGGCGGTCGTCAACGCCGCCGTCGCCAGAATCCTTGGGTTCGTCATGCCTGTTCTCCTTCCCAGTGGCTAATCGGTGGACGGTTTCGCCAACAAGGGAGTTCCACACTAACCGGTTGCGACCAGATATGCACGTTCAACCGCCGGAACCAATACCGGGGCAGCCCAGATCCACAGCGCCATCATTGCCCGCATGTGCCCCAGAATCCAGAAGCGTACGAGTCTCGCGTTCGATGAAGCGCCGACGAATCGACCGCTCGCCCATCAAGAATGCGCTTCAGCCGCAGGACGCTCGCGAAGGGCTCTCCTGTGCCTACCTTGGCCAGGCCGCCGCGTTGGGATCCCGCAGCTGAACGGCAAACCAAGGCCGCCGGGCGACGAGACATCCCCGGCCCGACCACTCCTTGAGGATGGCTCCGTGCACCCCGATCTTCGGGTATGAGCGAATCAGACACAACCTGACGGCAAGAACGGCAGATCGTGCAGTCTCAGTTGAACTTAGACGATTCCTTGCAACTATTCAGGTCATCTGCATCCTGCCCTTGGGCATCCCCTGCCTGAGGGACCGGGTTGCGCAGACGTCGGCAATGCTGGTGCCGTCGCCGATCTTCGAGGCGGACCTGGAGCCGGAGCAGTACGGATACCGGCCGGGACCAGGGAGCCCCGATCTCGCCGCTGTTGAGCAACATCTACATGCGGCGGTTCATCCTTGGCTGGAAGGCGCTGGGTCATGCCCGGCGCTTCAGTGCGGAGATCGTGAACTACGCGGACGACTTCTGTGTGCTCGGAAAGGCACCGGCGGCGGAGATGCTGGCGGCGGTCAACCGGCTCATGGAACGACTGAAGCTGCCGGTCAACGCACAGAAGACCCGATGCCTCCGATGCCCCGAGGAGCCGATCGAGTTCCTTGGATACCGCATCGGCTGGAACTATCGCCCGACGGACGGAAGCCGGTACATCGG
>Ga0209022_1001396_pt1 | contig 25082 bp, 26 predicted proteins | sample PinacodermPK_FD_187300 | JGI IMG/M metagenome (GOLD analysis project Ga0209022, IMG submission 187300) | Host-associated microbial community of the marine sponge Aplysina aerophoba from Gulf of Piran - sponge pinacoderm, lysed by proteinase... | ecosystem: Host-associated > Porifera > Sponge >...
GAATTTAATATGTCTATGGGATTAATACTACTACTCTTAACTTGTTTGCACGCTGGGCCCTTGCTCTTGAATTGCGCTGCAATAGGCGATTTAGAAATGAACGAAGGAGTAGGGTTAACAAAATCGCAAGCATTATTGAAAAGAAAAGCATTTCTATCGAATTTGTCAGATGCAGAGTTCGCTGACCAATCTTCTTGGTGGGCATTAGATCAATTAGATTTGGATCAGGAATACAGGGACAATCTTCTGAGTAAAATGACTCGAGTGGATATAGAAATGGGTTTTGATCACGCATGTGATATAGCAGACTCAGCATACATGATACTGGGAGAATACTACAAAAAAAAATACTGTCCAGCCGATCTAACCACTCCAATTGATGAAAAAATGAAAGAAGAGCATATTGATAACATGACAAGAAAAAACTTTCGTCTTAATATGCCTCTTTTTTACTATGCTTTTTCTTTTCTAAAGAAAAGGTCTGATTTATACTCTATGCATGATAGTAGGAAATTTTTTGACAAAGCGTATAAGCACCTCTTGTTGTCTTTCTACCTTTTCTGCTTGAAGAGTCTGTCATCAACGGAAGCGGAGGCATACTATTATATATTTCAGGCATTAATGGGTTTTCGCACCAGAACAGAGTTGAATGTAGGGCAATGATCTGCAATTTCTTGCTAGTTCAAAATGGAATGCGATGGGGCAATGTATATATTGCTTTTTTTTGAGAATAAATTACAATAAATAAAAGTATTGCTTCATTCATGGAAGCCACACCTTTTTTTGATAAGCCAGCTATGGAGAGCTGTTTATGTTTATTTTATTGCTAATTTTTTCACACATTTTTCCGCTATCAAGCAATGCCGCATCAGAAGAGCCTTTCTGTAAAAAAAAGCTTTTGGCTCAGGCTAAGATGATGTTTGAACAGAGTGAGGAGGATTTTCCACTCAAAGAGGCCCCATATACTATTAATGACCTCTTGAAGACAGACTGTTATTTTACAGGTCTCTATGCTAAAGGTGTCCCTTTCACCACCATAGGGCTAGCGAGCCAAGTAGATAAAGTCAATTTGGGTTCAAACTATAGAATCTATCCTAATTTGAGAGAAGCTGTTCGTGCTTTGACTTTTCCCCCAATGGCAAAGATTCCAGCTAACCCTGAAGATCCAGAATTTCATTTGGATATACCTACCCTAGCTAAGGTTTTAGCAGAGTTGCACAATCAAATCGCTAGAACCTATCTTGCTCCCGATTTGAAAGAGCTCTTAAAAAACAAAGAGCTCTTAAAAAACATCGAGCCTTTAAGTATCCACCAGGATCTCTTAGTGGCTTGCAAATCTTTGTATAAGGGCGATTGGGATTTGGCTTACCAACACTATGATTATTGGTATTTTTGGTTACCGATGGGCATGAAGGACCGGATGGACAGACAGATGGGCACGAGCCCGGAGGTACAGAGTCTTAATGTATCAGTTTCCTATTCAGATTTTAGTGCCTACATGCTTAAAAAGCATAATACAGAGGGAGCTCTTATGAACAAATGAGTGCAAATAAGTGCTTTTTAGCATCTCTACATGCTTTCCTTAATCAATGGATAGATGAGGCTGATACACAGTATGCTGATTTTCAAAAATACTTTTTGCTCCAAAACAGGATCGCTATACGCTTGAAATATTTGATAAGTCTTTTTCCAACGCTGCTCTGCACTACGTGGCTTGTCGTTCATTAGCTCTTCAGCTCCAGAAGCGTATAGAAATATAAAAAATAATAATAGTAACATCATATATAGTTATACACCATTTTGATTATTTATAAAAAAATATTTGTGATATATAAAAACTATGATGTTATTGATCAATATATTTTTGATTTTTGCTTTGACAGACTTGAAGGCTGGATTAACATAGTAAGCGCCGGACTGATGAAGAAGGTGCATTTGAATTGCGCAGTCAGTATATGCGTTATGATCCAGGTTCAGTTGAATTTCGACCATGGAGTGTAGATGAGATGAAAAATCTACCTTTTTTTGTGAAGCATATGGATGATCTAAAAAAAGAGTTATTTCCTCTATCAGTAGCAGCTGATAGAGTGCGAGATTATTTGTCTGAGCGCCGTTGTCCTCAGAGGTATGTTGCACTGCATAGCGCTTATCAGCAGAGTTTGCAAAATATGTTGGCTCGATCATTGGGGAAAATACCTGCAGATTTCTTACGATTTACGCTTTCTTTGCACTATACGGATCATGTCTTTAGCAAATTCTGTTGTTTCTGAAGAGAGTGAAGCAAGCATGCGGCCTTTTAAACAAAGAATGAAACCTTTTGTGGAGCGGGCTTTGGACTCTCCAAAAGACTCGTGTTATAGATATGCAACATTAAGACAAGGCTATTTGTTGTTTTTGAAATTCGCAGAATTTTTAAAGACACCTGTAGAACTTTTCAACTCACCTACTGGTTGGGTTTGGGATAAAGTAGAGAAGAAGGAGGCTTATACCATTGACACTATTCAAGAGCGTCAAACACTTGAAAATTATAGTGCTGACTATATAAAAGATTTGTGTGATTTCAAAGCAGTATCGTTGGATTTCTCTGATCTGTTGCATACACGACTGTCTGTTCTGATAGCTGATGTGTATAAAGCTATCAAGTTGGTGAAGTACAGCAAGAAAAAAGTATCAAGTATTTTGAGATATGATTAATGCGCACATCAAACGCATTCCTGAAAATACTCATGCAGTCAAACTGTGCTTGCTCTTTTGATTTTTTAGGACTTTGTGATGAAACGATTATTGATTCATAATATGACACAGATGGTCATGTTGGACTCGCTCCGAACATTATAATAATATTCATACCACAAATTATATTCTTTTTTAGCACATGCCTCATTACCGTCAAGCAATAAATATCGTGTAGACAATAAGAGATGATGATGAGATCGGAGGCTTTTTTCTTTTTCTGGGTCCCAAAAGGTTTTAGATAAATCTCGGAAGTGTTGATTCATTAGATCAAAAGCCTGACAGAGGAGATGTGCATCCAAATGCAATTTCTTTTTTTTTGGGTCCATTGTGGGATTTTGTTGTGGATGGCTGATGTCAGTTGTCTTACAGACCGTTTGAAGATTCTTGTATGTAGATTCGGCAAGGAGATGTAACTCATCAAGCGTGAGTGTTGTTGCTGTATTATATTTTTGCAAACCCTGCCAAACTATGTCAGCTTGTTCTGTATAGAAATATTCGAGACTATTGCAGGCTATGTGAGCCCTGGAAGCTCCGTAAGATTGAGCACATATGAAAAATAATAATATTAATGTCATAAAAAAATCCTTCCTTTTCACATATTACTTATACCATCATTTCATACTATTTTTATTTTATAAAACAACTGATTCTTATACAAATTTGATCTATGGTTAAAAATGTGAAACAGTATTTGCGAATAACGATATCAATCGCGCTTAAGATGTATATGGCAGAATATACATTGCAATCAAAAGCGTCTAAATTTATATTATAATATTTAAGACAAAATATTCTACATAAGATTTCTAACTCTCCATCACAAAAATACTTGCAAGAGAATAAAGATCTGTCGTATAGAGTTTGTTTTGAAAGTATCTGAGATGTGATGTTGTGGTTTAATATCATGAATTAAGAAACGATTCTCTAATTGCGTGAAAGCATAAAAGAGGGCAGGTACCTTAAGATTCAAGATTGGATGATTAGGGTTAGATAATGCGAGTTGAAATTCGAAATATTTTATATAGTTTTCTTTCTGAATTTTCCAACAGAAATATACTCTAAGTCTACGCATTGAGTAAAAATATTACAGGGAGGTAGTGATCTTGAACAGAGTGGTAATACTTTTATTATTAGTCTGAATCTGTGTTACAGTGTATCCAAGGGTCTTGTATAGGTCATGTGAAGGCGAGAGTAATGGCTATGTACGCGTGAACAGTACATCCTTTCAGTTATTGAAAAATTTTATTATTTTGTAATGGCGATACTACCTAAGAAGACAAACATGAGTCTTGAAGATAATTGATAAATCGATACCTTTTTGCGATAAAGGTGAGTGTGCCAACATTGAAAACAGTGCATTGATATTGTGCGCACAATGTAGATCTGGAGGTGTATTTTCTATGTTTAAATTATTATTTTTATTATTGTCGATTAATCTCTATGCGGCAAATGGGGATGAGAAAACTGAGGTTTTGTATCTGTTTGATCGGAAAAATCACGGACAATATTCAGTTAACATATTGTCTATGCAGAGCGCTCTTGAAGGTGAAATTGTCCAACATGAAGGTCAGCCTGTCATTATTAAGCGCGCTCTTGAAGGTGAAATTGTCCACCATGAAGGTCAACCTCTCATACAATCTCAAAAAAAAAGACTTGTGAAAGATCAACTGATGTTGCTGTTCAAGCAATATGACAATGAAAACAACCGAAAGCTAAGCTGCTTGATAACACAGGCATTGCGTTTGACTGCCTCAGATGCTTTTGAAGACGATATATCTGACCGCGTCCTTATGTTTGGAGAAGATAGAGATGGAAATCTCCATATGCGATATGTTGCTAATGCTAGAGGAGGAGAGAGGTCGCTCTTTGAACAAAAGATGACTGGCTCAAGTTGCTTTTCTGAGCGTCTGATCAAATCAAAATTACAAGATCAATATGCTTTCAAGAGGAGTTGAACACTCTATACTATATCTTGAACAAAGATCCTTGAGAGTATTAGGGTGTGAAAGACAGTAGAAGAGGTTTTGATTGGAGGGTAGTGCTTCTTGGCGCTTTCTACACTCTCAATGTCTTCTGATTGGTCAAACAGAATATCAATAAGGAAAAGTATTTGTGGCCTGATCTCGATCTGTTTTACAGACAGTTTTTCAAGATGATAAGATATGGCGGTAAAGTGTATGTTTGATGAAAAATTATCGAATCTGATACAAGTAAGCATGGATCACAATTTGTAAAACATCTTTTATACGAATGTTGTTTGAAAAAGACATATTCTCTTACATAATTCATTGACTTAGAAAAATAAACCATATAATTTATATTGAGGTGTTGCTGTCATTAATATTATTTTTTATATGTTTGCACGGTAATGTATCTGCGAGCACTATTGCTAAAGAAGCAAAAGACATCTGGTGGTCACACACTCAAAAGTTGATTGATGCTCAGAGAAGCGCTTTACTGCAACACTTGCCGATAGTGGTTACAGTTGAGGTCGAAGGCGCTATGAATCTGATGCCTGCGGTTGATTCTCACATTAAGGTTATAAGGCAATCCGCACAGCCAGTAATAGATATTTTGAAAAATTTGAACATGCACGATACTTATTGTGGAATCTTGCCCGATATACAAGCACTAGTTAGATATTACAATGAATTATCCAAACGGTATGATTGCAGAAAATCACAAAGTGGGTGGCATATATATGCTGCTTACTATTACTCTGCGTTTACAGCCTTCTTTGCATGTGTAGATTTATGCTGTCGACAAGAGCCAGAGTTAGCTGCCGAGGAATGTTATCGATTTGTTTGTTTATACGACCACATCAACACCCCCTCTTTTCTTGGTTAACAACACGATTTACAGAATCAAAAAGAAGATGTTCTGATTCGAGACGATCTTTTCTGCAGTCTTTGCCGTTAGATAAAATGTCCCCCAAAGAGATTTTTGATGATGTTGATGAATTGACAAAAAAAATATCAATGCTGATAAAAAGATTCAGCTTATTTTTATAAAATTTATGGCACTTTATCTTTTCATATTACCTTGAAAAGGTTTCTTTCGTATATTTTGTGCAGTATGATGGTGCTAGAGGATAATATGCCCACTTTTGCAGTTTTTTTAGCTTTGGCTTGTGCAAAATCTTTTGTTTCAACCAGTGTTTTTTCGTTAAAGTATTTTGGCATTAATATTCTTTTGGCTTACTGCTTTATTTCTTCTTTGGGTTTTGTGATTGCGCATTTTTGGCGTAAAGCTTCTTCTCCACATGATTTTTCTAAAAAAATATGGTTGCTTAACGGCATACGATTCTTTATGCGTGATGCTGCTATTGCAAGTGTGCTTTATGCCTATTTGCATGGCGTTATCCCCAGAGTGAGCGCTTTATTTTTCACCACAGGATTTTTACTTCCCATTTTAAGCCGTATTTTCCTGGGCACAAAGACGCCTCTATGGAAATGGTGTGTTTTAGGACTCGGTTATATTGGGCTTTTGGTCATTTTACAACCTTTCGACAATTGTTATGCGTGGAATTTTTATGATATTTTGGTGCTTCTGGCAGCTCTTGGGCTGGCAGCAAGTAATGTTTTATTAAAGTCACTTTTGAAAAAAGGTTTGCGCGTTGTAGATTCTTTGTATGCTAGTAACATTTGTCGCATGGCAATCTGCTTTGTATGTTTGATTATCTTTTTTGATGATGTTGTTGCAAATGTTAAGGGCACATCGTTATGCTTATCAGAGTTAATAGGCCTTCTTGTCCTCAGTGCTCTTTTGCAAAATGCTGCGCAGACTTTGCACACTTACGCGTTTAAGTGGGGCCGTATTCCTTTTTTATCTATTATGGAACTTTGGCGCTTTGTGTTTGATGCGGCCGTTGGTTATTTTATATTTCATCAAATGCTGATCGGGTGTGAAGTGATAGGTGTTACTATTATTCTCATCGCGTGTATCGCGATTGCGTGTGGCGACGCTTATGATGGACGAAAGGAAAAAATTTTACAATCTACAAAGAACGAATTATGATGAAGAAGACGCTTGTTTATGAGCACTCTTTAAGAAATTTAAACTTATACAGACTATAGGAACATATGAAAGATACTTATAATCCTGAATGGAATTTAACAACCATTTTTTCTACCCCCGATACATTATTAAAGGAAGAATTTTGGTCAGGTTTGTCACAAAAAATGGGACATGTCCTGAAGAGATTAGATGAGATTTCCACAAATTCCTCACATAATGACTTTAAAGCCTTTTTAGATGAATTGGATGCAGTGCTTTCTGTGAACGCACAAGTGCGCGCTTATGCTTATTTGAGATTTTCCCAAGATATGGCCAAAGAAGGTGTGGGAGAGTTTTTTCAGAATGTAAACGAAAGAAACACAGCATTAGATGCACAATCAGCGCAAGTATTTACGCGTCTGGCATGCTTGCCCACAGACTATTTAGAGTCTGTTCTTAAAAATCCATTGTTAGCAGATTATGAAGAGATGCTTCAGCAAATGATTGATGCCAAGCCTCATACTCTAAGCCCATCCGAGGAAGCGCAGTGGGTGGAGCGTGATGTGACCGCTGGAGGTGCATGGAAACGCTTGGCACAAGAAACATTGGGAAGTACACGTGTGCAAATTGACGACCAAACTCTCTCCTTAAGTGAAACCTCAAACTTAATGCGTGACAGAGATGAAGCGATTCGTGAAAAATCTCTGAAAGGCATGATGAAAGCTTTGTCAGCGAATGTACCTGTGATGACCACTGCGTGGAACGCTGTAATGAAAGATCACGCGATTTCTAACCAATGGAGAAAATATAAAAGCCCTGATGCAGCTATGCACATGCATAACCGAGTGGATGATGCGTGGGTGAATGCTTTGCACGAATCTGTCATAGCTTCTTTTCCTTCCACCAGCCACGAGCTGTTTCGTTTGCGTGCGCAATGTTTAGGAAAAGCCACATTAGAAGTGCATGACTTGCAGGCACCAATGGTAGAAAATCTTGAGACAATATCGTTTTTCCAATCTATGGAGTGGGTGAAAGGAGCCTACGCAGGATTTTATGATCCAGCCGTGGATTATATTGAGCGTATGCTCAAGGAAGGGCGTTTGGATGCTGCTTTGCGACCTTCAAAAGAAGGGGGAGCTTTTTGTTACACCATTCCTAAAAAAGGACCATTTGTCTTGACTAACCACCATGGCAGTTTTAGAGACGCTCTTTGTCTTTTTCATGAATTGGGACATGCTCTTCACGGATTTTATGCATCAAATCTTCCCGCTGTTTCATCGCATTCATCCATTATTTTGGCAGAAGTAGCATCGTTGTTTAGTGAAAAACTTTGTTTGGAACATATGATGCAGGTTTCCGATAATAAAGAACAAAAAAAATACTATTTTGCTTCCTATATGAGTGACCAACTTCGTTGTATTCAAGGCAGTATTACCTACTCTCGATTTGAAAAGCGGATGCACACTATGCGTGAGAAAACCGAAGTTTCCAGCGCCGTGTTGCAAGAGAGTTGGAGAGAATTTCACCAAGACTGCTTTGGTGCATCTACGCATCTGCCTGAGCAATATGGCTTGATGTGGTCCGCTGTACCACATTTCTTCCACACGCCTTTTTATGTGTATTCTTATGCATTTTCGGGCTTGATTGTACATGCAATATGGAAAAAAAGAAAAGAGCAGGGGTTTGTGGAGCGTTATATAGAGTTTCTTTCAAAAGGAGGCACTATTTCATTTGAAGGTATGCGCGCCATGTTTGATTTGCCAAACGATCCACAGGAATTTTTTGCACAAGCTCTTGAGTCTTTACAAGAAGAGATGACACAGTTGAAAAAATATTTGGGTGACAAGAGTTAGAGAAATAGCAATGAAGATTTCTTGGTTTAAGCTAGTTCAACATTTTACACTCACGACAGAAAAGCCCAAAGCCATACTTTTTCATGGAAATCTACCATGGTATATAGATTTTTGCGCTTTAACATTTATGCAAAAAACCTTAAAACGTACACAAAATCCTCTGGTGCACTTTGAAAAAGCAAACGAGTTTTTTGCGGCAATCAATCAACAAACGTTTTTTGAGGATGTTACAGCACAAGCCACCCCATGTGTGACAGGGGTAGAGTCATCCTCTGTAGTGGATATGCGATCTTTGTTACAAAGGCCAGAAATAAACGATACTGTTGTTATGGTATCGCATCATTATTTAAAACCTTCCGTGGGTGTGCGTAAACTTTTTGAAAAAAGTAACGAGCTTATCATCGTGCCTATATATGAACCAAACGCGCATCAGGTTCAGCAGTATGTGCAGAGTTTCTTTGACGAATCAAGGCAGAAAATTATGCCAGATGCTCTTCATATGATTGCGCAACAAGCTCTTTATTTTTCTGATAATTTACTTAATATTTTACGCGTCTGTTCTTTTTATCATCACGAGAAAACAGTAGAAGTTTCGGGTGTAAGAGAGTGCTTAAACGCTATGTATTTAAAGCCAGACATTATGAAAGCCGTGGTGTCCTTTTGTGCAAAGAATGAAAAAGATTTTTATGCGGCGCTTGCTTATTTAGATCTTAATGACACAACAGAAATGCTTATGTTTTTGCGATTAATGCACGATGCGCTTATGACCTTGCTGTTGCTGCAAAAAAATCTTTTGTCACCTTCAGACTTTAAAGTACTCAAATGGCAAAGTATAGCGCCTTATCGTAAAAGTTGGGCGCCACAAGAGCTCAACGCTTTGTTTGTATGGATTGCGGAATCAGAAACTCATGTCAAAAAACAGCAATTTTTCCAACAAGTGGATTTTTTAATTCACAAAATATCTGTTAATAAGCTCTAGAGTGAAGAGCGAGTATACATATATACATAAAAATCAGATCTTTTTATGTATGCAATTACTTAATCTCAGCCAAATATCCCTGAAAATCTTTGAAAGGAAGTTGTCTATATTTATTGGTGGGTATTCCTTCTAAAGAAAAAGGTCCGTAGTGTGTACGTATAATGCGACTTGCGCGAGAGCTTATGCTTTCCAGTGCTTTTCTGATTTGTCGATTTCTGCCTTCCCACAGAGTGAATTGCGCCCAACAGTTTGTGCTTGTCTGGCGAATAAGTTCGACTTTCATGGGTGTAATCGGGTATCCATCAATGCGTTTGATGCTTTCCAGTTTTTTGATGTGCTGTGGTGTTAAAATGCACTGCAGACGCACTTTGTATTGCTTTTTCCAATTTTGATGTTGAAGAGAGTGCGCTGTTTGTGGGCAATTGGTGAGTACCACCAGACCTTCAGAGGCTATATCAAGCCGTCCAACATGACGTAAAAATGTGTCCGGTGGGTCATGCGCTTTAATAGCGGTGTAAATAGTTTTTTGACCTTTCTGCGCCTTATGTGAGCAAACGTAATCCACAGGTTTGTGATACAGAATGACAAACGGCTTATTCATAGGTTTCAGAAGTTCGTGGTCCAGCATGATCACATCTGTGGGTGCGACAGTGTGCGCTGGTGTTATGAGAAGTTCATGATTGACCATGACACGGCCATCAAGAATGGCTTGTTCTGCTTGTCTGCGTGATAGGCCACAGCGTTGAGCGATGACTTTCGCAATGCGCTCTTTATTATTGTTTGTTTCCATTGTAAGACCATGTGCACGTATTATCAGGGTGATCGGTAAGTGTAATGCCTTTTGCAAAAAGCTGGGCACGTATTTGATCAGAAAGTGCAAAATCCCTTTGTTGTTTTGCTTGCAAGCGTTGTGTTATTAATCTCTCTATAGCGCTTTTATCGCCCAAGAAATTTTCTTTTGCAGAAAAGGTTGGCAAACCCAGGAGTTGACAGTGTGCTAACAGGCTTCTCCAAGACTTTTGCTTGAGAGCAGAAATCATACAACGTAAAGCAAGCGGCGTGTTAAGGTCAGATTGCAAAGCGTTGATAAAGTCGGGAGTGGCATTTTCCAACGCAACTTCTTGCTCTTGCTCTGGCAAATATTTAGAGATTTTTTCCCATATATGCGAGCTTTGCTCCAAAAGATCTTCACACCAATTAAGAGGTTGTCTATAATGAGTCATGAGCAGAGCAAGACGTATGACTGCGGGCTCATGCTGCGTGATGAGCTGATCCAAAGTGATAGTGTTTCCAAGCGATTTTGACATTTTTCCACCATCCGCAAACACATGTCCGTTATGAAGAAAATAGTGAGCTAACACTTCTTTCCCAGTGTAGCATGTGCTTTGAGCAATTTCGTTTTCGTGATGTGGAAACGCTAAATCAATGCCACCTGCGTGAATATCAATGGTTTCACCCAACAGTGTGTGAATCATAGCGGAGCATTCGATGTGCCAACCAGGACGCCCGTTGCCCCAAGGGCTTTCCCAGTATGGCTCAGAAGGCTTTGCCTGCTTCCATAATGCAAAGTCAGCAGGATTTTTCTTACCGTGTGCGTTCTCTATGCGCACGCCGTCCAGCAAATCATCAAGGTTTTTGTGAGTCAATGCGCCGTAATTAGGGCATGTAGGAACGTGAAAAAACACACCGTCTTCCGTTTGATACGCGCTATTGCTAGAAATAAGGTTTTCGATGATAGAAATGATGCTTTCTACATGATCGGTAGCTCGTGGTGTGTGTGTAGGTGGTTCAACACCCATGGTGGTGAGGATTTTTTTATATGTTTTTTCTATAGATTTTGTGAGTGTTTGCCAAGGTATGTTTTGTTCTTGAGCGCGCGCAATAATTTTGTCATCAATGTCTGTAATGTTTTGGACGTATGTAACGCGAGGGTAGTGATGACGGAGTAATCTGTATAAGACGTCAAACACAACACTTGGTCGTGTGTTTCCAATGTGTGGAATATCATAAACAGTTGGACCGCAAACATACATCGTAATGTGGTTAGGATTTTGTGGTTTAAAACTTTCTAATTGGTGTGTGCGTGTGTTGAAAAGTCTGATCATTGTTGCACAGCTCTTTTTAACAGATTGAGAGTTTTTTCATGCCCCAAATAAGCTGAACACTTAGGAATTTCTGGGCCATAGCTGAGGCCTGTCAGTGCCAGCCTTATGGGCAAAAAGAGCTTTTTACCTTTGCGATTTGAAACGTTTTGTACGTTTTGCCAGAACGCTTCCCAGTCAGAGGTTTTTTCTTTTTCTAATAAAGCAATAATGGTGCTAATAAAGTCTTTATCACTTGTGTCTAATTGAGAAGCTTGTGGTGTTGTGAGTGCTTTAGTAAAATTTAACAGATCATCAAGAGATGAAGTATTGGCAGATATGCATTTCCATAATTCTGGTGAGCAGTGCCTTTGATAGCTGGTTGGTAGAGCGTCGTAAGGCGTATTGTGTAATGCGCGCTTGTTGGCAATAGTGAGCTGGTGTAAGTCAAACAACGGACTGGAGTGAGAATACTTTTCTAAAGAAAATGAGTCCTTAAGGTCTGTGATATTGGTTCCAATAGGCAAGGTTGCTGACGCTCCTAAAGAAAGAATATAATGACCAAGAGAAAAGGGGAGAATGCCTTGATTGCGCAGTACTTTAAGGCTACATGATCCTTCTGATTTTGAAAGTACGCTTCCTTGCTGTGCGTGTAAAAGCGTTGTGTGTGCAAAAATAAAAGATGTTTCCTTGCGGTCTGTGAGAGCTTGTTCCAGCGCTATGTGAATAGCGGTGTTGGGAATGTGGTCTTCCCCACGAATAATATGTGTGACGTTTTCAGCGATGTCATCTACAACGGATGCTAACAAAAAGGTTAAAGATCCATCGGCACGCATTAAAATAGGGTCGCTTGCATTGTGAAGATGAATGGATCGTTTTCCTTTGCAAAGGTCTTGCCATTCTATGGTTTTGTCAGGCAAAAGAAAGCGCCAATGCGGACGAATACCTTGCGCTTCTTTCTCTTTACGTTCGTTTTCTGAAAGATGGTAGCTTTTGCGACTATAAATCGGTGGTTTACCAATTTTTCTAAGTAGGCGCCTTTCTTCTTCTAACTCTTCAGGTGTTTCGTAGCATGGATAAAGCAAACCTTTTTCTTGTAAAGTTTGTTGCGCTTTGCTGTATAAGTGTAAGCGTTGCGATTGATAAATAATCCGTGATGGTGTGATGCCAAGCCAAGTCAGGTCTTCAATAATGCCTTCTACAAATTCTTGCTTAGATCTTTGTGTGTCTGTGTCATCCATGCGAAGCAGAAAATGGCCTTCTCTCTGATAAGAAAAAAGATAGTTTTGTAAAGCAACTCGTGCGTTTCCAGGATGTAAATATCCAGTTGGGGAGGGTGCAAAGCGTACAAGTGTATTCATGTTGATGGTCAAAACAAACTCCTCTGTCTTTTGAAAGAAGCTATACCTTAAAATAGCACTTTTGCTTCAATATAACAATGTGGGCACGGCAAGAATAATGTATGATGAATTTTGTTTTTGAAGCATGATGTATGCAATTACACTATTTTTGATTTCGGAAACATCTTACTGAACAAGAGCCTATGGCATTTTATTATTAACAACTTGACGGAGAGATTGTCCAATAATAGATCTCAAAATATTCATATGAGATATGTTGTTTGTGTTGGAGGAAATGCGAAGTCTCGCTTTGCAGAAAAGGTGACTGTCTCATTTTGCATCTAGCCAAAAGGCGTAGTTTTTGTCATCCAGTATCAGTGACATATCTTGTGTCTTGCGAATGCAGGTGTGAGGACATCTTCATCAGTGACATATGTTGTGTCTTGTGCGAATGCAGATGTGAGGACATCTTCAGCTCAGCACTCTAAAAGTATGCACTTCCACGCAAAGTATTGCTGATAATCTTTATTGACATGAACCTGAGAAGAGCTTTCAAGCTTTTCTCTACAGAAAGACTCGAAAGATGAGAAGAGGGAGAGATACGCCTCTTTCATGTCCTCTCTTTGATCAGAACCAAAACGATGATTCGTCATGAAATTGAAAGCATTATAGAAGACGGATATAGTAAAACTAAAGAGTCTGTTTTGGGGGTCAGTTACCACCAAAGGTACAAGAGGATAGGGTGATGTTTTGTTGATTATACCGAGGATTGTTTTTGCAGAGCTATCTAATTTCTGAAGATCTTCCGTCTTATCAATTTTGCAGAGATGCTCTAGAAGAGTTGTGTGCATAATTGCATTTTTTTTCTGTAGCTCTTCACTTTGTTTCATGGATTGCGCAATGCGCAGTTTAAAATCATCCATGCTTATAACGCGCATATCTTCCTCTCCAGTTACGTGTGAACAGGCAATTGCGTGTGAACATAAAAATAATATTAATAGTATCATAATTTCCTCTTACTTTGAAAATAACATTTCTATTAAAAAAAACAATAATACGCGTATAAGAACCTCTTATCTGCTTGCCCTAGAAGGAATATGAAATTCTTGTGGGATACAAGAATATTGGCAATATTTACCATTGGATATAACGATATGCTAGAAGCGCTTAAAAGCAGTATGCATAGCGCCTGCAATTCTATAGCGCAAGTACTTAAAGAAGTGTAACGAAGAAAACGGCAATAATCTTTCGCAGTGCATAAAGGAGGTGTCTGAGGGTGCTGAACACACTTCTTCTGTAGCGCCTAATCGTGATACAGATTTTTTTAGTTTTTCTAGATATTATGAAGAAAAAAATATTCATCGACAATACTTGTATTGTATTCAAGGGGAGAAATTTGGAGCTAAGAGGGGGCTACCTCCATAATTCGTATAGCTTTTTTTTGTAAATTTTCTTGCAATCAGAAAAGACATTGACTTAACGCGTTATTGGTACAATATCAGTTGATTTCTGACTGTATATTGAAAAACGCATCATATCCTTTTTTAGCGCCTTGCCTCTCTTCATTGCAGAAGGTGAGTAAGGCTTTCAATAAGAATGGATATGCTATTACCAATTTTTGCTTGCTCGTTTCTGTATCATATTGATTTGCAAGATATTGGAGTCTCTGAAAAGCCTGCAGAAACAGTGGTGGATCAAGATTGACTCTTTTGCTCTCACAGTCAAATCTACACGAGCCGAACGCATGTGGGGACAAATAATCACGACTGTGCGCTGTGGCTTTTTCAAGTATCTTTACTAGTGGTGTTGTAAAAGTTATAAAATCATCAGAATCTTGTAGTGAAGAATGATTTGCACGAGTAAGTATAGCTTGTACATATTCTCTGAATGGATCTATAGATTTTTGAGCTAATTGCCAAAAAGTATCTTTTGACAATTGGTGCAAAAAAATACGATACTCTTTTGCAGCTTCTTCTCTCTTCTGACAGAATAAATGTAACGCTGTGATGCAAGATTTACCTGCCTCTATGAAGATGGTGAGTTTGCTTGGGTCTTTTGCCAATTCTGTCTCTTCAGCAACCCAGATGGATCCTTCTTTGTTTGCGGGAAGAGAGCCTCGCCAGTATTGAAGGGCGTAAGCAAAAAGTGGTGGATCAAGACGATAATCTGATCGATCAATCCTCTCCGGTTCGAACCTACTTTCAGGCAAATGCTCTTCACTGCTCCAGAGGGCCTCGATCAGTATATCTTGTATTGGTTTTATGAAATCTACAAATTCACGTAGTGCCGTTATTTTTAAATAAGTGTTAGGATCCAGCCTCTCTCGTATCTGTGCTCTGTATGGATCTATCGCCTTTTGAGATTCTTGCCATAAATCATTGTCGGAGTAGTCTCCTGTAGCTCCATGGGCGTTAAAAAACATTAAAAATAGCAATGCTAGTGTCATGAATCTACCTTCTGAATATATAACGTTAAATTATTGTATCATACAAAATAATGATTAAATAAAAAAATATCAAAATCACAAGCGGGAAGGGAGTGCAAAGAATATGCTGGGCTTTTCATTTTAAGTATAACGGATGGAATCACACTATCTTGGATAATGAGATAAGGTGTTTTACTGATATACTTTATCGGTCTGTATTTGTGGCTTTAAATCGCTTTCAAAAACGCATTATAGCTTTTTGAGGCGCCTGCCCGATTGTCACAGCAAAAGTCTAACAAGGTTGCACATAAGTAGGGAGATGCTTGTCGTAGTTTTTGATTGTTTTTAGCTGTATCATGATGGGCCAGATGCTGGAGGCGGCTAAAAGCTTGCAGGAATATTGGTGGATCAAGAAAATGTAACACTGCGGTCTCAAATCTATCTTCTGGGAAAGAAGCTGTACACAAATAATCACGACTGTGCTCTGTGGCGTTTTCAAGTACCTTTACTAGTGGTGTTGTCAAAGCTATAAAATCATCAGAATGTTGTATTGAAGAATAATCTTCCGAAGTCAGTATAGCTTTTATCTCCACTCTGTATGGATCTATAGATGTTTGAGCTAACTCCCAAAAAATATTATTTGGTATCAACATATCAGAAAAACGATCATACGTTGCTTGAGCTGATGCTATTTCCTTCCGACAGTACGCATGAAGCGATGAGATTAATAATTGAAATCCCTGTGTGAATACTCTTGAGTTTTTGCTCAACTCTTCCTCTTTCTTGACCCAAAGGGGTCCTTCTTGGTTTGCGGGAAGATAGCTTATCAAGGAGTTCAAGGCAGCATGATAAAGTGGTAGGTCCACAAAACTATCTCTGTGATAAAACCTGTTACTATCAGGCCAATCCTTTTCAGTGTTCCATGATAAATCGCGCACCATAATTTTGCCGCCAATACTGATCGGTCTCAACATACTCTTAGACAAATCCTTTTGATTGTTCTGTAATAAATCGCGCAGTATAGTTCTGATTGGTTCTACGAAATCTACGAATTCACGCAGTACCGTTATTGTCAAATAAAATTCAGGATCAAGTCTCTTTTGTATCTCTGCTCTGCAGCCCTCTATAGCTTGTTGAACATCATTGTCAGGTATAGCTTGTTGAACATCATTGTCAGAGTCGCCTGTTTCAGCTGCAGTGAGTTGGTTGGGTATTAGCCATGCAGAGAATGTCCTGGTATCAGAGCCGCCTAGCCATGTAGAGTCTGTAGTGCCAGCGCCATGGGCGTTAAAAAAGATTACAAATAACAATAGTAGTGCCATGCATATTTCTCCAAATAAAATGTTGAATGATAGTATCACGAATAGTCATGATTGCAAAGAAAATCACAATATTATTAAGATTACAAGATAGGTAGGAAGGGAATAATGTATGATCAACTTTGTGTTTTAAGCATAAGGTATGCAATCACACAATCTTTGAGCAAGGCTTTATTATTGCGATACGCACAACAGATTCGTGTACTATGTAGTCTTCTGGATTTAAAGATATTTTTAAAAATTCATCATGATTTTGTGTGGCGCCTTTTTCATCTTCATTGCAGAAGTCTAGTAAGGATCTCAATAATAGTTGAAAGGCTTCTGTCACTTTTTTTTCGAGCATTTTTCTATCTAATACTGCCACTCCCTCGCCTATTACGTCTATCGTCCATATCTTTGTAAGTCTCTTGATGCGCTCCAAAGCCTGAAGGAACAGTGGTGGATCAAGATCTGTTCTTTTACACTCCAACCGATTCAGAAACGCACCTTGACACAAATAATAACGACTATTATGCGCGGCGTCCTTAAGTAGCTCTACTATTGGTGTTGTAAAATGTATGAATTCATCAAAATGGCGCATTGAATTATAAGATTTAGGATTCAGTAGCGCTAGTATTGGCGCTCTGTATCGATCTATAGACTTTTGCGCTAATTGCCAAAAAGTATCTTTTGACAATTTGCCACAAAAAAGACGATACTTTTCTTGAGCGGATTCTTGCTTCTGATCACAGAATAAATGTAACGCTTCGATTAAAAGTTTAAATGCGCTTGTGAAGACATTAAGGTTTCTTGGATCTTTTTCGAGCTCTACCTCTTTAGCAGTCCAGATGAATCCTCTATTGCGTGCGGGAAGAGAGGCTATTAATTTGTTAAAGGCGTTATAAAAAAGTGATGGATTAAGGCGATCATCTGATAGACAAAACCCAATCTCTGAACCCAGACTATAATAAGGCAAGTGACGGTGCAGGATATATTGTATTGGCCGTATGAAATCTACGCATTCACCTAGTGTCGTTATTTGCAAATAATTTGGAGGATTAAGTATAGCTTGTATCTTTGGTCTGTATGGATTTATAGCCTGTTGTGCTTGTTGCCATAAATCAGCATCAGAGTAGTCTGCGGTCGCTCCATGACCATTAACAAACATTAAAAATAATAATAGTATAGCCATGAATATTTCTCCTAAATAAAATGTTAAATCATTATATTGCGAAAAGTCATTATTGGCAAATTTACACATAGAGGGGAGGGAAGGAAGAAAGTGTGAAGAATATGGTGGATTTCCCCTTTTTAATATAACGGATGCAATCAGATTATCTTTGATAATGAGCTAAGGTATTTTACTTATACTTTATCGATCTGTATTCTGGCTATAAATCTACTTTCAAAAACGCATTATAGATTTTTGCGGCGTCTTCCCAATCTTCATCTGCATGATTTAGTAAGGCTGCGAAGAAGATTCGCATCGCCTGTATCTGTCTTGCCTCCAACCCAAATCATGTGATACAGTTTTTTTGTCGTTTTTGGTATATTCGCCTTCGGTCTTACCGTATAGGATCAGATGTATTTTCGCTTTAAGTCTACTTTCAAAAACGCATCAAAACTTTTTGCGGCGCTTGCCCAATCGTCATAGCAAAAATCCATCAAGGCTGCCAAGAATAATCGACCTGCCTGACGCATTGCTTGCTTCATATGCTCTGTATCCAAGAGCAGTGCTTTGTCCCTCTGTTGTGTATTCGATACGTACTCAGATTCGTACGCCATTGCAACCCATCCTCCTTTCGCATAAGATGCACAGATCCTCAAGCAGTCCAAAGCCTGAAGGAACAGTGTTGGATCAAGATAATGTGATTTTAAGGTCTGCAATCTGTAAGGCTGAAAAAAATCTGCGCTCAAATAATCATGACTGTGCTTGCTGGCTTTTTTAAGTATCTCTACTATTGGTGTTGTACAACGAATGAATTGATCAGCAGAGTCAATGGAAGAGTGACTCAATAGATCTAGCATGTTTAATCTGTATGGATCTATAGATTTTTGAGCTAATTGCCAAAAAGTATTTGCTGAAAGTAGGTCCGAAAAAACATTATACATTTTTTGAGCTGATTCTGGCTTCTGCTGACAGTATAAATGTAATGATCCGATTAAGTTTTTAAATGCGCTTGTGAAGACATTAAGGTTTCTTGGGTCTTTTGCCAACTCTTTCTCTGTAGTAATCCAAAGGGGTCCTTCTTGGTTTGCGGGCAGATAGATTTTTAAGAAAAGAAAGGCTTGATGAAAAAGTGGTGTGTCAACACGACCATTTTTTTCACAAACCCTACTCATTTCTAACATCTCCGCAGGCCATTGAGTGACAGATAAGGAGTCGTACAGCATAGCGATGATTGGTTCTACGAAATCTACTAATTCACGCAGTACCGTTATTTTCAGATAAGATCCATCATCCAGTCTATCTAGTATCTTTTGTCTGTATGGCTCTATAGCCGCCTGCGCCCGATTATTCATCAAACGACTTTGCTTAAGTCTTTCTGCTATCTGTCTGACCTGTGTGAGAACTTGAGCGTGTAACTCATCTTCAGTGCCGCCTCCTGTAGCGCCATGGGCGCTTGCAAACATTAAAAATAACAATACTAGTGCCATGAATATATACTCCTAAATATAAAGTATAGGGTCACTATATCACGAAAAGTCATTACTACAAAAAGATAGTGAAATCTCATGAATTTTTGCTGCCTTTTTAATAGGATCATCTTTCTTTAGTTCTATTTTCCATTCAGAAATTATGTATATCTAATAATAAGCGGTAGTGCATATTTGTATATTTGACCTGGATCAATTGTGGAGGAGAACAAAACTTACTATCACTTAGTTCCCATTTAAATAAAAAATATTCTATCTTTGTTTGAAAGATATGAGTAAAGACATTTTGAAATCAATAGACATCAAGCAATACAGAAGGTTTATGTGTCCGGTGAAAATTGATGACGTTTGAGACTATCTGCTTGATGGACAGAAATGATAGCTGATAAACAAATCAAAGACTTATTGATCATTGCTGTGGATAAAAGATTATTGCGATTCTTAGTGTCAAATATTACCCAGTTTCAATTGATCAATTAATCAGTAAAGCAAATCACAGATGTAATATAGAATCTTTTTTTGCTTTTGATGGCATATAATGTTGGCCAATTTTTAATGTTTCGCGTATTTTGGGAGTGATATTTTAATTTTTTCTGAGTGTCACAGCGCGGGAAGATTTAAGATAAGATTCCAAGATTGATCATCTATGGGGACAACGGATAGCCGTGATTGCTTGATGAGCGCAAGATGTTGTAGTTGAGGATGAGATTTGATAGTGGCAAGGGTGACAGGGTGTGGGAGTGTGCGTTGTGTTTGTATGTCTACCATTATTTGGTTCTCGTTTTTAGCCTCTTTGTCTGGATAAGGGGAGCTCACTATACGCACAATGCCTACAATGCACTTTTCTTTGCCTGTATGGTAGAAAAAAGCTTCATCACCAATAAGCATGCTGCGCATAAACTTTTGAGCTTGAAAATTGCGGACATCATCCCAGTGTGTTACATTGTGCTTCATTTGATCATCCCAAGACCAGCAAGAAGGTTCTGTTTTTAAAAGCCATTTTTGCATTGTTTTCCTCTTAACGAAAATGTTTACGAGCCTTAATGGCCATCATGAGTGTTTCTTTATCCATATAATCCAGCGCTGCTCCCACAGGTACGCCGTGAGCAAGCTGTGATATTTGAATGTCACAATTTTCTAATTTTTTCATAATAACGTGGTTAGTGGTTTGTCCGTCAAAAGTGCTGCTTAGCGCCAAGATGATTTCGTTAATGTTTTGTTGTTGGACGCGCTCTATGAGGTCGTTAATTCTTTCCATTGTTTTAGTGGCGGTGCGCGCTGAAAGGTTTCCTCCCAAAACATGATATCGTCCTGAGAACTCTTGCGTTCGCTCTAAAGCCCAAATATCTTCTATGTGCTCTACAACACACATAATATCGTTTTGACGTTTGGCGTCTGTGCACAAACTGCAGGGTGAAACGCTGTCAATATTGCCGCATACAGAGCAGGTTTGAATAGTTTTGAGGGCTTGAGAAGAGGAAGAGATGACTTCAGTGAGAAGGTGTGTGTTTTTTAATAAATGCAGTGTTATTCGTTGGCTGGCGCGCATGCCAACTCCAGGTAATTTAGACAGTGTATCAATTAATGTTTGAATATCTTTCATTATTGATTGCGCAACACTTCTTGAGAAACGTCACGAGCAGCTTCTACCACTTTTTCTTGAAATACATTAAAGGCTGCCTTAAGCAAGTCTTCTAACATTTGGCGTGACTCTTGAGAGTAAATAGCTGCGTCGACAAAGACATTTTGCACATGCCCGTTTGCAAAACCTTCGATGGCAATCAAGCCACCACCAGCTTCCGCGGTTACCGATTTTTCTCGCAAAGCTTTTTCAGCCTCTTCCATGCGTTTTTGAAAATCTTCCGCTTGTTTTAGTAAATCATCGCGATCCATATATTCCTCCTATTTTTTCATTATAATTTCTGTGTCGGGAAAGGCTTTTTTAATGGCTTTGAGCACAGCTGTGGCTTTTTCTTCTGTTGATGGAAGTGCGGGCGCCGCAACGGCTTCTTGTAACAAAATAGCATCATCAAACCGCAGCAGTCCTATATCGAGAGCGTTCTGAGCATTTGCAGAAAAATCTACTTCTTCTTTTATTCTTAGCATGATTTGCCACACAAATAATAAAAATGGCAGTGTAACCTTATCTTTCTTTCCTTTTACACATTCATCGACCATAGTTTGCATGTGCGCATACTCATCTGGGGATTTTAAAGCGCAAATAAGAAGATAAAGAGCGTTCATGAGCGACGAAATAATAGTTTGAGGTGTAATGCCTTTTTTATAAAAAGAAGCAACGTGTGAGCGTGTGTCATCGGAGGATCCTGACAAAACAAATTCTAAGAGAACATAAGCTGATTTTAGAGATATTACGCCCATAGCGTTTTGTACAATTTCTGCTGTAATTTTTTTCTTTCCGGAAAAATGCATGACTTTTTCAAATGCCATAACGGCGTCACGAGCGGATCCGTTTGTATGCTCTGACAATAAAGATAAAGCGTCTTGATCAATGTCTACTTTCTCTGTTTTGGCGATACTGCCTAAGTGTTCTTCTAATTTTTGGCGTGTAATAGGTGCAAGATCCAGTATTAAACAGCGAGAAAGGGTCGTCGCAGGTACTTTGTAGAGTTCTGTGGTTGCAAAAATAAACTTAACGTGACTTGGTGGTTCTTCCAGGCTTTTTAAAAGCGCATTAAAGGCGCTTTTAGAGAGCATATGCACTTCATCAATAATATAAACTTTGTACGCAGAAAGCACTGGTTGATAAGGTAAACTTTCAAGCATTTCGCGTGTGTCGTCCACGCCTGTGCGGCTGGCTGCGTCTACTTCTCGCACATCTGGGTGTGCATCGCCATCAATAAGGCTGCAACTTTCGCAGTTGTTGCAGGGCTCATGGGGTGAAGTGGGTGATAAGCAATTAAGAGCCTTAGAGGTAATGCGAGCCAATGTTGTTTTGCCTGTGCCATGCAAACCATGAAATAAAAGAGCATGGGGAACTTTTTGCGCCTCTAGAGCGTTTTTCAAGATAGATAAAGGAACATGCTGTCCAACAACGGAAGCAAAAGTATTGGGTCGCCACCTGCGTGCGAGTGGTTGATAAGGTGCTTGACTCATTAATTCCCTGAACAGGGCGACCGCTGACCTAGGTGTTTAAACAAAGGCTGCTTCCTTCCAGACCTGACCTGATTCGCCAAACACGCTACCCAACGATAGCCCATACTATTTTAGCAACATAATAGGAAATGCAAAAGAGTATATGAGTTTTTTTTTGTTATTTTTTTGCTGCGCGCCATATTTGTATCCATTGCTCATACAATCGATCAAAATCTTCCGGTTTTGTGGACCAACCTGAAGAAATACGCACGGATTCTTGAGCAACTTCTTCGCTGTAACCAAGCGCTAAAAGAGATTTCATAGACTTTTCTTGTCCTGAAGAGCAGGCGGGGCCCGCGCTAATAGCTATACGCGCAAGATCGCATTGAATGATCTGTGTTGCTGCTTGTACATGAGGCATGTGTATAAGCGAAGTGTTGGGTAAGCGATTTTGGTATTGAAGCGCAATGCACGCATTTGGGCATAAAGACTCAATGCGTTTTTCAAAATCATTGTGTAAGGTGCGAAGGTGATCAATTTGTGCCCAGTTAATGGTGTGGCATACAGCGGAAAATCCTGCAATACCAGGAAGATTTTCTGTGCCAGCGCGTAAACCAAATTCTTGTTTTCCTCCCTGAGTCCATTGCGGAAAGAAGCCTGTTTCTTTGAAAACAATAGCGCCAACACCCTTGGGACCTCCACATTTATGGGCGGATAAGCTCATGCTGTCAACGCCGCTTTCATCAAAATGTAAAGGAATGCGTCCAAAGGCTTGTGTTGCGTCTGTGTGCACGAAGGTATTGTGCTTGTGTGCTATGTTGGCAATCTCTTTGATGTTTTGTATAATACCGGTATCGCCGTTTGCCCACTGCACGCATAGACATTTGTGAGTGCGCGTGTCTTGACAAAGCATGTCTTCCAGTTCAGATAGGTTGATTGAACCTTGATTATCAACAGGGCACACTGTATGTTTTCTGTTGAGTAAAACGGAAGGGTGCTCTAAGGGTGATGTGTAAACTGCATCCCAGGTGTGGCTTAAAATCCAGGCGTTGCTTTCTGTGGCACCGCTTGTGAAAATGACTCGTGCGCTTTGGCTTTGTAAAAAATTTTTCAAAACATGACGCGACTTTGTTAATAAATGTTTTGCTTGTTGACCCGGTTGATGTACAGAAGAAGGATTGCCAGCAAATCTGCTGGCATGGGCAATGGCCTCCAAAACACTTGGTTGTAAAGGAGATGAGGCGTTATAGTCAAAGTAGGTGTAGTCTTCAACAACAGGGCGCATTAATCTTGAAAATTTTCTAAATTAATAATGCGGCCACGCTGCTTTTCTGGCACGTCAGGAGCAATGTCGGGAGTTTGCGATTCCATGACTGAAAGATCATAAACGCTCACTGGTTCAAGCTCTAAATCAAGGTCGTTGTTGGGATCTTGTATATGAATGATTGCTGTAAACGGTATGGTGATGCGTTCCATTTCTGATTCAAAAACCAGGCTTACAGAAAAGTGATTTTCAAAAACAGACATGTTTTCAAATTCGTATTGTAGAACGATGGTCATTTCTTCTGGATATGTGGATTTCAAGTGATCTGGAATATCAACTCCTGGATTTTGTGTTGCAAACGTTAAAAAAAGTTGCTGATTTCCAGAAAGTGAATCGTGACTGATTTGCTGCAGCATTTCCTTTACAGCGCTTCGTAAGTGTTTGGAAATAATTGTATTGTAATCCATAAAATCCTCAATTGTGGGAGGATTCTGTTGACCGGCTCCTCCCAGCCGCGCTTGCTTCTAAATTAAGCAGCGAGTGCGCGACGACGATTTGTGTTGCGATTAGCGACACGTATGTTACGACGTCTTCTTGTTACATTAGCACTTATTTTTTTTTGTCCATTTACGGTGGTCTAACCGAAAGAAGGCCTAGCTTTTAGCACGCGTCGATCCTGTTTCACCCCCATAATTGGTGGAGGTGCCGGGTACCGCCCCCGGGTCCACATGGTTATTGCACTAAACGTTTATCTTCATAGGCAAAGCCAATAAATTATAACATGTTGGTTTATGCATAATCAATCATGACCTTATAAGGAAAAGGGCATGATTTTTTGTATTTCAAACTTTAAGGTTCTTTGATCTAACGGCATAGTCATGGTTATGCGTAACAAACGTGTGGTGTTGGTAGTGTATTTTTGTGCAAACAGATCAGGCCATTCCATTAAAAATACAATGAATCTGATGAAGAATATAGCTATTTATATTGAGAGTCGCTACTGGATACCTAAGTGCGCTGGATAAATCCTATCTCAAAGAAAAATATGGCAATGCATTATCTGGAAGCATACTTTCACAATTTAGTTACTTTCCTGAACAATCTGCTCGTTTTTTAAGATCTGCCGACTTCAAATGGATTGCTCCGTATGTTTTCTTATTGCATTTTTTCAGTACTACTTAGAAGGCAATGAATTTGTAGCAAGAACCAAATATGATAGTGCTTGGTGGAGGGAGCCATGCGATGCACAAGAAAGAACAAAACTTTAGATATGACTGAAGCACCAAGTGAAAGATATCCGTGCAGTGATGTAGAAGAAAGTTTGGCTACCTAATATAAAAAATACGATTTTTGCATTGA
>Ga0209022_1001399_pt1 | contig 25051 bp, 23 predicted proteins | sample PinacodermPK_FD_187300 | JGI IMG/M metagenome (GOLD analysis project Ga0209022, IMG submission 187300) | Host-associated microbial community of the marine sponge Aplysina aerophoba from Gulf of Piran - sponge pinacoderm, lysed by proteinase... | ecosystem: Host-associated > Porifera > Sponge >...
ACCGAACCGTCACCGCCGGATCCAACACCACCATCTCCGTGCTCGCCGAGCCCGGCGTCCCCACGCTGTACCCCTCCCCCGTGTCCACCGTCGCCGTCAACGACCCCGTCGTCGTCGCCCCCCCCTGGAACCAGAACCGCGCGATCGTCACCTCCGCCGTCGATGACAACGCCGCGAACGTCGCCTTCTGATTCACCGCCCTCGAATCCAAGTACGTCTGCTCCTGCGTTACCGTCACACCCACCGTCAACGCCGCCGCCGCCGCCGTCGACCCCGTCCGCGTCAGCGTGAATCCCACCTCATCTATCTCGTACCCGTAGCTCGCCGCACCCGCCGCGATCGTCACCGTGGTGGTGTCCTGCCCATACCCTGGCGCAGCCGCCCCGAGAAGCGCCAGTACCCACATCAACAAGGCCGCCGGCAAGACCACCTCCACGCCAGTCCGTCGTCGAAAGGCGGCGATGGACCTGAACGCCGCTACACGACCTCCTTGACTCCCAGGGCGCCCGGCCACTACCGTCGGTCGAGAGTCATTCTGCGGACGAGCACTGTCAGTAAACATTCTTGATTCCTCCCCCGTCTGCCAAGTTCAGGCTCAGGAACCCGAATCTGGTCTTTTGGAAAATTTACCAATTTCGAGAATAAACATGTAATGGTAGATGTTTGTCATTGCAACCACTAGATTTCACTATTAAGACTAGACATTCTTCCTAGAAAACCGATCGATCGATGCGCAGGCCTCGGAATCCGGAAGCCCAAGGGGAGATCCATGGACACCCCGTTCCAGCCCTTGGCGATAGCCAAATACGCCCGTATTTTGACAGACTTGGGGAGCTCCCCCGGAATCGGGGACATGACTATTGGAATGGATGAGGATGAAGAATCGGCAGGTCGACGCCTACCACGAACGGTGCGGCGGAGCGGGGATTATGCGTGAAATTAGAAACCATTCGATCGACCAAGAATTTCACGTATTCGATTATTTTTTCCAGAACAAAAAGGCATCGTTGAGACCCGGCAACGCGTCCTGGTTTCAAGCTACTCTCCAGGACAAGACGCACAGGCCGCGAGACGGCCAAGGGAGGGTCCTTTCACCGGCTAGCACCGGCTACGGGAACAACGGGGCGCGCTAGTGTGGTGTCCGGTTAATTCGCATATGCGGAGGATGTTTCGTTGCCGGCAAGGCGCGATGAATCGTAGGGGCGACCCGCGGTCGCCCCCCGGCGGCCATGGAAAGGGATGGTCAGAGCGGCGGGATGAAAGCGCCGAAAATCACGCCGGCAAAGAGGTCGACGGCCAGCGTCCGTTCGAAGATGAAATAGAAGAAACCGAGCGCCAGTGCGGTGATGAAGGCCGTTCCCGGCCAGCCGATGCCACCCTGCTTGTGCGTGAAGAGCACCGCGAACAGGAAGGTCGACACATAGAACCCGGTGATGAAGACCAGCACCCCGAACGCCGCGAACCACACGAACATGCGAACGATGAGGCCCAACTCGCCGGCCTTGGGGCCCTGCTGCGCGGTCTCGACAACGTCCTCGGCACCCGCGGCCGAGGAAAGGACATCCTCCAGGCTCACTTCGAAAGCGCTCAGGATGCGCGGATAGCGTTCACCGGCGAGACACAGGGCCGCCAGCAGCAGGGTTGGGAACGCCAGCACCAGGGGCACGAAGCCCGCCATGCCGCCGTAGGAGAACGACCACCCGAAGAACAGCGCCGCGGTGGCCACGAGGATCACCCCGAGAAGCGTGGACCCTTTCATGACGACGCCTTCCCTTTCCGGCTCGACAGCCACGGCAGGCAGAGCATGAGGATGCTCAGGAGCATCAGCACTATGGTGACGGGCCGCGTGAAAAAGATGGCGTAGCTGCCGGCGGAGATCTGCAGCGACTGCACGAAGGACAGTTCCGCGCGCACCCCGAGCAGGAATCCGATGACCAGCGTCACCAGCGAGAAACCGAACCGGTTGAACGCGAAACCGAGGATGCCCGCGGCGATGGCGATACCGATGTCCCAGACGTTCTCGCGCGCGGCGTAGGCGCCGCCGACGGACAGCAGGAAGGCGGCCGGGACCACGTAGCCCACGCGCAGCGTGGTGACCCGGGCGAGGATATCGGCGCCGAACGCGGCCATGAGGCTGGCCAGGAAGTTGGCGATCACGAAGCCGAAGATCAGCACGAACACGATGTCCATGTGTTCCCGGATGAAGAAGAACCCGGGCTGGAGCCCGTGGAGGATGAAGGCGCCCAGAAGCACGGCCATGCCGGCGCTGCCAGGGATGCCGAAGATAATGGTGGGCAGCAGGGCGCCGCCGTCCTTGGCGTCATTGGAGGCCTCGGAGGCGATGATGCCCTCGGGAGTGCCGGTGCCGAACTTCTCCGGGTTCTTGGAGAACTGCACGGCCATGGAGTAGGAGAGAAAGTTGGCCAACACCCCGCCGATGCCCGGAATGATGCCCGCAAAGATACCGATGGCCGAGCTCCGCACCAGCGTGGTCTTGTATTGGAAAACCTCCCAGAACCCCTTGAAGGCGCCGAACAGACCCACCCTGATGCGCGCGCCGCCCTCGGCGATGGTATCGCCGCGCAGCACGTGGTTGACCAGCTCGGCGATGGCGAAGAGCCCGATGAAGAACGGCACCAGCGGGATACCGTCCCACAGGTAGTTGTCGCTGCCGAAGTTGAAGCGCAGCACCCCGTGCACCGGACTGAAGCCGATGAGCGACAAGAGCACGCCGATGCCCGCGGACACGAGCCCCTTGAGCATGTTGCCGCGGGCGGCGTAGGCCACGGTCAGAAGGCCGAAGACCACCAGCATGAAGAACTCTGGCGGGCCGAAGGACAGCACGATGATCTTCACGAATGGGATGAGGATCATCAGGAAGCACATGCCCACCACGGCGCCGAGAAACGACGACGCCGCCGCCAGCCCCACGGCCCGGCCCGCCTCGCCCCGGCGCGCCATGGGATGCCCGTCGAAGCAGGTGGCGGCGTTGGGCGCTTCTCCGGGGATGTTGAGCAGGATGGCGGGAACCGAACCCCCTTCGGTGGCGGCCCCCATCATCCCCGCCATGAGGAACATGGCGGTCTCCGCGTCCCACCCGAAGGTGAAGGTCATGCCGATGGTCAGGCCCGCCAGGAACAGCCCCGGGAGCGCCCCCAGGATGAGGCCGGACACCGCGCCGACGGCGAGCACCAAGAGGTTCATGGGCTCGCTGAGCATGCCCATGGCCAGGAGAAATGGTTCCCACATGGATTCGTTCCTCGGACGCGGCCCTTGCCGTCCCCTGCGTTGCGCCGACCGACCGCTCCGCTACCCACCGTCCACGGCCGCGTTCAAACCGCGGCCGTGGACGGCTTCGAAGCTCGTTCCTACTTGGCCTTGGCGGCCGCTCGCATCTCCTTGAGGTTGGCCTGGAAAAGGTTCTCGTAGTATTTCAGGTCTTCGGTCACGGAGGAACCCGGCCCCTCGACCAACTGGATGGACGACGATTTCTTCCAGGCGATGTAGTCCTCGTCCCGCATGGACTTGAGCAGGAGTTCCTCGAGGATCTTCGCCCGGTCCGCGGGGATTCCCGGAGGGCCGCCGAAGGCGCGCAGGTCGCTGAAGTAGAGGTCAAAGCCCATCTCGTAAGAAGTCTTCACGTCCGGGGCGTTGACGGCGCGCTTCCTGTCCAGTTGAACCACCGGGCGCAGGTCCGTGCCGAGATAGGAGGTCACCGACGGGTGGTCGATGGGCTGGGCCCAGACGTCGAAGTCGCCGCGCAGGAGCGCCGGCAGCGACTCGCCCGTGCCACGGTAGCCGGCCACCACGTTAAAGTCGATGCCGAAGGTCTTGGCGGCCAGGAACGAGCCCAACCACCGTCCCACGCCGATACCCTCGACCCCCCAGGTGACACGTTTTGCCTTCTGCAGGTCCGCGATGGACTTGTGGGGGCCCTTGGCCGATACGTGAAGGCCGAAGGGGTCCGCCCCCACCCGGGCGAGCCACGTGTACTTGCTGGTTTCGAAGCCGACGGGCTTTTCCGACAGCATCTGGTCGCCGAGCATCCCGGAGGCTTGGAAGTGGGCGATGGTGTAGCCGTCGGGCTTGGCGCGGTACATGAATACCGAGGCGCGGCGGCCGGCGGCGCCGGTGACGTTCTTGACGATGATGTTCACGCCCTTGGGAACGAACTTCTTCATGCTCCGGGCCGTGGCGCGGGCGATGGAGTCGTAGCCGCCGCCGGGCGAGAACGGCACGACGATGTTGATGTTGCGGTCGGGGAACTCGGCACCCGCCTGCGAGAGCGGCAGGCTCACGGCCAGACCGAGCGCGAGGGCCCCCAACAGGATTCGAGTCGTCAGATTTCGCATATCATTCCTCCGTCATTACGCTGGAAAGCGTCTTGTGCGGCCTTGCTGTACCGCGATGGGCTAAAGTTGTGTCACTGGCTGCCGATGATTTGGGAAGAAGGCAATAAGCATGACCTTTTATGGGGGTCCCCCGGCATTGTCAAGGGTCATGAAGGAGATTTTGATTCGTGTTGACTCGGCCGAGCGTAACCGATAAGGTCCACGCTTCCGTCGCACAAAACTAGCTCGTGAGGTGCGCACATGTCCGTGAACATCGCTATCGTCGTAGGAAACCTTGGCAAGGACCCGGAGGTCCGCTTCACCCAGAGCGGCCGCGCGGTCGCCAATTTTTCCATCGCCACATCCGAGTCCTGGACCGGTCAGGACGGCAACTCCCAGGAACGCACGGAGTGGCACAACATCGTCGTGTGGGGCAAGCAAGCGGAAGCCTGCGGCCAGTACCTGTCCAAGGGACGGCAGGTCTTCGTCCAGGGCCGTATCCAGACCCGCAAGTGGACCGACCAGAACGGCCAGGACCGCTACACCACCGAGATCGTCGCCCAGCGGGTGCAGTTCCTCGGCGGCGGAGGCGGCGCGCGCGCTTCGCAGGAGTCCCAGGACCAGGGGTTCGGCGAACCTTCGTCCTCCTTCCAGTCCCCGCCCATCGACGACGACATCCCCTTCTAGCGTTCTCTCCGGTGCAGGACACGGATGTCCTGCACCACGTCAAAGCACATTTGCCGCGCCGCCCGCGCTGCGGGTTCCGATCAAGGGACCGGTTTGCGGACGCCTATCGCGGCACCTTTGCGCGCCAATGGGTCTCGTGACCTGGAATTCACAATCAGAAGGAGAATGAAAGCAATTTTGCCGCATGGCAGAAGGAAAGCACACTTGCCCTCGTTTTGACTTATTCCGTTGGCAAGTGTGCTTTCCTTCTGGAAACCTGCGATGCCCCGACGGAAGACTCCCCCACTCTCAAGTCCCTCCAAGAACAAGATCCGGGATTTCATTGACGACGAGAAATCCCTGGGACGAGCCACGAAGGGGCAGATAGCGGCCGCCATCGGCATTCGACCGAGCCACTTCTCCAACCTCTTGAACGGACGCAACGAGTGGAAACTGAACCAACTGGAGAAGCTGGCCGAATTTCTGGGAGTGCCGCTTACCCGGCTGTTCGCCGAGCGCGGCAAGGAGAGCCCGGAGCGTCCCGCGCGACGGAATCGCGAGGTGGAACTGGAGGACAGCGTACGGCGGACCTTGAGAGCCGAGGCTCGCGGGCTGCGCGCCGCGTTGCGGCGGGATCTGGATCTTCTTCTGCGCGAGCGGATCTCCGGCGACCGCCAGTCCTTGCCCGGCGGATACGCGACGGACGACGTCCCGGCTGACTACTGGACGGAGGGCGTCGACCTTGACGAAGCTCTCCCCGTGGAGATGCGGGAGCTCGACGCGGCTTACGACGCGTCCGGGGCAGCGCAAACCCCCGAGTCCGTGTGGTTCGGACGTGACTGGCTGCGCCGGCAGAGACTGGATTCCACCCAGTGCCTCATCGTCAGGATACAAGACGATTCCATGGCGGAGACCCTCCCGGACGGATGTTCCGTGCTGGTGAACCGGCGACAGCGGCAGAGGCACGCGGGACGCATCTTTGCGCTGCGCACCGAGGACAGGCTGTTGATCCGGCGCGCGGGCAGGGATGCCTCCGGCGCCTGGCTGCTTGAATGCGATCATCCGGCGTGGGCGACCGTGGCCTGGCCTGATGACGCGAAGGTCGTCGGCGAGGTGCGCTGGATGGCACGGACGTTCTGAATGGACACGCCGGCCCGAACCCGGACACCGCGTCACCCCAGGCGCACGTTCACCAGGATCGCGCCGCCCACGGTCAGCACCGCCCCCGCCGGCACCCGCCAGGTGATGCGCTCCGCCCGCCGCAGCACCACCAGGGAAATCAACACCACGAACAACGGCGAGGTCTGGATCAGCGGCAGCATGCGGTAGATCTCGCCGAGTTGCAGTGCGCTGGCATACAGGAACTTGCCGAGGCCTTCGATGGCTCCGGCGACGATGAAGTATTTCCAGCCAACACGCACGTTCTCGCGGATCTCGCCCCGGCGCGTCGCCAGAGTGTAACCGGTTACCACCACCAAGGCCGCCAGGATGGCCACGGCGGCGGCGGCCACCGTGTCGGGAAAGGCCTGCACGCCGATACGCCAGCAAAGAGCCGCGCCCGCGCCGGCCACCGCGGCACCCAGTGGCCAAAGCATGTCCACCCTGCGCCAATGCCCGGTGACAGCCCCGGACGAGATCACCGCGATCCCCGCCACTACCAGCAGGATACCGGTCAGGTTGTACCAAGCCGGATCCTCACCGAGGAAGGCCATGGCCATGAAGGCGGCGAAGATGGCCGAACTGCCCTTGATGGGCGCGGCGCGCGACACACCGATCTTCGAGATCCCGATGAAGAAGGTCACGAAGAACACGCCTGGGTTGAGCGCCCCGCCCAGCATCATCCACAGGTAGTGGACGCCCCACGCCGGGAAGCGCACGTCGAGGGCCGCGATCACGAGGGTGAACATCATCACCGAGGATGCGAGGGCCATCATGGCCCCCACCACGGCGTTGGCCCGCTCCAGCCCGAAACGCGCGGTCACGTCGGCGACGGCGTAGGCGAGGGCCGTGCCCAGAGCGAACAGCAGTGCCGCGTCGAACTCCATGGCGTCAGCCCATACGTACCAGATAGGCGGTGCCCCGCATACGCGGTGCGCACGCGCGGCGCCGGACACGATCTTGACCGGCTCCCGTGCGGGTTGTAATAGACAAGCCTTGGGCGGAAGCTTCGAAAGGAGAACGAAAAATGGCTGAGTTGGTCAAGATCAACGTGGAGAGCGCGGAAGCGGTTCTGGGGCTCCACTGGTTCGTGGCGCAGGAAGAAGGACTGTTCGAGGAAGAAGGCATGGAGGTGGAGATCCTCCTGCCGGGCGTGCGCGAGACCAAGTTCGCGGCCGACGATCCGCGGCGCACCGACCACACCCTGGTGAAGTCCACCAACTACCAGTTCCTGTACGAGCAGAAGAAGGTGGACATCATGCGCGCCTGTTCCTGGGGACAGGTGCGGCGGGCCTACGACAGCGAGCGCGGCGCCCCCATCTGGACCAAGCGCCCGGCGGTGGTGTGCCAGGGCATCTACGTCCTGCCCGACTCGCCGGTGAACGCGCCCATGCAGCTCGCCAACAAGAGCGTCGGCGTCCAGTACCACCAGGGCTCGCACTACCACACCCTGTCCCTGCTCGAGGGCTTCGTCGCCCGGGACGAGATGAACGTGGTGCACGCCGGCACCGTGCACGAACGGTTCATCGCGCTGGAGAACGGCGAGGTGGACGCGGCCACGCTCATGGAGCCGTGGATCTCGCTGGCCCAGAAGCGCGGTTACAAGATGATTACCGAGGGCCACTACCTGGGGGTGGAGAACGGCCCCGCCGACATGGACCCCGACCTGCTCAAACGCATGCTGCGGGCCATCAAGAAGTCCGTCACCTACATCAACAAGAACCCCAGGAAGTACATCAAGCACATGCTGGCGGAGATCCCCGAGCACTACGCCAACGAGCTCACGGAAGACGACTTCTACCTGCCGCGGCTGCGCTACGTGGACCCGGAGCCCTATACCGAGGAAGAGTTCGAGCGGCAGTACAAGTGGATGCTGACGTGGGACCTGATCCCCGAGGACGCGGACTACACCGAGCTGGTGTGCAATGTGACCGTCTGAACCCGTAGGGGCGACCGCGGGTCGCCCCGGCATACAACGTCATCTTGTAGGGGCGACCGGCCGGTCGCCCTTGGCGTGCCACCTCACGGTGCAGTCAGGGCGACCGCGGGTCGCCCCTACGATGGTTCGGCGCGGGCCTTTTCTATTTCGGTCCACACCCGTTCGGGCGTGAGCGGGAGATGGTCGAAGGTGCAGCCCAGCGGCGCCAGCGCGTTCTCCACCGCATTGCAGATGGCCGCGGGCGCGGGAATGGCGCCGCCCTCCCCCACTCCCTTCATTCCCAGAGGCGTATACGGCGACGGCGTCACCAGGTGGTCCATGCGCACGTCGGGGATCTCCACCGCGGTGGGCTTCAGGTAGTCCACGAAGGTCGTCGCTTTCAGGTTCCCCTGCTCGTCGTAGTCGAACTCCTCGAACAGCGCCGCGCCGATGCCGTGGGCGGTGGCGCCCTGCACCAGCCCTTCCACGATGGCCGGGTTCAGCACAATGCCGCAGTCGTGCACCACGCCGTACTTGAGGATCGCGACCCCGCCGGTGTCCGGGTCCACTTCGACGATGACCCCGTGGGCGGCGTTGCTGGCGAAGAGCTGGTTGCGCACGCGGCGGTTCTCGTCGGGGACGTTGGCGAGGTCGGAGCTGTAGTAGAATCGACCCTCCAGGCCCGGCTCCATCCCGCGCGGCAGCGACAGCAGGTCGCGGTAGGCCACGAAGGCCAGCTCCGCCAGAGTCTTGCGATGCTCGTGGCGGTCGCGGGCGCGCACGCCCCCCTCGGCCAGCTCCAGGTTCTCCACCGGCTCCTGCAGCAGGTACGCCGCCAACTCCAGAAGCTTGTCGCGGACCTTGTGCGCGGCCCCGAGGATGGCGCCCACGTCGGTGCCGGCGAACTTGTTGGAGTAGTTGCCGGTGGCGTAGAGCCAGGGCGTCACCGCGGAGTCGAAGAACGGCGACACGCGCACGCCGTCCATGGCGACCCCCAGCTCGTCGGCGACGATCTGCGCCGCGGCGGTCTCGTGCCCCTGGCCGCTGCCCACGTCCCCCAGGAGCACCAGGATGCTGCCGTCGTGCTCCACCCGCACCATGGCCGCCTCGGCCGAGCCCGAGGCGCTGCGCCGGCCGGACGAGAGCATGTAGGCCGACTGGTTGGAGGTGCTCGGCTCCAGCCCGATGGCGATGCCGATGCCGAGGTAGCGTCCCCGGGCGCGGGCCTCACGCTGTTCCTGGAGAAAGTCCTGGTAGTCGATGAGCGGCAGCAGCTTGTCGAGGGTGCCGCCGAAGTCGCCGCTGTCGATGAGCGCGCCGCTGGGGCCGGTGTAGGGCATGGCGTCGGGCGGCACCAGGTTCCTGCGCCGCAGCTCGATGGGGTCCATGCCGAGCTGCCGCGCCAGGTAGTCCATCATCCGTTCCATGGCCAGGCACATGAACGGCTTGCCGATGCCCCGGTTGGCGCCCGACGGGCACTTGTTGGTCATCACCGAGTTGACCTCGTAGCGCACCACCGGGATGCGGTAGCAGTTGGTCAGGTTGCCGAGCTTGAGGATCGAATGCACCGTGGGATTGAGGACGTTGGCGCCCTCGTCCGCGATGTCGCGCACCCTCATGCCGAGGATGCGGCCTTCCTCGTCCAGCGCCGTTTCCAGGTCCATGACGCCGTTGCACGCGTGGATCAGCGCCATGAGGTTCTCGCGCCGGTCCTCCAGGTAGTGCACCGGCTTGCCCCCGCTCAGCTTGGACAGAAGCGCCGCGATGATCAGGTAGTGGGCCTTGCGCTTGTTGCCGAAGCCGCCGCCCACGTCCGGCGTGACGAAACGGATCTGCGCATGGGTCAGGCCCAGGCTGTGGGCCACGATGGGCATGGCCTGGCCCGGGCGCTGGTCGTTGGACCAGACGGTGAGCTGTTCCCGGTGGTCGTCATAGACCGCGGTGCAGCCGAAGGTCTCGAGCGCCGTGGACGAGTAGCGCTGGATGTAGAAGCGCTTCTTGAAGACGTGGGCCGCGCGCGCGAAGGCCGCATCCGTGTCGCCGTAGTCGAAGCGGTCTTGCCACATGACGTTGGTGCCCATGGACTCGAAAAGCAGCGGCGCGTCCGGCTCCATGGCCGCCTCGGGGTCCACCGCCGCGGGCAGGGGCTCGTACTCCACCCGGATCTTCTCCAGCGCGTCCTCGGCCAGGTAGCGGCTGGTAGCCAGGATGGCGGCCACCGGCTCGCCCACGTGGGTGACCTTGCCGAAGGCCAGGCAGTAGGCGTCGAGGGCCACCGGAATGGGGATGAGGGAGCGCAGCGGCTTGGTCATGCGCCCCACGTCCTCGCCGGTGAGGCCGCACACCACCCCGGGCATGGCCAACGCCTCGCTCAGGTCCACGTTCACGATGCGCGCGTGCGCGTGCACGCTCCGCAGCAACGCGACGTGCAGCGTGTCCGGGAACTTCATGTCGTCGATGTAGGTGCCCCGGCCGGTGGAGAACCGCAGGTCCTCTCTCAGCCGGACCGGGCGGCCCTTCCATTGGGTGGATGAAGGTTGCATGGGTTCAACCGGATCTGACGCTTGGCGCGGCGGCGCGTACCGCGCGGACGATGTTGGCGTATCCGGTGCACATGCACAGGTTGCCGGAGAGCGCCTCGCGCACCTGGGTCTCCGTGGGATCGGGACAGTGCTTCAACAGATCCACGGCCGCCAGCAGCATGCCCGGCGTGCAGAAGCCGCACTGGAGCGCATGGTGCTCCACGAACGCCTGCTGCAACGGGTCCAACGCCTCCTCGTCGCCCAGCCCCTCCACGGTCACGATCTCGTGGCCGTGGGCCTGCACGGCGAAGAGGATGCACGAACGCACCACCTGCCCGTCCATCAGCACCGAGCACGCGCCGCACACGCCGTGCTCGCAGCCCACGTGAACGCCGGTGAAGCCCGCGTCCTCGCGCAGGAAGTCGGCCAGTGTCTTGCGCACGTCCACCTCGGCCGCGCAACGCCGCCCGTTGACCGTCACGGAGACGGTGCGCCTGTCCGTTCGTTCGTCCGTCAACTCCCGCTCCATCGCTCCAGCGCTTGCGCGACGGAGCGCTTGACCAGCACCGCGGCCAGTCGCCGCTGGTAGGGCGTGGCGTCCGCATGGGTGACGAGCGCCGCCACCTCGGTCTCGGCCGTCCTGCCCGCTTCTTCCACGAGATCGTGTTGGGCGGCACCGTCCGTACGAGCCACTCCCGCTCCGCCCACCAGCCGTTCGACCGCGTCCAGCCGTGACGGTGTCCACGCCGGTCCGGCCGCCACCACGCGCGCGCCGGTGCACGTTCCGTTCCCCTCCAGCACGACCGCGGCCTCGGCCAACGCGAAATCGCCGTGGCGGCGGCTGAACTCCACGAAGCTCGCCGGTCGGGGCGCCGGCGTCAACGGAATCCGCGCCTCCACCAATATCTCGCCCGGCGCCAGCGCGGTCTCGTAGGGACCCAGGAAAAACTCGCTCGCGGCCATCACCCGCTCGCCCGCCGGCCCCGCCGCCACCAACTCCGCGTCCAGCGCCGTCATCACACACGGCAACTCCGCCACCGGATCCGCGTGCGCCAGGCTGCCGCCGACGGTGCCGCGGTTGCGGATGGCGGGATGCCCCACCTGCGTCAGCGCCTCCACGAGAAGCGGGCAACGCTCCGCCAGCACCGTCGAGAACTCCGCCTCGCGCTGGCGAGTCATGGCGCCGATGCACAGCCGCGCGCCGTCGTCGCGGATATAGGACAGACCCTCCACCTGATTGAGATCCACCAAGACCTCGGGATAGGCCAGCCGCAGGTTGAGCAACGGCACGAGGCTCTGACCGCCGGCCAGCACCCGCGCGTCGCCCGACGATTCTCGCAGGAGGTCGAGCGCTTCGGACAGCGACCGGGGGGTATGGTAACGAAACGGAGGTGGCTTCATGACGGGATACGATACTTACGGGAATCGTGGACCCCGGGTCAAGCCCAGGGTGACGGGAGGTTCGCTGACGACGGCAGGTTTGCCTATGCCGCGGGTATCGGCTAGACGGGAAACTTCATGCGCCCTGAAATCGTTCCGTTCATCTCTGCCATGGGCTGGGCCGTGGACTCCATCATGGTGCGCAAGGGCGCGCGCACGTCGAGCGTTCTCAGCGCGGCCTTCCTCAGCTACGTCGTGACCACCGTCCTGATGTGGTCCTACGTGGCGATCAACTTCCCCCTCTCCATCGTCCGCTCCCCGGCGGCCTTCTACTTCATGGCCAGCGGCACGCTCCAGCCTCTGCTGGCGCGCATCTTCCTCTACATCGGCATCGACCGCCTGGGCGTCGCCCGAGCCATGCCGCTGCGCGGCGTCGGGCCGCTCTTCTCCGTGGCCATCGCGGTGGTCTTCCTGCACGAACGCCCGGTGGTCCCCGTCTACCTGGGGGCGCTTTTCATCGTCGCCGGCGGATGGCTGGTGCTCTATCGGAAGGAGGGCGCCAGTTCCGACTGGCGGCTGCTGGACGCGGTGTATCCCCTGCTGGCGGCATTCCTGGCGGGGGTCTCCCAGAACTTCCGCAAGGCCGGCCTGCTCATCCTGCCCAACCCGTTCGTGGCCGGCGCGGTGACCACCGGGACCTCGCTCGCGATCTTCGTGGTCTACCTCGGGCTCAAGCGGCAGTTCTCCGTGGTCATACCGAGCCGGCAGAGCCTGCCTTACTTCGGACCCACGGCCTTCATATCGGCCATCTCGCAACTCCTGGTCTTCACCTCACTGAGCCTGGGCGACGTGTCGGTCATGATCCCGCTGCTCAACACCACCCCGCTTTTCTCGCTCATCCTCAGCCTGATCTTCCTGAAGGACCTCGAGAGGGTCACCGTACCCATCGTCCTCGGCGCGCTGTCCATGCTGGGCGGCGTAACCCTCATCGCCACCCGGTAGCACGTGCATGACACGACCTGACACACGCGACCCTGTGAAGTTCGCGTTGACGTGACGCTCACGGAGCCGTAGAGTAACGGTCAGACAAGTTTTGGCTGAAACGGCCTAAAGAACCCCACAGGAGTACCGATCATATACGGACAGAGGGACGGAACGGACGAACCGACCGTCAAGGGTCATGACAACAGAGGTCCCATATGAGCGGTGAAATCTTCACGATTATCGGCGTCGGAATCGCCCTTGGTCTGTTCATCTGGCGGGTCGCCGCACGGCTTGACGGACGAATCGACCGGCTGGACCTGAGGATCGACGGTCTGCAAAAGGAACTGCACGACCTGGCACGGGAGTTTGCCGAACTGCGGGGGGAGATCAGGGGCGCCCAAACCTGACGCCGCCCCTTTCTCGCCGCCTGATTCAAGGCGGCGTACTCATCAAAGAGTTCGGTCAGTCCACTCGGTTGCGCCGCTCGCCGCGCCGGAAGGCGTCGATGTTTTCGAACACCTCGTCCATGAGCCGCTGGCGCGTCTCCCGGGCCGCCCAGGCGCAATGAGGAGTGATCAGGAGGTTGTCCAGCCGCGCCGCCGCCTCCATCATCGGGTGGCCCTCGTCGGGCGGTTCCTGCGAGATCACGTCCAAGGCCGCGCCCGCGATCGTGCCCTGTTCCAGCGCCTCGATCAGGGCCGCCTCGTCCACCAGGCCGCCGCGGGCGGTATTGACCAGATAGGCGGTGGGCTTCATCAACGACAGGCTGTGTGGGTTGATGAACCCCTGGGTCACGGGCGTGAGCGGGCAGTGCAGGCTTACGAAATCAGCCTGTCGCAGCACTTCCTCCAGGGGCAGCCTGTCCGGCTGCCGGCCTTCCTCGCCCACGCGGCCGGCCACGATCACCTCGAGTCCGAAGACCCGCGCCATCTCCGCGACCTTGCGGCCGATGTTGCCGTAGCCGACGATGCCCAGCACCCGCCCCTGAAGTTCGAAGCTCGGGTAGTCGTGGCGCGTGAAGATGGTGCTCTCCTGCCAGTCGCCCATGCGCGTCCCCTGAGCGTAACGCGCGGCCTGGGTGGCCAACTCCAGGATCAGCGCCAGGGTGTACTGGGCCACCGCGGTGGTGGCGTAGCCCGGTACGTTGCATACCGCGATACCCCGCTCCCGCGCGCACGCGATGTCGACGTTGTCGGTGCCGGTGGCGCCCACGGCGATGAGCTCGAGCTGTGCGGCCGAGGGGTGTTCCAGCCGTGCCCGGTCGAGCACGAACTTGTTGATGACCGCGCACTGCCGGTCCGCCAGACGCTCGGGCAACTCCTCCCCTTCCGTCAACTCGTGCGCGACACAGTCCGCGGCCTCCTCGAACCGCGTCAGGGTGACCACGCCGAAGGTGGCGGCGTCCAGGAACGCCAGGCGGAATGCGTTCACGACCCGCCCTTCGCCCCGGGTCCGGTCTCGTCCTGGAAGTACGGAACCTCGGTGCCCTTCTTGTAAATACCGCGGAACGGCTTCTGGTCCGACGCGCCCGGTCCGGCGTACACCCCGACCTTGCCGGAGTCGGGATAGTGGACGATGTCGGGATACTGCATGGTGCTCACGCACAGGTAGCGCAGGTCCCCCTCCGACGTATTCACGAGCTGATGGCTCATGTCCACGCCGCCCGGGCAGGCGACGACCGTGCCGGCGCGCACCGCCACGGTCTCGTCCCCGAACCGCAGGCTCCCCTCACCTTCGAGAATGTAGATCAACTCCTCGTTGAGGGTGTGCACGTGGAGCGGGAACGCCGCCTTGCCCGGCGGAACGGTGAAGAGCCCATAACCGAGTTTCTGCGCCCCCGCGGCCAAACCCACGCGCTGCCGTGTACCGCCGAACGAAGTGCCTTCAGGGGACGGCAGCGCCTCCTCGGCGACATCGGAAACATGCACGATATTCTTGTGGCTCATCCGTGATCCTCCCTCTTCCTGTCCGTTTTCGTTAGAGCGGCCGCGTTGCTAGGCTCCCCGCCATGGGCCTCCTGTTCGCGTATGCCATGGGGTTCTCCGTCGCCTCCATGCCGGGCCCCATCCTGGCGCTCATCACCACCGAGACGCTCCGCCGAGGCGCGTGGCCGGGTGTCCAGACGGCCCTGGCGCCCATGTGCGTGGACGCCTGCGTCATGCTGCCGCTGGTGATGGCGCTCCATTCCGCCATCCCGTCGGGGGCCGGCGCCGTGGCCATGGGCGTTGCCGGCGGCGCGTTTCTCCTCTGGCTGGGGATCCAGTCCTTCCGGGCAGGGTCGGCGCCCGAGGCCGCCGACCGCCCGCGCGGCTCGCGGCAGCTTTCCCCGTTTCTCAAGAGCGTGCTCACACAACTCATGAACCCCTATGCCTACATCTTCTGGGGGACGGTGGGTTTCGGCTTCGTGCGCGCGGGCTTCGCAAGCCAAGGCATCCAGGGGGCGCTGTCGTTTCCCGTGGGCTTTTGGCTCGGGGCGGGTACCATGAACTTCCTGGTCGTGTACCTGGTCAGCCGCGGGAGGCGCTACCTGCCCCCTCGGCTGGAGCCCTACGTGCACGTCCTCTCCGGAATCCTGTTGATCGCGGCGGGCGCCTTTCTCGTGTGGGCCGTAGCCCGGGATCACCTGTAGGCGGGGGAACCCTACGTACCCTTCTTCCCGGCTTCCGCAACCGCCTTGGCCTCATCCCACAGCGCATCCATCTCTTCGAAGGACGCCTGCTCCACCGTCTTGCCCCGTTCCGCCAGCTCGCCCTCGATATAGGCGAAGCGCTTGTGGAAGCGCTGGAGAGTGCCCTCCAGGGCCTCTTCCGCCTGTACCTTGAGAAAGCGGCCCAGGTTGACCACGGCGAAGAGCAGGTCTCCCAACTCCGCCTCCACGCGCTCCGGCTTCCCGCTCCCGGCCGCTTCCTTCAACTCTTCCAGCTCTTCCTCCACCTTGCCCCACACGGGTCCCACGTCGGGCCAGTCGAAGCCGACGCCGGCGGCCTTGTCGCCGATGCGCTGGGCGCGCGCCAGGGCCGGCATGGCCCGGGGCACCGAGGTGAAGATGGAGTGGCCTTGCGCCCCGCCAGACGGTTTCTCCCGCGCCTTGATCTTCTCCCAGTTCCGCAACACCGCTCCGGCATCCGTGGCGCGCTCGTCGCCGAAGACGTGGGGATGCCGCCGCACGAGCTTGTCGCGCAGGCCGGTCATCACTGCCTCGATGGCGAAGCGCCCGTCCTCGCGCGCCAACTGGGCGTGGAACAACACTTGCAGCAGCACGTCCCCCAGCTCGTCGCGGATGGCCGAAGCGTCGTCCTGGTCGATGGCTTCGAGCAGCTCGTAGGTCTCCTCCACGGCGTAGCGCTTGAGCGACGCGTGGGTCTGTTCCCGGTCCCACGGGCAACCGCCCTCGCCGCGCAAACGCGCCATCACGCCGACGAGATCCTCGAACAGTTCGCCCGTGTTCTGTCGCTTGTCCTCGTCCACCGAATGCCGCCCGGTCTTGCTACTTGTCACGGGGCGCGCCGACCCAGCCCGTGTCCGACACGTCGATCTCCTGCTCCTCCGGTCCGGTGACCTTGACCTCGAAGTAGGACTGGGGACGGGACGGATCGGTGGGATTGATTCGCGTCATGTCCGTGAGCTGTTCGCCGCCCAGCTTGGCGACCCGCCCCACCGACTCCTCCAGGTTGTCCACCTGGAAGCCGAAATGGTCCACGCCCGCCGGGGACGTGGGTGTCTTGAGCTTCAGGATCGCCATGTTGATGTGGCCGTCGGACAGGTAGACGCCGTTCAACCCCTTCCCTACCTCCTCGAGATCGAACGCTTCCTTGTAGAAGGCCGCGGTCTTCGCCACGTCCCCGGTCCTGATCGCTATGTGCTTGAGTCGCGCCATTCGAAACCTCCTGTTTACGTCCGAAATCCGGTCACAATTTACAGGAAAAGCCCGCGAGTTGCATTCCACGTGTCCCCCGGTCCGGCGGGCGCTCACAAACAGCCCCGTGAACCGCTAGACTTGAACCTCCATGAACTTCGGGCGCCACGGCATTTCCATTTCCGTTTTCTGGTTCACCTTCTTCGGGGCACTTGGCGTCTTCTTCCCCTACTACAGCCTCTACCTAAAGGAGAACGCCGGCCTCACCGGCATCCAGCTCGGCATGGTGCTCTCGGTCATGCCGCTGGTGGGCATCGTCGCGCAGCCGTTCTGGGGCCAGGTCGCCGACCGCACCGGCGCCCGGAGCCGCATCGTCGCCTTCCTGTCCATGGTGGCCGCCGCGGGTTTCGTGCTGCTGGGGCTGGCCCAGGGGTTCGCCTTCATTCTCCTGGCCGCCATCTTCCTCGCCTTCTTCTCCACCCCGGTCATTCCCCTTTCGGTTTCCGTGGCGCTGGCGGCGTTCCGCCGCTCCGGACCCCACGCCTACGGCTTCGCCCGTGCCTGGGGCACCGTGGGGTTCCTGGCCTCGGTGCTGATCTTCCCGTTGGCGCTGGACCGCGTACAGCAATGGCGCGGGCTCGGCCCGGTGCCGGGCGGCCCCTCGGAACCGGGCCTGGGAGCCATGTTCCTGGGCACCGCCGTCATCGTGCTGCTGGCCTCGGCCCTCGCCCTCGCCCTCCCAAAGGGGGGGCTCGTGTCGCTCAGGGCCGGACGGGGCGAGTGGCGGACGCTCCTCCGCAGCGGTCCCATGCGCCGCCTGCTCTTCTTCACCTTCGGCGCCTACCTCTTCGTCACCGGCCCCATGGGACTCCTGCCGGTCTACGTCCGCGCCCAGGGCGGCACCCTGGAGACGGTTCAGACCATGTGGATCCTCATGCTCGTCGTCGAGATCCCCCTGATCCTGTGCACCGGCATGGGCCTCAAACGCATCGGCGCACGGGGGCTGCTGGCCGCGGGAGTGCTGGCCGGCGGCGTCCGCTGGACGGTTTGCGGCCTCACCGCCAACCCCTACTGGATTTATCCGGTGCAGATGCTGCACGGCGTGATGGTGACGGGGTTGATGATGGGCGCGCCGCTGTACGTGGACCGGGTGGCCCCTGGACGGCTGCGGTCCACCGCCCAAGGCCTCGTGGCCATGGTCGGGCTCGGTATCGGCGGCATCGCCTCCAACACCGCGGCCGGCTGGATCCTCGACAACGTCGATGCCAACGCGCCGTACCTCATCGGCGGCGTCGGCGCGCTGTTGGTGGGGTTGGCCATCCCCTGGCTCCTGCCCTCGGTGGCACACGAGGACGAGGAACCGGAGGAAGCCGCGGCGGCCGCCGGGTAGCGGACGTGGACGGTCAGTCCAGCTTCACCAGCTTCTGCAGGCTGCGCATCTCGCGCGGCGGCTCGATACGCCGGCCCATGATGGTCCAGGAGACCTCCGCCACGTAGAGGTTGCGGTTCGAATCCAGGCAAAGGCCGTGGGGCGCGATGAACTGCCCCGGCCCCTCGCCCATCACGGGATCGCCGAAGCGCCCCAACTCGACGCCGTCGCCGTCGCGGATGACGATGCGGTGGCCGATGTTGGGATAGGCGCCGTTCTGCGACGTGCCCGGCCCCAGCTCGCCGATGTAGCAAATGGGCTTGGCGCCGTTCCCGAGGTTCTCCATGTAGAGCGCGCACGGGCGGTGCAGGTTGTCGCACCACTGGGCTTCGAAACGGCCGTTGCCGTCGAACACCTGGATGCGATGGTTCTCCCGGTCGGCCACGTAGACCCAGCCGTCGGCGTCGGCGCAGATGTTGTGCACGAGGTTGAACTCGCCCGGATCCGTTCCGGGCTCGCCCCAGGAGAACAGCAGCTTCCCGTCCGGCGAATACTTGTGTACCCGCGAGTTGCCGTAGCCGTCCGAGACGTAGATGTCGCCGCCCGGCGAGAACGCCACGTGGGTGCAGCGGTTGAAGGGATCCCCCTTCTGGAACTCCGCCGCCTTGCCCGGAATCCCGAGGGTCATCAGCACCTTGCCGTCCAGCGTGCACTTGCGCACCGTGTGGTCGCCGTCATCGGTACAGAAGATCGTGTCGCCGTCCTGACCCATGGTGACGCCGTGGGCGCGGGCGAACACCCCCTCGCCCCAGGTGCGCAGAAAGCCTCCGTCCTTGTCGAAGACGATCATCGGGTGCTCGCCCCGGGTGAAGCAGTAGACGTTGTCGTGGGTATCCACGCCCACCGCCGCCACCTCCTTGAAGGTCATGCCGTCGGGCAGTTGCGCCCAGCCATCCTGCGCCTCGTAGCGAAAGTCACCGCTTCCCAGAGTCGTACTCATGAACACCTCTCATTGTTCTTTCTCAGCCGCCGAAGCGCCTGTCTGATCCTGGCCGCCGCGGTTCAAGGTAAGTGCTTTGACCGGAAACAGCAACTGGTCCCGGCCCCTTCGAGACGCGACCGGGGGGCCGCACGGTGCGTCGTACCGAAGCGGCTTGAACAATCACCCCCCGCTGTCTAATATCGCCCGATGGCTGTTCGGCTGGAAACGGACGTGCTCGTGATCGGCGGCGGCATCGCCGGGGCCTTCGCGGCCTACCGCGCGCGGGAGGCGGGGGCGCGGGTGCTGCTGGTGGACCGTTCCTACTTCGGGCGCAGCGGCTGCAGCGCGTTGGCTTCCGGAGTCTACCCCGCTTACATGCCGGGCGACGACAAGGAGACGTGGATGCGCGCCTTCGGCGGTCCGCTGGTGAACCAGCCCCTGGTGTCGCGGTCGCTCCCGGTCATGCACGAGCACGTGCTGCTCATGGACCGCTGGGGCGTGAACTGGGTCAAGGAGGGCCGCAAGATCGTCCGCATGGGCGCGCCGGGGCGCTCCTTCGCCAACGGCGTGTGGATGGCCGAAGGCGGCCCGCAGATGATGATGGCGGTGCGTTCCGGCGTCGTCGGCAGCGGCGTCGAGGTCCTCAACCGGGTAGCCCTTACCGAGCTGTTGACCTCGGACGGCCGGTTGCCCACCGCGGGACGCGTGGTCGGTGCGGCCGGCTTCCACACCCGCACCGGCGAGATCCACGAGATCGCGGCCAAGGCCACGGTCGTGTGCACCGGACCCTACAAGTTCCCGTACCCCTGGCCCGGAAGCACGCTGGGCTACATGCCCATCGACCTCTCCGGCGACGGCATCGCCATGATGATGCGCGCCGGCGCGGAGCTGTCGCGGCTGGAACTCGGCGGCATCAACCTGAACCCCGACAACGCGCTGTCCGCACCCGGCCTGGAGTCGCTGATGCCGTCGGGGGCCAAGTGGGTGGACCAGGACGGCCGCCGCTTCCTCGAGGACTACGACCCCAAGCGGATGGAGATGACCCAACGGGCGCTTTTGTATTTCGCCATCGCCCACCAGAAGGAGTTGGGCCGGGTGCCCTCCATGGACCTGCGGGAGGTGCCGCCGGAGCGGATGCAGCTCATCCGGCGGGTGATCCCCATCGTGGTGAACAACCAAGAGGCCATGGTCGGCGACCTCACCGAGACGCCGGTGCCTTACACCTTCCAGGTGGCCGGAACGAGCGGCATCTTCGGCGCCGGCGCGCGAGTCACCGAGCGAGGCGAGACCACCGTGCCGGGGCTCTACGCCGCCGGCACCTGTACGGACATGACCTATCTCCCGGGCGGCAACCTGCCCTTCTGCTCCGTCACCGGCGACTGGACCGGACGGGCCGTCGGCGCGGCCGTGGGGTCGGTGGAACCGCCGCGTCCGCCGGCGGAGCAGGTGGAACGGGTGACGGCGCGGCTCCTCGAGCCGCTCCAGCGCTCGGACGGCGTCGCGTTCGAGCCGGTGCACCGCCGGCTCGGCGAGCTGCTGATGGAGAAGGTCGGGCTCGTGCTCCACGCCGACCGCCTCGACGCGGCCCTGGACGAGCTCCGCGACATCCGGGAACACGAGGTGCCCCGGCTCATGGCGGGAAACCCCCACGAGCTGGCCAAGGTGTGGGGTCTCACCCAGTATATGCAAGTGTTGGAGGCGACCCTGCGCGCCTATCGCTACCGCACCGAGAGCCGCGTGGCCTTCATCCGCGAGGACTACCCGGTCATCGACAACGTGAACTGGGTGAAGATGGTGGTGGTCAAGCAGGAGGACGGCGCCCTCAGGCTCTGGGACGAGCCTTTGCCCGAGTCCTGGCACGACCCGCATCCGGTGCGGCCGACGCAGCACCTCCACCTCGTTTTCCGCTACCAGGAGACGCCCCATGCCGCGCGTTGACGTGAACGACCAGGCGTGCACCGGCTGCGGCGTGTGCGTCGACACATGCCCCACCGACGTCCTGCGCCTCGACCCACGGGAAAAGGCCTTCCCGGCCTACCCCGGGGACTGCCAGGGCTGCTTCGTGTGCCAGTGGGACTGCGCCTACGGGGCCATCCGCGTCGTGGTGAACGGGTAGCCCCCCGGCCCAGCCCCGAATCGTCATTTCCGCGGAAGCGGGAATCCAGGGATTCCCACCCGTTCCCTCAGCGCCCGCTTGTCCACCTTGTCGCCTGACGCGACCTTGGGGAAAGCGTCCATCAGCTCCAGCCGGTCCGGGCGCTTGAAGGGGGCCAGCCCCTCGTCCCGAAGGAACTCCGTCACCTCTTCCAGGGTCAATGAGGCGCCGCCGTCCGTAATGACGCACGCGGCGATGCGCTCTCCCATCTCCGGGTCGTCGTAGCCCACCACCGCGGCCTCGCGCACCTTGGGGTGACGAGCCAGCAGGTTCTCGATGTCGGCCGGAAAGATGTTCTGTCCCCCGCGGATGATGAGGTCCTGGTCACGGCCCATGAGGTAGATGTTGCCGGCGTCGTCCATGCGCCCCCATTCCTCCAGGTCCAGGAAGCCGTCGGGGCGCCGGCGTGCGTTGAGGTCGGGGTTGTCGAGAAAACGCGCATCCGAGGGCAGTCCCCGGACCCACAGGCGTCCGGTCTCGCCTCTCGGCACCTCGTGGCCGTCCGCGTCCGTGATGCGCATCTCGTTGCCTTCGAGGGGGCGGCCCACGGAACCGATGCGCACGTCGGGAGGATCGTCCCACGAGGTGGCGCACAGGCCGCCGCAGTCCACGCTGCCGTAGCCCTGCATGATACGGCAGCCCAGCCGTGCCTCGGCGGCGTGCCCGAGTTCGTGGGGCAACGGAGAGCCGTGGCTGACGATGATGCGCAGGGAGGTGAAGTCGTGGCCGTCCAGATCCGGCAGGGACAGCAGCCGGGAGATCATCGTGGGAACCATGGGCAGGACGTTCACCCGCTCCCGCGCCACCGTCCCGCAGGTGGCGGCCGGGTCGAAATGGTCCAGCAGCACGACCCGCGCCCCGGCTTCGCATACACCGTTGTACACCAACCCGTCCGCCACCCCCGAGATGATCGCGGTCACCGCGCACAGGGTGTCGCCCGCGCCAACCCGAAACCGCCGGAGATGGAGCCAGGCGGTGAGCAGGCGCGTGTACAGGGGTACCGCCGCGCACTTGGGGGTGCCGGTAGAGCCGCTCGTGGTGGCAAGCTGGCACACGTCCTCGACCCCGTAACGCGTGGCGGCGAGGCGCCGCCGCCCCTCGTCCGTCACCGGTTGGGACAGAACCGCTTCCAGCGCAAGACATCCGTCGGGCACCTCGTCCCACGCCGCCAGCACGTGGCGCAGCTCCGGCCCGCGCACCTGCTCGATGAGTCCGGCGTGGCTGAAACCCCGGTAGGTGGCCGGGATAATGGCAACCTCGGGACGGGTGAAGCCCACGATGGCTTCCATCTCCGCGCGCCGCAGGCTCGGCGCCACGGTCACGAGCCGGAGGCCCGCCTTCTCGCACGCAAGGCGGGCAAGGAAGAGCTCCGCGGAGTTGGGCATCTGGATGAGAACGCGGCCGTCCCGCTCCAGGCCGAGGTCCAGGAGCGCCAGCGCCAAGGCGTCGGAAAGCTCCGCCACCTGGCCCCAGGTGAGGCGCCGGCGCGTGTCCACCAGCGCCTCCCTGGAGCCGACGCGGCGCGCGTTGTCATCGCAGAAGTCCGCCGCGGTCTTGAGCGGCATGTACCGCGCCACCGCTTCGCGCAACGCCGTGCGCGGCTCCGACATGTCCGACATGAGCTGCCTCCGGCCGTGCGGCGTCACGCCGCCGGCAGGGTTTTTCTACTGTAGACAGCCACCGCCATCAAACGGTCCGTCGGCGACGTGCCGCCGGGCAAGAATTGGTCCGTCGGCGACGTGCCGCCGGGCAGGAATTGGACCGTCGGCGACGTACCGCCGGGCAGGAATTGCCGCCAACCCCCCGGTGCGTCATTTGTATGTTGAGAGAACCTCTCAGATCGGCCAATTTGAGGGGTAGGCATGCGGGGCGCGTCGCACGTCATAGGGTGAGAGCCCTCTAGGGGGATCTGCACCGGGCGGGAGTAGGACACCCCGCATGCCAGTTGTCGCTCCGAACAGATACCGGGGGTCAGAGCCCCGCATAAGCAAGTGTGGAGGACAGCGTCATCCTAGCAGAAGAGGAGGCGGTCATGAAGGTATTTGCAGGGATAGATGTAGGCAAGCGGGAGTTGGTGGTGAGTGTTTTGGGCAAGGGGGTACGGCGGTACAGGAACGAGGCTGGGGAAATCGGGGAGATGGGGAAGTGGCTGAGGACGGAGGGGGTGACGCATGTGGTGTGTGAGGCGACAGGGGGGTACGAGCGGGGAGTGGAGCGGGGGTTGAAGGGGAGCGGGGTGGCGGTTCACAAGGCGCATCCGCCGCGGGTACGCGGGTTTGCGCAGACGCTGGGGCGTGGGGCGAAGACCGATCCTATGGACGCGGAGGTGCTAGCACGCTACGGGGCGACGATGCAGGTGGAGGGGGAGGAGGAGGGGGACAGTGCCAGTGAGGAGCTACGGGAGGTGCTGGGGCGGCGGCGGCAGTTGGTGGAGCAGCGAGTGCAGGAACTCAATCGGTTGGAGAAGGGGCCTGGGAAGGCGAGCAAGCAGTCCGGTGAGCGCCATGTGGCATGGCTGGACAAGGAGATCGCGCGGCTGGACAAGGCCCTCCAGGCGCTGTGGCGGCGTCACCCGGGGTTGAGTGAACGGGTAGCCCTGTATCAGAGCGTGAAGGGCGTGGGAGAGCTCACCGCGGCAACCTTGCTCGGGTACTTGCCCGAACTGGGCCAAGGGTGCGGCAGGGGCTTGACCTCCTTGGCAGGCTTGGCGCCATGGTCTCACGACAGCGGCCAACGCCAAGGCTACCGCGCCATCCGTGGTGGCCGTGGCACGGTCCGTCGGGCCTTGTACATGGCCGCCCTCTCAGCCATACGCTGCAACCCCGAACTGAGCGGTTTCTATCGTCGGCTGCGGCGCCGCGGTAAGCCTGGTAAGGTGGCCCTCGTGGCCGTGATGCGCAAGCTCTTATTGCTACTCCATGCCATCGCGCGTCGCAGTACCCCGTGGTTACCCACCCTCCGCCCTGAGCCCGCTTAGCCCTTGTTTTCCATCACAGATACTCCCGCGGAAGCGGCTGTGTCAAAACTCCGGAGGCTACCGTCCCCCAAAGAGTCATTCCCGCGAAAGCTTGCCCTCGACCCCGATCGGGGGCGGGAATCCAGGGGTGGGGAAGGGCGGAGCCGTGGCTTTTCCGCGCGGTCTCATCAATACTTCCAGACGATGAGCGCGGTCGAGAATCCTGTTCCGTTGAAGGCGGCTCACCCGTTCGCCTTGGTGGCGGTTCCGGCGCCGATGCTGGAGCCGTTGACCTACGCGGTGCCCGGGAGTCTGCGGGAGCGCCTGGCGGTGGGGATGCGAGTCCTGGTGCCGCTGGGGCGGCGCCGCGTGACCGGGGTGGTGGTGGGGTTCGAGCGCGCGACGCGCCTGGCCGGCGTCAAGGAGATCGCCCAGGCGCTGGACGACGAAGTGCTGCTGGACGAGGGGTTCCTGGAGTTGTGCCGCTGGGCGGCGGACTACTACGTGGCCTCCCTGGGCGAGGTGCTGGCGGCGGCGCTGCCGCCGCTGCTGCGCACCGAGAGCCGCGTGGTGGCGGCGTTCGCGCGCGCGCCCGAAGACTATCACGGGGAGGTGGACAGGGAGGTGCTCGAGGCGCTGCGCGAGCGCGGTCCGCTGGCGCCGGCGACGCTGAGCCGGCTGTTTCCGCGCCGGGGCGTGCGCGCGGCGCTGGACCGGCTCGCGGCACAGGGCGCGGCGACCGTGGGCGAGCGGCTGCGCGGGCATATGCGCGAG
>Ga0209022_1001405_pt1 | contig 24952 bp, 30 predicted proteins | sample PinacodermPK_FD_187300 | JGI IMG/M metagenome (GOLD analysis project Ga0209022, IMG submission 187300) | Host-associated microbial community of the marine sponge Aplysina aerophoba from Gulf of Piran - sponge pinacoderm, lysed by proteinase... | ecosystem: Host-associated > Porifera > Sponge >...
CGGCAGCTCCAGCGCGAGATTCAGCAGCCAGACGACCGGCTCGCTCCTCGTCAACGAGACCCACTGCTTCCTCATGCGAACGAAGGTAGCTCTCCGTAACAGGATCGAAGAACCGCAGCATCCCTTCCTCCCAGCACACGTACAGCCTCAAGGCCTCGCTGTATCCCCGAAGACGACCTTCGCCCAGCGCCTCTATCTCTATCGGCTCATACACCCCGTCCATCAGCCTGTCCCCCGCAGGAGCCGCATCGTGGTACTCCCCGCCACTCGGATCGAACCGCCAGTACTCCCCCACACCAAACCGCTCGTAGACCTCACGCTTGTCCGTGTAGTCAACCTCGCCCGTACTTCGTGACGCGACCTCAAGCACGAAGTCCGGCGCCTTGCCCTGGCTGTCTATCACATAGCCGTTCTGCTCTCGCAGGAGCGCAAGGTCACTGTCGAACGCCACCAGCAGGTCCGGTATCCGGACGTCACTTCCGCGAGGCCGACTTGGCGTCACAGGGACCTCGCTTACGACTATAGCGTTCGGCAAGTGGATTGCGAGGGCTGACCCGACGGCGGATTCGTGGAGGTAGAACCAGTTCTGCATATCGTCCCTGGGCGGAAAGTCAGGGAATCGTTCCAGATCTTCCCTGACCTGTGTGAGCGCTGTCGTCTTGTTGGTCATCGCGGGCCTCTCATTACTGACCGAGTTGAGCGGTTGCCGACTGTCGCCATTATACCACCGGCAAATCTTGGACATCGGAGCCGATAAAAATTCGTTGATGAATGTTGCACATCAATGAGTTTCCGAGGGCAGTCACTCACGCGACTGCCCTCACATTTCCGCTGAGACGTGAGTTGTCCACGCTCGCGGCGCACTCTGAGAACATAGTCCTTAGAGCGGGGGTATCTCCCAACGCGCGCAGGTATATCCCACGCGCTCCATTGTAGTCACGGTCCATTCGCTCACCATCCCGCCCCACGATGACAGACGCACCACCAACATTCTCCAGCAATTCACCGGTCCAGGAGACTGTCTTTGTCGTGTACGCCTCGTTGACGCTCAGGACGGTAACGCCGAACTCCGCTGCCTTGTGCCGCAGGAACATCCCGAAGCGATAGTGCGCCAGGCTCAGCAGGTTGCGGACCGTCTTCGAGCGTATGCGCCTTCTGCCACGCTCCACCATCTCGGATGTCTCGAAGGTGGGCAGCAATATGACATCGAAGTTGCCCACCAGGAACCGTGCCACCTGCCTGTGAAGCTCGGCGATGAGGTTCTCTATCCTGATACGCATCCTGCCGGCCGCACGCCGCATGTTCCGGCGCCTTCTGGCCGACGACTTCGCCGCACGGCTCAGCAGGTCGTCCAACCTCTCGCACAGACGCTGTATCCTGAAGAATGCGCCCTCGCCTATCTTGCCCACCGAGTCGGCGCAGTACCAGCTCAGGAACGACCGCACCCCGGGGTCGAGAGCCACCACCCGCGCTTGGTTCTCGCGCTGGGGCGGCAGCTTCTCGTCATAGGGCACTGCCAGATGGTACTGGCCATATCGAAGCGTCAGGCGGCAGATGTTCTTGTTCTCAGGTACGGGCAGAGTCTCCGCCATCTGCATACCGCCGAGCTTCGTGCGGTAGATGCCGGCATCGCTCACGCAGTTTGCCTGCACCGTGAAGGTCTGGCGTGGGTTCTTCCGTGAACGGAAGCGCGCGCGGGCGAAGCCCTCGTCCTGACGATGATCTTTAGCCTTGTCCCGGGCAAGCTCGGCATTGCGCTTCTTGGCTGCGCTCACGGCACGGCAGGCATCGAAGATCGCGCCCACCAGCACCTCACGGGGCGCACTCCTGTGCCAGGGCGGAAGTGCCGGCAGCACGAGGTCCCGTACTTTCGTCTTGACGGCGGGCGGAGCGTCCTCTGATGTCAGCATCTCGATGGTCTGGTTGTAGGCATAACGGGCAGCGCCGAACCAGCGGCGCAGCTCAGCCCTCTGCCCGGCGTCCGGGTAGAGACGTATCTTCCTTGATTTCCTTACGGTATCGCCGCAGTCCGTTGACCCTGGCTCCAAAGACATTGAGGATGGCGATGAGGTCGGTCGTGAGTTCTTCCTCGGGGCTGAGGTCCCGCTGATTGAGAACCACGAGTTCCCCGCCGTTGCGTTCGAGCAACGTCTCGATGAGCTCGGTTCCAAAGCGCGCAAGACGGTCTCGGTAGGCGACCACAACACAGAGCTTATCTCCTTGGTGTACTCGTTCCAGTATGGAGAGAAGTCCCCTGCGCTTGAAGTTGAGGCCGGAGCCGACGTCGCTGACGATCTCGGCGTCAGGGTATCGTGCTCGCATGAAAGCGACCTGCCGCTCAAGGTCTGCCGACTGTTTCTTGGACGAGACGCGGCAGTAGCAGACTGTGATGGTGGGCTTTGCGTTCCCGATGTAGGAATCGACGTCATATCTTCGCTGGTTGCCTTCGGTTCTGATGTAGTCGATGCGTCCCTCGCGCGCCCAGGCTCGTAGTGTCTGCGGATGCACGCCAAGTATGCGACTGGCTTCCCTGGAAGGAACGTATCTCATGAATACATTATACAGTAATACTCAGTGTTCATCACTTATAATGGGTGCAGCAAGCAACCTTCGGGCGACAGCAACAGAATCTCACGATTTCCTACAACTTCTGATACTTTCCGCACCTAGACCTCCGATTTTACGTAAATATAAACTTCCAGTAAATCGTAACCGCTAGATGACGTGTTCACATATTGATGTATTGATGTATTACTGTATTTACATCTTTTAAGTTGAAAGGGGGGCTTGGATGATTATCGCAGTGTTGGGCGAAAAGGGCGGCACAGGGAAAACGACCATGACGGTCAACCTTGCAGGAATACGCGCCACGGAGGGATGGAAGGTACTTCTGCTGGATGCTGACAGGCAAGGCAGTTCTGCATACTGGGCGGAGAAGCGCGAGACCCTGGGTCTGCCAACTCCTGACTGGGACCAGTTCTTCGGAACTTCGCTGGGCCGGATGCTTCGCTCAGCCATACTGGACTACGATGACGTCGTCGTGGACATCGGCGCTGGAGATAGTGACGAGATGAGCGCGGCGCTTGAGGTGGTCGACTGCGCCATAACTCCTGTTCGCCCTTCCGGGATCGATGTTTGGACAATGGGCCTGATGGACTCCCGGATGGCGCAAGCGCAGCAAGAGAACGCAGCCCTTCATAGCTGGGCTGTGATAAATTGCGCCTCAACCCATCCGGCAAGCACGGATGTCGAGAGTGCGAGAGAAGCCCTGGCGAGCGCCAAGGCCTTGCGAGTTGCCGACACGGTGATTCGGCAACGTATCGTGTTTCAGAGAGCAGTGGCCGGTGGGATGACCGTCCTCGAAGAGCCAGCCGCGACGCAGAAGGCGAAGGACGAGGTGATGAGCCTGTACGGTCTGGTTTTTGGTGAGAACAACGTTGAAGAGAGTGACCGGGAGGCGGCATGATGATGGAAATGAAACAGGTCTCGAACGCCAGAACCAGGGGCAGCGGTCCGGGCAAGCAGAAGCGCGTGAAAGAGAAAGCGCAGACTGTAACCTTTAGCTGGCCTGAGTCATTTTCGACACGCCTGAAGCAGGCAGCAGCTCAACGCGGCATGAGTGTTACAGCTTTCGTTCGAGAAACGATCACTCCCGCGGTCGATGAGGCAATAGATGAACTCGTCCAGGAAAGTATGAAACAACGACGTCGATCATCTCGATAGAGCGATTATCGAGCGACTTTGCTCACACTTCCTTCGCGCGTCTGAATAGGAGGAATTCTAAAGACTGGAGGCGGGAGAGGGTGACCTCAAGGAAGCCCCTCTGCCGCCTTCCCCACCCCCTCCCCATGTAGAGGGTAGGGGTAGGGCATGTAGAGATTCGTGATTTAGGTATGGAAAATGACGATTTTGTTACACCTAACCATACTGAGCGTTACACCTATTCATAGTAGTGTGGGCTTACGGCGCGTCTGTGGGCGGTAGTATGCGCCGGGCATCGATCCGCAGTTCGCCGTGCTCTTCAAGGTTCTCCAGAGCGCTCCATGCACGCCGGACCAGCAGACGGCGGTTGGCCGTTACGCTGCTCGGATACGCAAGCGAGATTACGTCCTCGTCGGTCATTGGGTCGTAAGCGTCCAATCCCTTTTTTCGTATCCAGCGCTTGCCTATTGGCGCGTGCGTGCGCCCTGGTTCATGCCAGAGGAACGACAGTCCGATGAGCACCCTGTACGCCGGTGCGCTCTCTGCTCCCCACTGGTCAAGGCGCTTGGGTAGCTGGACCCCGCCCTTAACCTGCGGTGGTATGTCCAGCACCACACCTATCGGCATGTCGAGGTCGATCCGCCCGAAGTTCTCATTGATGCGAAGTAGGTTGTGATAGTAGCCGTAGCCGGTCTCCGGATCGAGCAGGGGGATACGAGCCTCATGGTTGATTATACGGATGGCTTCGCGGATGCGCGGCCATATTCTGCTTACGGTCTCCGGTTTGCGAGGTCTGCCATCCAGAAACTCCGGCGGATACAATGCGTCTCTGATGTCTCGCAGCGTGATACTGTAAGTCACAAATCGCTCACCATGTCTCACGGAAGTCGAGGGCGCGGCGGCCAGTTTGACTAACATGCGGGCAGGTATTGGCGCAGCCCCGCGTCCGCCCCTACGCTCACCGGCCTTCACTCCGAGGTCGTAAAGCTCTACCGGCAGCACTGGGACGCGCCCGGTCCTGTTGCCGTCACCAAAGCCTGGAAAGACTGTCTGTCTGCCCGTGCCGTCAAGCTCGATGTGCGCCGGAGGCAGGTAGAGTCTGTCTGTCCTTCCCCCGCTCTCACGCATTGCGATGCGCGGCGCAATCGTATCGCTCCGGAGATTGCCGTCCGTATCTCTGACAGGTTGGACTTCCTTCGGTCCCGACTGCCAAGCTCGAATCAGTGGAGCGAGCGGGTGCTTTATGTCAGGCGCAACTTTGTCGGCCTCTTCCCATGTAAGATGCGCCAGTTCCGCGAAGCTATTGACCTCGAATCGCCTGGTCGTTGCCTTCTCGACTATGGACCAGCGTGAGAAGAACTCATCACGGGCCTCGGTGCCCCATGCGGTCGTCGAGATCAGATCATCGAGCTGGCGAAACTCCGGGTACTTATCAGACGGACAGCCTCCTTCGCCGCCGTAGGCTTTCCACACGCTCTCCGCAAGCAGCTTCAGGGACTCTTCAGGTGTGCGTTCCATAGTCGGATTCCTTCCAGTCGTTGGCGGGATTATAGCACCGGCCTCAAATCGAATTCTGAAACATGTCAGTCGCGCCATCTTCGCCCCGGTCCGGCTGCACCACTGCCTTGCCGTAGTCGGGCGCCCGGCCAGCGCTCTCGATCCAGACGCTGCGCAATCCCTCTTGTCATGAGAGATTGCGAAAGTGATGGCGACTGTCGCACAGATCACAACACCGTGTTTCAAGCAAATGACTCTCTGAAAAGCAGTAGAGGAACAGGCTGCTTCTGAACTTGAAGTGTAGTATGGCAGCTGTGAAATGTGATTTCTTTTGCAGTACAGAACAGGGAGACGGGAGAGGACGACCTTAAGGAAGTCCCTCTTCCGTCTGTCCCTCCCCCTCCCATGTAGAGGGTAGGGGTAGGACATGTAGGCAAATCGAATTTAGGTACAGAAACGGGTGAATCTGTTTCATCAGATTGTATTGAGCGTTTCATCAGATTGCGTTATTCGTTTCATCAGATTGCATTGGCGGGAGTGGCTCATCTTCAGGTGGCAGGATTCGGCGATTCTCGATTCGCAGCTCACCGTGCTCTTCCAGTTTCTCCAGCGCGGACCACGCTCGTAGCGCCAGCAGGCGATGATTGGCATGGGTGCTGCTCGGATATGCCAAAGTCAATAGCGTCCGCATCCGTCAGAGGCTCATACGGTTCAAGTCCCCTTTTCCAGAGCCACTTGCCGCCCTTCGGCGCGTGGGTGCGCCCTGGCTCGTGCCACAGGAATGACAAGCCTAGAAGTGCGCGGTATGCGGGGGCGCTCTCAGCACCCCATTGGTCAAGACGGATTGGTAGCGACACTCCGCCAGTAACCTGTGGTGGGATGTCCAGCACAATGCCGATTGGCATGTCGAGGTCGATCCGTCCGAAGTTCTCGTTGATACGAACGAGAAGATGGAAATAACCGTAGCCAGTGTTGGGGTCCAGTATGGGTATCCGATAAAAATTCGTTGATGAATGTTGCACATCAATGAGTTTCCGAGAGCAGGCGCTTACGCGACTGCTCTCACATTTCCGCTGAGACGTGAGTTGCCCACGCTCGCGGCGCACTCTGAGAACATAGTCCTCAGCGCGGGGGTATCTCCCAACGCGCGCAGGTATATCCCACGCGCTCCATTGTAGTCACGGTCCATCCGCTCGCCGTCCCGGCCCACTACGACAGACGCGCCACCAACGTCATCAAGCAGCTCACCCGTCCACGAGACGGTCTTTGTCGTGTACGCCTCGTTGACACTCAGAACGGTAACGCCAAACTCTGCGGCTTTGTGCCGCAGGAACATCTCGAAGCGATAATGCGCCAGGCTCAGCAGGTTGCGGACGGTCTTGCTCCTTATCCTGCGCCTGCCACGCTCCACCATCTCGGATGTCTCGAAGGTCGGCAGCAGGATCACATCGAACTTGCCCACCAGGAACCGTGCCGCCTGCCTGTGCAACTCGGCGATGAGGTTCTCCACCTTGATACGCATCCTGCCGGCCGCACGCCGCATGTTCCTGCGTCTCTTGGCTGGAGACTTCTGAGCGCGGCTCAGCAGATCGTCAAGCCTCTCGCACAGACGCTGTATCCTGAAGAACGCGCCCTCACCTATCTTGCCCACCGAGTCGGCGCAGTACCAGGTCAGAAAGGACCGCACCCCTGGGTCGAGAGCCACCACCCGCGCTTGGTTCTCGCGCTGGGGCGGCAGCTTCTCGTCATAGGGCACGGCCAGATGGTACTGTCCATATCGAAGGGTCAGACGGCAGATGTTCTTGTTCTCAGGTACGGGCAAGTTCTCCGCCATCTGCATACCGCCGAGCTTCGTGCGGTAGATGCCGTTGGGAGTTACACAGTTGGCCTGCACCGTGAACGTCTGCCTCGGGTTCTTACGCGACCGGAAGCGCACGCGGGCGAAGCCCTCGTCCTTGCGATGACCTTTAGCCTTGTCCCGTGCGAGTTGTGCATTGCGCTTCTTCGCTGCACTCACCGCACGGCAGGCATCGAAGACAGCTCCCACCAGCACCTCACGGGGCGCACTCCTATGCCAGGACGGGAGCGCCGGCAGAATTAGGTCCCGAATCCTGGTCTTGACGGCGGGCGGAGCGTCCTCTGATGTCAGTATCTCTACGGTCTGGTTGTAGGCATAGCGGGCAGTGCCGAACCAGCGACGCAGTTCAGCCCTCTGCCCGGCGTCCGGGTAGAGACGTATCTTCCTTGATTTCCTTACGGTATCGCCGCAAGCCGTTGACCCTGGCTCCAAAGACAGTGAGGATGGCGATGAGGTCGGTCGTGAGTTCTTCCTCGGGGCTGAGGTCCCGCTGATTGAGAACCACGAGTCCCCCGCCGTTGCGTTTGAGCAACGTCTCGATGAGTTCGGTTCCAAAGCGCACAAGACGGTCTCGGTAGGCGACCACAACACGGAGCTTATCTCCTTGGTGTACTCGCTCCAGTATGGAGAGCAGTCCTTGCCCATTGCCTCGGCGAGTCGCCTGTTCTCGTCTCTGCTCGTCACGGCATATCTCCCTACCCTAGCGCTTAATTTGTTTCATCCAGTGATAGTGAATGTAGCTTGAGTGTAGTGATTGGTTGACGCGTCGATTGAGGGAGAGACGGGAGAAGGCGACCATTAGGAAGCGCTTCTTCCGTCTCAGCCTACCCCCTCCCCATGTAGAGGGTAGGGGGTAGGCATGTAGACATGTAGGGATTCATAATTCAGATACGAAAACGTCTGATTCTGTCCCCTTCCAGTATAGTGAGTGTCCCCTTCCAGTATAGTAAGCGTCCCTTTCGAGTATAATTTCTGTCCCCTTCGAGTATAGTAAGTGTCCCCTTCGAGTATAGCCGGATGGGTGAGTGTCCCCTTCGGGTATACTCAGCTCACGGACTACTCTGATGGGGTTGCGGGAGGCAGTATCCTCCTATTGTCTATTCGCAGCTCGTCATACTCTTCGAGCCTTTCTAGGGCGCCCCAGGCTCGGCGCGCTAGTTCGCGGCGGTTGGTTTTCACGCTGCTGGGATATGCAAGTGTGATTACATCATCATCAGTCAGAGGATCGTATGGGTCCAGGCCCTTCTTACGCATCCACTTGCCACCCATAGGCGCATGGGTACGTCCCGGCTCGTGCCAGAGGAATGACAGCCCGATGAGCGCTCTGTAAGCCGGTGCGCTCTCAGCGCCCCACTGGTCTAGGCGCTTGGGCAACTGGACTCCGCCCTCAACATGTGGCGGAATGTCTAGTACGACGCCGATTGGCATGTCGAGGTCTATGCGCCCGAAGTTCTCGTTGATGCGTAGTAGGTGATGGAAGTGGCCGTAGCCGGTCTTGGGATCGAGTAATGGAATACGGGCGTCATGGTTGATTATCCTGATTGCGTTGTGGATGCGCGGCCATACCCTACTCACAGAGTATTGCTGGCGTGGTCTGCCATCAAGAAATGTTGGAGGGTACAGCGCGTCTCTGAGGTCCCGCAGCGTTATCGCGTATGTCACGAATCTCTCTCCGTGCCGCACGAAAGCAGACGGGGCTGCCGCAAGCTTAACGAGCATTCTGGCGGGTACGGGCGCTCCACCGCTACCGCCTCTGCTGGCGCCTGCCTGAACTCCCAAGTCGTACAGATTGACAGGCAGCACCGGGATACGGCTTGCCCTGTTTCCTTCGCCGAAACCAGGAAACGCGATCTGAGAGCCGTCCGCATCGACGCCGATGTGCGCCGGCGTCAGGTATAGTCGGTCTGCCTGTGCGCCGCTGTCGCGCATCGTAATTCGCGGCATGATCGTGTCGCCACGAAGATGGCCGTTGGCGTCCCTGACCGGCAGGACCTCGATGGGACCTTCATGCCACGCGTGAATCAGCGGAGCGAGGGGATGCTTCACTTTGGGGTCGCTCTTCTCGGCTTCTTCCCAAGCCAGGTGCGCGAGTTCCGCGAAGCTGCCAGCCTCGAAGCGGGTCTTCGTTACGACTTCGACCGCACGCCAACGCTGAGAGAACTCTGTCCGGGCCTCAGCGCCCCAGGCGGTGGTTGTAATCAGGTCGTCGAGCTGGCTGAAACTCGGTATCTTTTCCGGCGGGCAGCCTCCTTCGCCGCCGTAGGCTTTCCACACGGACTCAGTGAGCAGCTTCAGGGACTCTTCGCTTGTGCGTTCCATAATCTGATTCCTTCCAGTCGTTGGCGGGATTATAGCACCGGCTTCAAATCGACTTCTGGAACATATCAGTCGTGCCATCTTCGTCCTGGTCCGGCTGCACCGCTGCGCTGCCGTAATCTGGCGCCCGGCCAGCGCTTTCGATCCAGACCCCGCGCCTGTTCGTCAGCCAGACCGAGCCGGTCGTCTCCGAGTAGTTCTGCTTGGCGTTGACCAGGCGGTAAGCGTAAGCCGGCTCGCATTTGCAGCTGCGCGGAGAGTCGCATTCGCCGCGGCAGCCCTGCTTCACGCTCTCGATGTTCCACATCGCCCGCACTCCGCCCAGCATGCCCGTCGAGCCGGAGTATGCGACACCCGGCGTCTTCGGCGGATGCGCTATCAGCAGCACGGTGCAGTCGCTCTCGTCGGCCCACGCCGCCCAGTCCGCGAAGAATGCTCCCACCTGCGCGCGGTCTATCTCACTTGCGCCATTCGCCACTCCGAGCGTGTCGATCACAAGCAGCTTCGCATCGTGCTGCTCCGCCGACAGGCGCAGCTCCTCTCCTGCAGGCGTGAGTCCGGGAATAGGACTGCGCTCCGTCTGGGCCCAGAGGTGTCCCCGCGAGCGCATGTCCGCGATCTTGAAGTTCCGGCCGTCGCCGACCTTGTCCGACTGCTGAAGCCAGTAGAGACGCCCGCGAATCTGCGCGGGGCTGTCCTCCCAGGTCGCGTACACGACCTTTCTGGGGCCAAGCGGTTCAAAGCCCATGCCGTAGTCAGCGCCCGACGGCGGCATCTGTCCGGTTTCTCCCAACCACTGGCCGTCGCCGCTCAGCGCCCACGCTAGCTGCAGCGCGAGACGAGACTTGCCCACGCCGCCGTCGCCGGTGAGCATCGCAACGCAGTTAGCCGGCAGCCAGTTCTCGATCAGCCACTCCTGCCAGTAACGGATGGGTATGCCGTCTTCAAGCTCAAGCTGCCTTGTGCTGCGGGCCTGCTCGATGGCGTAGCGTACGGCATCGAGGTCTGCCGGCAGCACCTCTTGCCCCGCAAGCAGGGCCTCGTTGATTCTGGCCGCCGCCGCCCTGCCCGTGTCGGTGACAGGAGAATCGTAACCGCCTGCTTCGGCGACCGTTCTGAAGTTGGCCTCGACCAGGTCCCAGTCTATTTTTCCTGCGTCGTTGAATGCCGCAAGCAGCTCGTGCGCCGCCAGTTGGCGAACGGTGGGCTCCACGTCAATCGGGGTTGCCGGCAGGTGTCCGTTGTGCTCGTTCGTCGTCATGGCCGTCTCCGTTCTTACTTCAGCAGCGTCGAGGCATATCGCATCGCCTCAAAGGTTTCCGTTCCTTCCGACTGGAGGTCCTCGGCGAACCTGTTCAGTTCGTCCATGTCAATATCTCCAAAGGGAGTCGTAATAGCCGCATCAGCCGCATCCTTGTCGACGTCCACTCCCATCACCTCTATGAACCGCCCCGCGAGTTTTCTGGCCTGTGCCAGCGCGACAACTGCATCCAGGCCCGGACGGCGGCCCTGCTCGTCCTCGGTGTCCATGTCCGGCCAGATCGTTACCGAGCTGAACATCGAGAGTGCGACCTGCCAGGCAGTCGGCGGTCGTGGAGTCGTGAGTGTGGCGATTACTGGATCTGGTTCCCTTGCAGCAAGCGCCAGGGCGTCCGCAGCTCCCTCGCATACCGAAACACTCTCACCGCGGACGTCGCCGATGGTCCAGACGGACATACGTGCATTGCCGAACTTGGGCTTGTCCACGCGATTGCCCTGGGAGTTCTCATAGTCCGCCCGTTCGCCGTCGGCATCGATGCACACGAGCTGCACCGCGGAGGGCGATGGAGTGTCCGGATAACTTGCTCTCCAGGCCTCGACCGGAGCGAGCGGAAACGCGATTGCGCCAATTCCTGAGTGCGATCCGCGAAAGACCGGAGCGTCGGCCGGGATCCATCGTATTGAAGGGGGAAGCGGCAGCTCGGGCCGCCAGAGGTTGCGTTTTGCCATCCAGTTCCGGACGGGATGGTCATGGGCGTCCGCGATGGGCAGTATTTGGCTGCGTATCCAGCGCAGGGCGTCCGTTCCGTGTCGTTTAGGTGTCATGTAGTGCTGCCCTTGATTGCGGGGCTGTACGGCGATTGTGCGGCGACGGCTTTCCCGGAAACATGTCCGTAAGCGCCGATTCTGCCGCTTTCGCGCCTGTTCGGCAGGCTGGACAAAAACCCTTGAGTTTCGAGCCAGGCGAGTGCTCCAGCCTTGTCGAGGCGTTCCTCGCGCATCACGAGAGCCAGCACGCCGCCATCCTCTCCGGTCTCGAAGTCGCTCCAGGTGCCGGTGTCGAGCTTGAGGCGGAACGAACCCTTGCGCCCCCAGCGCAGCTCACGAGCCGACCGGCTGGACGGCTCATCGAGAAGGCGCTCCGCCACCGCCGGAGCGATGCTTACGAAATCGCCCTGCGGAGTTGGTGTGTCTGTGGGATGCGGTTTTGGTGTCATCGTCTCGGCCTCAGCTCGCTCCGGTCTTCGTCTCGGCGAATGTTCTCGCCGGTTACCCAACTTGACGGGCCGGTCCCAACGGAACTGCGTGTCAACGCCGCCTTCTTCCGAGCCAGGAGAGGTGGATGCCGGGTTCGCAAGATGAACCCGGCATGGTGCTACTCTACCTGACCCTATGCCCTTGAGGCGGTTGCTGTACCAGCGCAAAGCCGTGGACGGCTGGCCCACCTCAATACGCACGGCGTCCATCCGGTTGCGTGCCTTTCAGACTGGTGAATCTGTGGCTTCGTTTCCTTGCGCCATAGCTCTGCCCTCAGGGTAGTCGGGCTTGATACGCGACAATTAGTTTTGCCGACCATGGGAAAGTAGATCAAGAGACCGGCAAAATAGCGACCGTATTTCGCCAGTTCGTAAAAACTGTTCATCTGCAGTATACCTCCTCTTTCTGTTCCGTTCGTTTGAGCCTTTCCGCCGCGCCGGAGTCGTGCAATTCGAAATCGATTATGCGCTGGATTCGTCTCCTCTGATCGGAATCAAGCCGGGACACTCCCCTTAGAGTGAAGTTCATATCCCGTCCACCGGGCAGAAGGGCATCAGGCGGAATGTAGTCGGCCCTCCGCAACAGGTCAATGTAGTCTATCTCGTAGATAACGGCGAGAGTGTATAGGACCTTCGGAGAAGGTTCCTTGATTCCTTCCCGCTCCAGCACACTGAGGTAGCCGTTGCTGAGGACTGATCCGAGTTGATGTTGCCTGGCAAGTCTTTCGACGTCGCGCAGCGACAGCTGCCGTTCGTCCCTGACCATACGCAGGTATTCTCCGAGAAACATCTTAGTGCCTCCGTGAATTTCAGAATGAACCTGAATTTTGAACGGAGGAAGACGCGGCTGCACAACGAAGGTGTACCGAGAAGCGGAGCGGGTGCTTCTGTTGGAAGGCCGCTCCGTTAGTCTGTCGAAAGCGCCGCCGTGCGCTCCCCCGGCCGGCGGCCTAATGACCGCCAGATGTGAGGGTGAAGAACGGCGGTGCTCTGATCGAGCAGATCCTTGTGGGTCGTCGCGAGCGGGACGGACAATCCTGTCCTGCGGTGAAGTTCACTGGTGACCTCATGAAAGACGGTCTCCTCTTTCTCGCCCGCCAGCACGAAAAGCAGTCTCAAGTCGCCTTCGAAGTCTTCGCATGGATACGGCGTGCCGAAATAACGCAGCCAGGGCAGAATCTTATCCCTCATCGGGTTGGGAGAGGCGGCGCGCATCTCATACTCCAGAAGCAGCGTCTTCCGACGGCTCTTCAGGGAGAAGGAAGCGATCAGATCCGGGCTAACAAGGGAGTCACCGACTCTGTCCGTGAAATGTCTCATCCCTCTGTGGCTTGGCATTATGTGGGTACCGGTCCCCAGTTCGGTCATCAGCCTGGCCGCAAAGTCGTTCACTCCTTCGGTATGGTGGCACTCCAGCTGCATCTTGGCAAGCATCGTGCCGGCAGGCTCCCGGTCAGAGCCCGGCCTCCACTGCTTCCTTAGGTCCGACAGTGAAGTGCGGTCTCTGCTCGACACAAATCGCAGACCCCCGTCTGACAGAGCGAAGCGCCCGCGAGGAATGCCACGCACCTTCATTCGCACGGTCAGCCCCTGCTCGACGAGTCTGCTTAGCACCAGCGCCTTGTTGGCGTACTGAACTCCCCGCAGCGCGGCGAGTTGTCGAACGTCCATCAGCGGCCAAAGAAATACGTCATCGAAAGTAAGGCGTTCCGCCGCGGTCAGTTCGGCCCACCTGTTTTCCGGCAGGCTCTCGAACGATGTGGGCCGGGATGCTTTCGTGTATGACGTATTCATGGTGGGCCGGTAGATTGCGGATCCGACGGCGTTCATCACTACGTCCTTCAGGCTGACCGACCCGCCGCCATGATAGCCTGGGCGAGTCCAAACCTCTTCGTCGTCCTCTCGGACGAGGATTTCGTCCTCGAAAGCGACCAGTCCCGTGACCCTCGCGCGCCGCTCGAAGACTCGGCGCTCGATCGGCGGCCTGCCCAGTCGGTCCGCAGTCGCGACGAACAGGGTGTCCGGCTGGGTCGCCTTCCGTGCCTGCTCTTCTATGCGCGCACCCAGTTTGGAAAGCGACAGACCGTAGCCCTGCCGCATGACGCCGAACCATCGCCCGTCGGCGCAGCTTATTATACCGTCGAGAGCGTCGTCGCGCGGAAAGTGAACGACTACCGGGCCGTCACTCCCGGAATCCGCACAGTACCGGGCAACCTGCACGGCGATTCGATATACCAGAGCTATGATGTCAATGCGGCCGAGAAGCGTTTTCTGCCACTCGGCACTTACCGGCAGTTCCCGCAGAGTTGCGGCCTCCGGTCGCCCGAGCAATTCACTCAGGACTCTCAGACCCGCGCACGCCGGGAATTGGCGTGACGAGGCTCTGCCATTAATGCGCGAATGATGGTCGACGCTTTGGACCACTCCCTTATCGCGCAGGGCAGCGACATTGCGATGCACGTTGCTCTGGAGAGCACGTCCGGTGAGGGCGAACAGTTCGGCGGAGGTGGCGAAGGGATAGCGCGCTATATCTAGAAGCCGGTGCGCGAGTTCCGGTGATAAGTCGACAGTCGGGTGATTTCGAATTGGCATGAATCGTCGTGTGTCCGCGTTGGCCACGAGTTTAGCAGTATCGCCGCCAGCTAACGTCGTCTGCGCCGCTCGCTTGCCGCCGCATTGATCTCGATAGCCTTCCAGGTCTCTGCCTGCTGTCGATTATAGACCGTTTCGCGTTTCTGCGAGTACCTGGCGGACTTAGCCCGGAATTCATCGACCAGCGTTTCATTTCTAGACATTAGGGGTCGCACCTCCGCCGAGAATGGCGGCAGTTTATGCATGCCCTGTCCGAGACGGATGTAGACATGATGCTTGTCGAGCGATTTAATGTCATCCGCCGACACATAGTGCCTTCCGAGCTCTTGCGCGAGCACTTCCGCATCCTTGCCACCGATTCGAAAACCCACCAGCACGCCCACGTTGGTAAGCAGGCTCGTCTCCAGTGACGGCGACATCTCTCTTATACCGGCGAGTGTCTGGTTGGCAAGCACAAGCGAACCGCCGAACTTTCGCCACTCGTTCAGCATACGCTCATAGGGTGCCCCCCGCACCGTCTGCATTTCATCCACCACTGTCATCACCCGCTGCCTGTCACCTGGGGCGAGTTCACCCTGGGACCGGATGATCTGGTCGATCGCCGACAGAAAGTACGAGCCGATCAGGTTGGCTGTCTCCTCTCCTTCGGACGGCGCCGCGGTGGAAACCAGAACTATGTCTCCCGCACGGATAGCCGCCTTCAGGTCCACCGTGGAGAACCTCTGGCCGATGATGGCGGACGCGACCTTCGAGTCATCGTAGTCTCTCAGGCGATTGGCGATCGGGTTAAGGGTCCGCTCACGCTCTCCTCTCTCGTAGACGGGGAAATCCTCGTACCAGAACCTGTGCATCTTCGCGTCATCAACCCTCGCCAGGACGTTCCTGCGAAAGGACTCGTTTAACCACAGATGCCTGGCGTCCAGCAACGTGTACGCGTCCTCCGGCGCCGTGTCCGGGTTAGAGTTGGCCTCGTACAATGTCTTGGTGCTGTGGGACAGTATGTCCTCCATATTGGGGCCCCAGAAGTCCCAGTGCTTGGAAAATGCACGCACGAGAAGAGTCGCGGTGACGTCTCTCGAAAGTGAAAAGTCGGGGGACAAAACGTTAATGCCTACCACCCGGCTCTCGTCACCAAGATCGATGAGCCTCACCTTGTGTGCCACTTCAAGAGGCACCAACCCAAGCAGCTCGTCGACAAGCCCCCCGTGCGGGTCGACGACGACGATCGCACCGGAATGTTCTCCGCGCGCCTTCAGACGCATCGCATGGTGCACCAGGCGAGTCATGTACGTGGTCTTTCCCATGCCGCTGGCGGCCAGGCATAACTGGTGTGACCGGGCGGCGTCCTCGCTTATCCGGACCACCCGCCGCTCACCCGCCGTGGTATAGCCGACGGGAGCTCCCTCACTGATGTGACGCTTCTCCACGGGCCACCGACGCCAGTCGGAACGCGTGATGCTGCGGGGTCGTACACCGGTAGCCGGCAGATGCCACAGCCCCGACAGCTCTCTCGATCCAATGACGCTGCTCGGTCCCGGCGCCAGCAGACGGAACAGGCCCTTTCGCGAAATGGATTCGAAAGCGTCAGCCGGAGTGCCGTCGAAGGCCTTCCGTCTGGCGATGCTGCTGCCGAGCTCTCGATCGAAAACGCCGTAGGCCTTCTCGAACATGGCCGCGATGCCCTGCGCGCGCGTCCTCCAGCCGTCGGAATCCGGCACGAAAACTAGCACCTGCATTTCAAGGTCGTACGGGGAGTAGTCGACCCTGTCCTTTATCAGCTCGGGGTTGTAGTAGACCCTATCCGGCCTGAACCTTGCGGAAACCAGCTCGTAGATGACGAGCGTGGCGAACGCGGCGAAGAGATAAACGGCGCCGAAGATCCCCAGTTCTGAAGGGCTGAGTCCCTTGAGAAAGTCCATGGTCTCCCGGATTCCGACGCCGAAGAGCGATAATACGATAACCGTTACCATCCCCAGTCCGGCTGCGCACCATCCCAGCCTGACCAGCGGATCTGATACGCTGTTGCCCTGCGTGTGCCGCTCGTCTCGGTCAGCAGTCCTGGACTGTTCGTTGGCGCCTCCCGGCCCCGACAAGGCATCGTGCCTGTACCTTTCGAAGTAGCCTCGTCTCTTGCCCCTCACGAGCCCTCTTGTCAGGACTCGCTCACCTTCCCGAAGGCTCTGAATCGCTCCTACGACTCCCAGCAGGGGATCGGATCCCTCTCTCACTACCTTCTCATCCTCGAAAGTGCGCAGCGGGAGCGGCTCTGCGCCTTTGACCGTAAACACGGTCGTCAAAGCCTTCTCTCCCTCCCGTGGACGGATCGGGTCCACGCCCGGAATGCTCAACTGTGCCTGGGGGAAGTGCGCCTCAAGCTGCCCGCGGACCGCGTCCGCGTCCTGACACCGAACGCCGAACGTCGCCCGATCACCCTCCCCCGATATCTCCAGCGACACAACCTCCTCTGCGCACGCGCTCTCGATCATTTCCTGTGCGCCGCTCAACGGCGCGGGGACATCCGATGGGGGCAGGATGGAAATGAACGTTTCTCGCTCTTCATCTAACAGATCGTTTGCACACGCCTGCACAGCCGCATGGTTCATATCTGCACCTCCAGGCTTTCAATGACTGATTTGCGGTGATTATGCCACATAGCGCTTTCGTTGGCAAGCAGCAGTGCTTCTGATATAATGCAAACAGTAATAACTTGGGTGATACAAGTGAGCTCTGTGACGGCGTGCCACATCCTCAACGTAAAGTGATGCGGCGCCTTTCCATTATTCCATCTGTATTGGTGCTGGGAGGTAGTAATACCCCCGTAGGGCCCGGCGAGAGTGGAATAATGGAAATCTGCACTCACTTCACAGACCATGCAACCCGTAACGGGGCGGCAGAGAACAGCTGGAAACATGTAAGGAACAAAGAGGGGAAACGGAATTTCGGAGCGAGTTTTCATATCCCCAAGTGCGGCTGGAATGCCTTCAGCGAAAGGTGATCGAGATGACATCCGACCCGGACGGCGGTTCTTACAAGAGGCGAGTACAACTCTTCGCGCAGCAGTACTGCGAGAAGCACAACCAGAGGAAGTTCCATATTGAGACTGGTGTGCCCGAATCGACCATAAGCCAGAGCCTCTACAAGGAAAACGGCTTCGGGCCGGGAAACCACCGGAAGATCGTGCAGTGGATAGAGAAGGTCGCCACGGACCTCTACGAGCGAGAACTGCCTCTGGTGGTGGACGATATCGAGTTGCCTCTGGAACCGGAATTCCTGAGGAGGCTCGGGGTGTGCGCCGAGACGGTGCAGGATACACAGGGTGAAGCTGCACCGGGCACGGAGGAGACGCCTCAAACCAACGATTCCCCTTCGGAAGAACCTCCAGTAGATGGGCACGATAATCACGGCGCGGACGAGACTGAGGTCATCGTCCCGCAGGGCGTCAGCATTACGCTTCCCGAACTGCGGGGCAAGGCCGCAGAACTTTGGAACAGAGCTGATCTATTCGGGAACGACCAAGTTTCGGAAGACCTCGAAAAGGTGTTTGCCATTTCGCGCAAGACGATGGCGGACACAGAGGACGCTAACGCCGGCTGGATCGGGCCGTCACCGCCGGAAGATCTGGACTTTCAGCTTGATGAGAAGATGTACGACCAGCTGGACGGTCTGCTCGAGCATTGGAAAAGGCATGCATTCGCGTATGAAATCACGAGAGATGTCCCTCGTTTCGCCGAGCACTTCGCCTTCCTCTATATCCGGCGTAGGATGCTTGAAATCGAAGTCGTGCTGATCAAAAAGTTCTGGCTGACCCACCCCGAGGCGGAGATACCCTGGCAGGATTTCCAGAGGCTTCGCGAGCTCGAGTGGCGGTATGAGCTGATCCTGCAGCTTCAGCGCGTCGAATACCATACGAACCTGGAAGTCCTGGTGGCTGCGAGCATCTGGGTCGGCAAAACGACGTTCGTAGCTCCACTTAAGGGTGCGATCCGGCTCTTCGGGCGCTTGTTTCGGAGGTCTCAGCGCAATGTCGCCAACAGATAGCGCCGTGGCCCAGGTACGGATCCCTGATATTGCACTAAGGCCTGTTGACATTCGGATTTGCTCTTTCTGAATACGGTATAATGCGAACATGGGAGTGCAACACACGCGGAATAACCACAGAAGCAGGTCATCCTGTCCGGAGGGCTGGATGCCTGCCGGATACGCAGTCCCGATCCGCCTCACGGGCAGGCACGAACCGTATGCCCTGGCCGTCCTGGCAGGACCTCTACAAAGCCTTCAACGCTTGCAAGCGAGAAGACTACCCGTTCGTCACCGAGGTTGCGAGTCGCGTGCAGGAAGGCGCCTTCATGGACTTCGGCACTGCCGTGAAGAACTGGCGAGACCCCATCCATCCTGCCGGACCGCCAAGGTTCAGGAAGAAGATTCGCACGGGTGCTGGTTCGTTCAGGACGGCTTCGGGAGTGGCGCAACTTCGCTATGACGGAAAGCGTCGCATCAGACTACCTGTAATCGGCTCGGTGAAGCTCGCTAACATGCTGCCTTACACAATTCCTGCCGGCGACGACCCGGATGTCTTCTATCCTGACAAAGATGACGGAACCGTGTTCCAGTCCATTCTCGAGTCTGAGATAGTCCGTGAGATAGGTTACGTCCTCAACTACAATGGCGTCTTCCCGTCGGACGCTCCTGATGTACTGATTGACCGCAGGAGTTACATCTACTACGAGATGAACAATCCGGAGGCGCGAGTTGCCGCCGACTTCCACATTACCATCGGAGTTGACGCGGCGGCTATCATCGCAGACTGGGTGTTTATGACTTGGCGGGTAGGCAAGGCTCCAGATTTCGTATTGGAGGTCGCATCCATTCCCGATCCCTTCTTCCCGCCCGATCCATCCGAAAATGAACTCGCCGCCAAGCGTGAACTATACGAGCGGCTGGGCGTGACCGAATACTGGCGGCTCGATCCCACCGAAGGGACGGTGGTGTTTGGAGAGGCCCTGGTCGGAGAGCGCATTGTAGACGGCAGCTATGAACGGCTGCCCGTAACCGTGGATGCCGATGGGACCTGGCGAGGACGCAGCGCTCTGCTGTTGCTCGACCTATGCTGGAAGATGGAAGACCCATGGTACAAGACTCGGCTGCGGTTCTACAATCCCGCAAGGAGGGAATGGCTGCTTAACTTCAGTGAGCACGAGATAGTGCGGCGCTCCTTGGAGTCGGAGGTCAGGGAACTTCGCAGCTTGCTAGGTATGACGGAGCCTTCCGGGAACGGTCATTCTAGAGGGCGCTACCTGGTGGTACCCGACGAAAGTGAGCGGCGGCGGCAAAAGGCGGCAGCCGAGCTAGAAGAGTTGCGAGCTGAACTGCACAGGCGGCAGTGGCCTCCGGCGCGGGACCAGTGAACGGGCAAGCAAAGTTTCAAAGATGTCGAGATCGTCATCATAGATGACGCTAGCACCGACGGGTCCGCGGACCGCCTGCGCGGACTTACATGGAAGTTGCACGGCGTGAACAGGGGCGAGGCTCATCACGCGCTCAAGAACGCGCTCCGCATCGGGCGCCAGGGCGAACTCCGCGACCGCGCAAGCGAAGGACAGCACTACCTCATGGCCGGGCTCAACCTGCTCGCCGCCATCGTCATTTACTGGAATACCGCCCATCTCGGCGAAGCGGTTGGACATCGGAAACACGCCGGCCTGACCGTCGAGCCCGAGCTACTGGCCCACATCTCACCCCTTGGGTGGGCCCACATCCTGCTCACCGGCGAATACCGGTGGCCAAAACGTAGATAGCGGCCTTAGCGTACGATTCTGCCCCCTACCGGAATCGACCCGTACCTGCCCAAGCGCGTGAGCGAGCCGATGCTTGCCGAGTGGGCGCAGCCCCTTTGGGACTACTGCGTACTTGCCAGGAAGGGCATCGCCCCTGACGCGGCAACGGGGCAGGGCGTGGCTGTGCGAGCCGTCCAGCGAGGTGCTGAGAGACGCAATCGGATACCTCGGCCGCTCAGGCAAGCTGCCGTTGCCGGAAGGGTTCCCGGACGCTATGCAGCCGTCCGGGTACGATATGGCCGCCGACTAGAAACCGGTAAGAGATGGGAGTCAGGGCCGAGGCTGAGAAGGAAAGCGCGGGAGACGGCCCTCATTCCTGTTGGGGTGATGCAGCGCTGCTACGAGCTGCTCGGCAAAGACCTGAACAAGCGGCAGCCTGAACTCATCGAACTGTGGAGTGGGGTTAGCGCAGGAGGTCGCCAGCCCGGAGCGGGCGTCTTCTACGCGCTGCAGTTTTGAATGGTTCGGCATCGGGCAGGATTGGCCGATTGCCCGGGTCACGGGCGGGACGAGCTGCATCAGGCTCGCCGGCCGGTAACGCCCGGGCCCGGAAGCAGGGGGAGGTCGCAGCTGACGCTACGGCTTTCCCCGGCATCCGAAAATGGGGCCTTTTTTGCGTTTCAGGCCCCAGTCGGTCAGCCGCCCACCTACCGACCACAGATCCTACTCGTCTCCCTGCTTGTTCACCAGTTCCATCACGCTCGGCGACGTCGAAACCATCCTGCCCGACACGAGCAGGACGGATTCGAGTAAGTCGCTCGATTTCAGCAAAATCCCGTCTCGTTCCTTGCTGACATTCCATTACAGGAATATAATGGGCAAATGGTATGGGAGGTCGAATACACAGACCAGTTTGGCGACTGGTGGCAGGAACTGTCTGAGGGCCAGCAGGACGCAGTGACTGCAAGGGTGGACCTGTTGGCGGAACGCGGGCCGCACTTGCCATACCCTTATTCGTCGGACATAAACGGGTCGAGGCATGGGGTTATGCGCGAACTGCGAGCGCAGGCAAGTGGTAATCCCCTGAGAGTCTTCTACGCCTTTGACCCCAGGCGAGCCGCGATACTTCTAATTGGGGGAGACAAGACCGGCAACGACAGATTCTACGAGGAGTACGTGCCGGTGGCCGACGCTCTCTATGACGAGCATCTGGAAGAACTGCGAAGGGAGGGACTGATCTGATGAGTGGCCGACATTCATTTAGCGAATTGACCAAGGATTTTACGCTGGAGCGCCGCCGGCGTATTGCCGTTATGAAGGGTGAATTGCTCGCGGAGATGCCGCTGCATGAGCTTCGCCGCGCACGGGCGCTGACCCAGGGGGACATGGCGAAGGTGCTGAATGTGAACCAGCCCGCCGTGTCCAAGCTGGAGCAGCGTGCCGACGTGTATGTATCCAGCCTGCGGTCCTACATCGAGGCGGTAGGTGGGAAGCTGAAGATCGTTGCGGAATTTCCTGAAGGTGAAGTTGCAATCACTAATTTCTCAGATTTGGAAGGGATGAATCTCCAATCTGAACAGGAGCCTACTCCAGCCGAAATTCGTAATGCGACGTGACCCGAAAGCTGCTTCTCAATGGGTTAAGGGAGACGGAATGGACCAACAGTCCATATCCGTGATTGAAATAACCGGGGCCCGCGGCAAACGCAGCAAATCTATCCATAATCTGGTGAGGCGGCATGACGTCGAGATATCAGACACTAATGCCCCAGTTGGAGATCGCTATTTCCGAGTAGTCTCATTCGAGGTTTTTGTGAGCACGGGGCCTTGAGTTGCCACCCTTACATCGACCGATGCGGATACCTACATGCCGCTCTTTGAGTGGGATGATGATACAGAATCATGGACGTACCTAGATGAGAATGACGACGACGCGGCAGACAATACCAACTCACGTATTCAGAGGACGCCTGATAATGGAAAGACCTATGGTTTCAACCTTACGACGTACGACCTCAATACGAGCGGGGACTTTACATTCACGCTCGACGCTGGGGATTCCAGTCAGCAGAACGCACAAGGCCTCAGCCAGCCCAATTCTTCGGGCGCTGTGCCATTCGAGCGACGACAATAGGAGGTTCCATTTAGCCATCTTTAGATGGGTGGCGGCGGCCCCTTGCATTGCAGTAACCACGCCGCCGCCGTTATGTCGGCACGGCAGTTCTGCAGATAGTCACTCCTACTGCTGTGCCGGCACCCACTAGAGAAGAAACGACTAAGGAAGGCAGATATGGTATATGTGAATTTGTACAATCAAAGAGAAGGCTATCCGAGACCTCATGGCATAATCCACAAGGAAGATTGTCACCACGCCCAGAGACGCAAAGGCGGCGGCTGGCGGACAGCAGCGAGTAATCCCGCGGCCCACGCCGATACTCGTTTTAGCGATTACGATCTCTACAACTGCAAAGACAACTGGCCATGTTGCGGCCCGCACTTCCCTGATGAGACACGAGGTTGATGCCATGAATCTAGGTGATTTTCAGAGGTTCGCGTCACGTGGGGAGTTATAAGACGGAGGTAGAAGGATTATGGATGAAAAGAGACTGGCAAAGTTGCTAGGCGCAATTGACAACGATGGCGTCCTGCCAAGCGACATGACGGCCGAAGAGCAGCATTATTGTGAGTCCGGAGGACTGATAGGCCTTTCACCGTACTCCGAAGCATATGACATTGAACCAGGAAGACATAACGACCCGCCGCCATTGACCCGTGTAACTGCCGTACTTATGCCCAAAGGGGTACGAAAACTACAGGACTTAAGATCATGAAGCATATTCCCCACATAATGATGCTGGCCGCGCTTGACGAACTTCAGGAGACGTCTTAGCGCAACATCAAGCGCCGCCGGAGGCGATAAATGAACGATTGGTTTTGGCCATCGGCTTTAATGGGAACTGTCTATATCCTTGCAATAGCGTTCTCAGTGAACGTGGCCTGGGGTGTCGCTGCATTCCTTGTGTGCAGCACTGGAAGCTACTTGCTCTATCGGCAAAAGGGTTAGCACATGGGCGTGACGCTCTGCTATCTGTGCGCGGACGAGCGCGTTGACGAGCTGCGGTCGGAGGGGAATTGGAGTTAGGGTCCGGATGTTCTCTGGACGTGCTCGCGCAGCGCTCCATTGATGTCAGTCTGGTATCCGCGCCCGTCACGGGTGTGAGTCTTGAACCACGCAATGATGTCCGCGTCGATCCTCAACGTAATCTGCTGCTTCACAGGCCGGTAGAATACCCCGCGCCTAGCGTCTGACCAGTCGAGTATTTCCGGTGCGTCGCTGGTGTCGATCTGGTCCTCGGGCAGCGCTTCCAGCGCACGTATCCTTGCCTGAGCTTCTGGCGGCAGTTCATTCATTTCCTTCTTCATAAGCCTCTCTCTCATGCCGTGTCGCCTTGCGAGCGGTTATGATACGTCCGATCTCTTCGCCAGTTTCGGTGTCGAATTCAGGCCAAGTGTGGACTACCATCAGGACCTGAGTGCCGACCATGCCTATGGTCCGCCATCGCTGCTCGTAAGGGTATGGGTCTTCTCTTGTAGCTGCCAGAGGGTCGCTAAACACGAAGGTCGCATCCTCGAAAATGATGCCATGTGACCGAAGGTTCGTCCTATTCTTGGCCGGGTCCCAAGTCCAACGCAAACTCTACTGCTCCTCACTACACTACATGATTGTAGTTACATCCGAGGGTTAAAGTCAATGGTAATGACATACTTGTTGCACGTGTGTGAGGACGTATGCTTACGAATGTTCTACAATAAGACAAGAACATTCACGAAGGACAGAGAATGGTCAAGGCCGTCGAGACCAGGATATACAGACTGCATCACGACTCCCAGATGAGCGAGCGCATAGGCCATCTCGTCTCGCAGCAGCGCCTCGCCTACAACATCGCGGCAGGCATCCTCAACAGAACGCCGGACATAGCACTGCGCCGGTCTCCACGGTATCCTGACGGCCTGTTCGGACAGCCAACCCGTTGGCGACATCAGGACAGCCGCGCCCAAGCGCCATACATAGTCCATCAGGCGGGAGCGCAGCAGGCCTGGATGGCGAACGACCTGATGAGGCAAGAGCGCAATTCTCGCCTCCAGCGCCTTGAGAACGGCTCGCCGCGCTCGTCAGACCACAGGCAGCACCGCAGGACGCTTGCGAGGCGCAGCCGAAAGCGCGGGACCTCCACGCTCACATCGCTGACTCCGCCCGTCAAACTGGACGACAGCACCTTCACAATAATGGGTGCGCGGGATGTAGTGCTGCGGACGAAAGAAGCCGGTGCCCGAAGATCTGGACATCCGCTCGTTCCAGATCGTTGAGGTCAGGAATGCCTGTCGGGGAGCGAACGGAGCGTTACGGAAGCGTCGATACGCGCTGCACCTTCAGGTGGCCGTGGAGTATCCGGATCCACCCGCGCCCGAAGCCATCCGGTCGGCGGAAGACATACTCGGCATAGACGACGGAGTGAAGCGACAACTAACCCTCAGCAACGGAGACGTGCTGCATCACGACGATGGCGACAACATAAATCGTCAGCGCCGGATGAGAGCAAGAGCGCAGCGCAAGAGGCGCGGCTCAAAGAGAAAGGCCCGCCTGCTCAGAAAGGTGAGAGCCGAGGCCCGCAAGACACGCGCCAACCGCAGAAGAGG
>Ga0209022_1001407_pt1 | contig 24932 bp, 31 predicted proteins | sample PinacodermPK_FD_187300 | JGI IMG/M metagenome (GOLD analysis project Ga0209022, IMG submission 187300) | Host-associated microbial community of the marine sponge Aplysina aerophoba from Gulf of Piran - sponge pinacoderm, lysed by proteinase... | ecosystem: Host-associated > Porifera > Sponge >...
ATTGACACACAAACGGCCCAGTCCCTTCGTAGCCCCATGAGAATCCATTGGGAACCCGAAGCTTGGTCCCCTCGGGGTTTGTCACCGTACCCGGATACTCGCCCCGATAGGCTGGCTGTTTCGTCATGTAGCCATCCCTCCTCCAAGGGTGCATAGATCGAAAGTAGGCTGACGACCGGGTATAGGGCAATGTACGCGTGGGGGACCCCCCGGCGGGTCCCATCCGCCGGGACTCCGACGGCGCGTCCTGGGGGGGTGGGGGTGGGGGGGGTCATCGCCCACCGGTCCGGCCAGACCCGCCGGGAACCAGCGCCACGGGTGCGGGCGCCACCGTGCCATGGCCCACCACGGCCCACGGCAGGGTTCGGAGTGCCGACCGGGGGAGTCGGGTAGGCCATCGGACCCCATCGGCGGCTCGGATCGGGCCGTCTTGCGCCTACGAGGACCCGATCCGGCCCCGATTCGCCCAGCCTCGGGGAGTGCGAGGCGATCAGGAGCGCCCGAAAGCCGCCCGACCAGGACAGACCGGCCCCGAATCCCAGCCCGGCGGACCGGCAACAGGCGCGGGGAAGTCACGCCACACGGCCACAACCGGCCCCGAAGTCCTTCAGCGACCGGGGAACGGGCGGTCGACGGGGGCGCACGGTGTCCCCCGCAGGCGTCTCCAGACATCGAACCGAGTCCGATCCGGGCCGATTTGGGGGGGACCACTTGTGTCCCTTGTTCGTTTCCGCTAACTTCCGTTAGCGGAAACGCTAGCAGGGATATCGGGGCGGCAACGTTACCCGGAACAGCCCACCCACCGGACTCCAGACCCGCCGGAAGCGGGTGAGCCACCGGGAGCGCAGTCGGTCCCGCCGAGGTAGACCGAGCACGGGCGCGAAGGGGGAAAGGGAACGACCGGAGCGACAGGCTCACGCCGGGGGCAGTGCCCGGCCGGTCGTCTGCGGGGGGAAGCCCCACCGAGCACGGCCAGCACGGGCGCGCCGGTCGCTTCCCCCATCCTGTCCGTCACACACCAACGAGGAGATGCGAGACCATGACAGACACGGGTGAAGTGAAGTACCGGGTGGTGGGCGTGCGGCCCTTGTGGCCGGCGGACCCGGACGAGTACCGGGCGCACTTCGACGGGTTGAAGAGCGCCATCGAGGACGCGAAGGAGCGCCGCGACGACATGCAATCGTTCATGGAAGTGAGCGACGAGTGCAACGGCGAGAGCGACCACGAGGGACTGCCCTACGTGATCGTCGAGGAGAGCTACGTCGACGAGGACGGAGACGTGCACTGGGAGGAGGTCGAGACCTACGCGACGCATTGCCCGACGTGTGAGTACCCGCCGACGGACTGCCGGGACACCCAGCAGATGAACGCGGGGGAGCGCAACAGCCTGACGGCGGCAACGGGACAAGCGTTGTGGTCGATGGGTAGGGCGATGCCGTACCCCACGCACCGGGAGGACGCTGTGATGCTGTTCACGGCGGCCCATCTGATCCGGTCGATGGACCCGACGGCCGTGTGCGAAGCCTACTACCGGGCGGAGGCGGTCGTCGAGGAGGACGCCTCGAAGGGCCAGATCGGCCACGCGCACCACCTCGACCCCGTCGCGGCGGACATGCTGTTCCACGCGGCGCAGAAGGAGATGGACCGGGCGAAGCGCCACCGGGCCGAGAATCCCGAGTTGGACGCTCGCCACCCCATCGAGTCCGTGATCCGCCGGGCGGAGCGCAAGGCTGCGTTGTTCCTCAAAGCGGCCGACGCACTGTAGGACCCCCACGACAACCGAGGTATCCAAGCCTCAAGCCGGGTGCGACTCCCGGCGGTTGTCTTTGCTGTTTCGTCGTACCACTTCCACACCCAAAGAGGAGACGCACCCATGTACGACACCCAAGCAGGAACGCGGCGGGTTCTCCGTCGCGTGAAGGCGTTCATCGAGCACGGGTGGACGCAATGCCGGTCGGTCGCTCCCAAGCGGGACGGGACCTACTGCTACTGCCTCTCGGCGGCACTGTCCGAGGCTTGCGCACGAGACGACGACTGCCGGCCGTCCGTTCGCCATCGCGCCCTGTTGCTCCTCTACCGGGCGATCACGGGCAAGGCGAACACGGCGGGGCCGGGGCCGATGCGGTGGGGCAATGCCATCGTCCTGTGGAACGATCACTACAAGCGCACCCACGAGGACGTCGTCCAGGCTGTGCACAAGGCGATCGAGTTGAACGATGAGCACTGTTCCGGATGCGGCGCGCCGAAGGTGGGCGGGACGTGCGTGTGCGACCAGATCGCACCGACCACACCGACGCACTACGGCCCACCCGACCACGTCCCGGCGATGCCGTCATGAGCGCCGGGGCGGAGCTGGTCGCGTATCTCGCGAATCAGGACAAGGACGAGTTGTTGGAGTTCGGCACGTTCAAGCCGAGGCGGGGCGCTGGTATCCGCGAGATGACATGGCGCATTGCGTGTGCCGTCCTGACCTACGGGGACTTCATGGGCCGCGATTGGACCGGGTGGCGGTTGGTCGTCGCCCCGGCCGGGCACCACGACATCACCACGGGCGGGTACATCGAGATGGAGACGTTGCGCCGGAAGGTGCAGGAGCGGTTGCAAGACTGAGCAGGAAGCGACGGGGACACGGCCCCGATGGGCGGGTTCGACTCCCGCCCGTCGCCATGGCACTCGGGGAATCCGCCCCGTGTGCGAGCAACCCAACAAGGAGATGCAACCATGGGGAAAACGAAGAAGGCGCGCCGGCAGAAGCGGCGCGAAGCCGACCGGGGCCGGTGGCATCAAGCGGCGTTCCGGGCGGTGTGGTCGTTGGAGGATCGACGGCGGCCCGAAGGACCGCGGATGGAACTGCCCAGGGTGCTTGAGGACCGGGCGGACGGCGGCATGGAACGGTTGGCCACGTTCCGGGCGGGAGGTGGATCATGAGCCTCAAGAGGCGCGAAGGCGACCGGAAGGTGGCGGTCCATCTGCACAATGCCGTCGAACATCTCACGTCTGCGGGCGCTGCGGCGCGTGAAGGCGCGTACGAGGAGCACGAGAGTGATCTGGTGTGGTGCGCCAAGGACCACGTCGAGGACGTCATCAGGGAGTACGGTGGCGATCCCTTCGAGGCTCTCGCCACGGAGAACCTGCCCGAGCGGTTCCCGCCGATGGAACGGGCGCGGGGGCCAATCGAGAACCGGGGCGACGTCATGATGGCGCTTCAGGACATCGACGCGGCGCTCTACAGGAAGCCGGAGCCGTGGCCGTTCAAGGCATTGAGCAACGCGCTACGGTCCATCGTGGCCAAGCTCGAAGCCGAGGAGGAGGGTAGGACGGTCGTGTGGGACGACGACAACGCGACCGTGGCGAACGCGCTCAAGACGGCGCTCCGCGAACGGACGCCGGTGGCGTACTTCGCCTACGGTGCGATCAATCACTCGGGCGGGTTCCATTCCGGCCAGCACGGCAAGGACGGGAAGCGAGCGCCCAATCATCCCGGTTGGTTCTACTACGAAGCGGAACACGGCCAGTGGGCGGGACCGTTCCCGACGGAGAAGCAGGCCCGCGAGGGTTGCGCCAACGTCGGAGACGAGGAATGAGCGCCGTAAGCGTGGAGACCCGCAACGAGCGGCTCCTGAAGCTGGCGGCCGGACTCGACGGGCTCCCGACCATCCGCGAGGCGCAGAAGCTCGAAGGCTTGCCCGTGACCCCAAAGGGCTTAGGTGTGCTCTCGATCCAGTTGCCCCGTGGGAAGGCCCTGAGCATGGTCGACATCAAGCGCGACGGCCCCGACCGGAAGGCCGCAGGGTGCGGCACGATCGGGTGCATGGCTGGCCATGGGGTGGGCATTCTCGGGATCCCGTACTCGGGTGCGGCCATGTCCGACGTGGGCGGCGCGTTGGGGCTGGATCACGACATCGACACGGCGGAGGAACTGTTCGCCCCGGGATCGGTGCCCTACGAGAAGTGGCCCGAAATCGACGGGGCCATGTCCGCCAAGGTGCTCCGGCATCTGGTGAGCGAGTGCGGGGGCAAGGACGGCCTGACCCCCTTCGACGTGCGGGCCGCGTGGCTGGCGGTCACGCCTACCCGGTGGCACTCGTGAGCGCCCTACAGTGGGTCACGGCGCTGGTCGCGGTGCTGTGCATCGTCGGCATTCACGTCTCGGACGCGAAACGGCGGAGATGATCTGGGACTTGGGTCGGGGGCTGTCAAAGGCTCCCGGCCCCATGCTCCCGCCAACGCTTGGCGGGGGATCACTGCCACGAAGGGGGGCAGACCATGAGCAGGAGCGTCAACAAGATCATCCTTGTGGGAAACGTCGGGAGCGATCCCGATGTGCGCATCACGAGCGCGGGCGTGAAGCTCGCACGCGTATCGCTCGCGACCGGCTTGCGTACGGGCGGCGAGAACCCCGAGGAGCGCACGGACTGGCATCGCGTGACCCTGTGGGGAAGGCTCGCCCAGGTCGCCGAGGACTACGTGCGCAAGGGCGACAAGCTGTTCGTCGAGGGATACCTCCAGTATGACAGCTACGAGCGCGACGGGGTAACCATCCCGACGGCCGAGATTCGCGGCCGCGAGATGGTGATGCTGTCACCGAGGGCGACCGGCTAGGCACGATGGAAGCGCCATACCGGATCACGGTCCACTACGAGGACCAGGAGAGCACCATCGAGCTGGACAAGGCCGAACTCGATGCGTGGATCGAAGACAAGGCCATCGTCGCAGGTTGCAGGGTCGAGGACTTTCACTCGAAGGCGGACGTCGTCGCCGGTCACATCGACCTGAATCTGCGAGCGGAGGGAATCACCCTCTGATAACCCGGCCGGGGAAGGTGTCGAAGCCTCCCCGGCTCCTGTGGGACCGAGATCCGGTCCCTTCTTCTCCAGCAAGGGGGAGCGGCATGACACGGGAGCAGTTTGTCGAAGCACTCGAATCGGTACCGGGGCCGTGGCAGCTCGGCGAGGAGGACGGCAACACCGGCCTGATCCGCCACGAGCAGGAAGACGGCTGCGGCTACTGCAAGTGTCCGCTGACGGCCGTGGCGCACCACCACCACGGGCTCACCGGGGTTCACAACCAGATGGACATGGAAGACTTCGCCAACGATCTGGACATCGACGTCGAGGACGTCCGCGAGATCGTGAGCGCGGCGGACGGAGACGGCGGTGTCGATCACGAGGGCGAGCCCCGGCCCTACGACGAGGCGTTGCGCAAGCGGCTTCTGAAGGCCACGGGGCTGGCGTGAGGGGCAGGCGGGGGAAGGGTCGAACCTTCTCGCGTCTTTGGTGGGGACGGAGGCTCCCCACGTTTCACTCGCTCATAAGGAGGATCCCATGAGCAGAGGCAGGAGGGCAGGCCGGAGCCTGTCCAACAGCACGGGTGGCCGGGAGAGCAGCGTGGTCCCTGAAGACACGTCGGAGGCCGGTACGCGCCCGGAGGGCGTTGTGAGCGCGGTCCCGGCCGCCTCCGCGTCCACCAAGGCCGAGAACGTGCTCGAAGGCGTTTCGTGCCCGCAATGCGGCAAGGCGGACGAGTTCCGAGTGGTCGCGGAGGTCACGGTCCACGTCACGGACGACGGGCCGTACACCGACGACGGCGACGAGTACACATGGGGCGCCGACTCGTGGGCACTGTGCCCCGGGTGCGAATTCGAGGCGGACTGGCAGACGTTCCAGACCGGCAGCTCGAAGTGGACGGCGGCAAAGGAGGCGGCATGAGGACCGAGACGACGAAAGAACCCGGTCTGTGGGCGTGCCGTGAATGCGGTGGCACCAATCTGACCTTCGGGGCCGACGTGAAGTGGAATGTCGCCGAGCAGAAGATGGTGCTCGTCAATGAAGCCGACGAGAAGCCGTACTGCCAGGACTGCGAGGACCGGGTGACGTGGGCCACGTGGGTCCCCCTCGAACGGGCCGAGCCGTCGCTGTGCCGCGATCACTACGACGACATGTACATCGTCATCGACGACGACGGCGAACCCGCGAGCGGCTACTACATGACCCTGAAAGGCGCGCAGCAGGTGCGCGAGGACCTCGGGCCGGGCCACCTGCACTACCGAATCGCGAGCGTGGGCTACAAGGCGCTGGTACCGGACGACGGCTCGCCGGTCCGGATTGTCGACGATCCGATGGAGAAGCACGTGGGAGGTGTCGACGCATGAGCGGGGGAGCGACGAGCAACTCGAACGTGCTTCAAGGCGTGGCCTGCCCCAGGTGCGGCAACGATGAGCAACTGCGCATCGCCGCAACGGTGTGGCTCGACATGACGGACGACGGCACGGTGCCGTCCGAAGCGCCGGCCAGAGGCGACCACGAGTGGGACAACGACACGATCACCGAATGCCCGAAGTGCGATTGGGTCGGGCGCTGGCATCAGTGCGAGAAGGGAGGCAGGTAGCGGAGCAAGGTGCATGGCGGGGGTTCGATTCCCCCGCCTCCGCATGTCCCCGGCCACACGGGCCGGGATTCACTCCCCAAGAGGAGAGCATCATGACACTGGAGGAATGGAAGGACGAGATGGCGGAGCGGTTTACCGGCCGGTTCGCCGTCGTGGCGAGCGAGGTGCAGAACCGAGTCCGCCACGACACGCGCACCGACGTGGACGGCAATCCGTGTTGCCCCATCACCGCGTATGCGTTCGAGGACGACGACGACTTCGTGGACGCCTCGAACAGGTGCGCCGATCTGGCGGGCATCGGGCTCGGGCTCGATCCCGACGACGTGGGAACGATCATGGACGCCGCCGATGACGTGCTCACCGGTAGCGACCGGACGAGGGAGCTGCGGCGGTGGATGGACGCGGTGCTCGTGCACGGCACGGTCTACGAAGCATGATCCTCGCCAACATCGACGGGACCCGGATCACCACGAACGTGGAGAAGCAGGGGCGGAGCTATGGCGTCATCGTCATCATCGACCGCAGGCACGTCGCCCACCTGCGGAAGCGTCACAAGGTTTTCTGGACGTCGCACGTCTACCCCAACTGCCCCGAGTGGGCGGCCCCGTTCCTGGACCGGGTCCAGTGGGGCACCCACGCGAGCATCGACAACCTGCGGTGCACCGTGGCGACCATCCTGCAACGGGCGTTCATGGTCGCCCACCAAGTCCGGTGCGAGTGCGGGAAGAGACCCGCCACGGGGTTCAAGCAGGACCGCGACGGGACGAAGGCAATCCCCGACCGGCCGGACAACGGGTTCGTGGACGCTGGCGAGCCGGTCCCCCAATGCATGGAGTGCAGGCGATGACGGTCGCGATCGTCACCCTGGTCGTCTTCGTCGGCTACATGATCCTCGGGCGCTGGTGGGACCGGCAATGAGGACCACCCCCGAGTACGCCATGGAGGTAGGCAGGGGGTTCTCCGTCTGCGTGAGCAAGCGGGGCGACTCCTACGACGCGATACCCTACCGGGTCGAGTTGTGGAAGGACGGCGAGGACGAGGCGTTCCACACGCTCGCCAAGTCATCGAACAAGTTCACAGCCGGGTCCATCGGCCAACACGTGGCCGATGGGCTCCGGGCCGTCTTCGACCGCATGGAGGAGGACGAATGAGCACACGGTTTCAGCGGCAGGAGATCACCAGCCACGGACTCGGGGAATGGGAGGACGTGGCCGAGGAAAAGATGCGGCGGAGCTTGGCGACGACCTACACCGACGTCGATGCGGCCGTCCGGCACCTTCGGGATCTCCGCGGGACGTTGCGGACAGGGTTCTTCAGGTTCCGGGTTCGCCCGGCCCCGAAAGGAGGACAGCAGGAAAACACCTAGACCCACAACCAACAAGCCGGGGCGCGATCGGGCGCTTCAGCGGGTTCGACTCCCGCCCCGGCTCCTTTGGCGACCGGAAACGCCGGTCGCGATTCACCCAAAGCAGAGAGGAAGGCCATGCACACCAACGACTCTCCAACGGCCGTCCGGGTCGTCACCGAGACCGGCAAGCATCCCGAACTCACGCCGGCCCATCAGGAAGCTGTCGTCACGGCAGCGATCGAATCGCACGCCGAGACGACGCGGCGCAGCTACTCCGGAGCGTGGCTTCAGTTTCAGGCATGGTGCGAAGCGCACGCCTACGAGGTGCTGCCGGCGGCACCGGAAACCGTCGCCGCCTACCTTACCGATCGGGCTGCGGAAGGTCGGTCGGTCGCCACGCTGAAGCTCGCCCGGGCGGCGATCCGGTACCAGCACGAGGAGCGGGGCCTCGAAAGCCCAACCCACGCCCCAGGTGTCGCGCGCGTGCTCCGTGGGCTGCGCAGACGTGCCGCTGGCTCGACGCCCGCGCTCGGGCAGGCCAAGGGGCTCACAGCGAGCGACCTTGCCGCCATCCGAGCCACGGCCTGTCTTCCACGGTCTGGGCCGTCAGGGCGCACGGAATCGCCGGAAAGGGCCGAGCAGCGAGGGGCGGTGGACATCGCCCTGGTCTCTGTGATGAGAGACGCCATGCTCCGGCGATCCGAAGCCGTCGCGCTGAACTGGTGCGACGTTGTCTTCATGGACGACAGCTCCGCCCGCATCACGATCCGGATCTCGAAGACCGATCAGGACGGCATCGGGGCAGTGCAGTACATCGGCCCACAGGCCACCGCCGACCTGAAGGCCATCAAGGGCGACGCCGGCGAGACGGACCGTGTCTTCCCGATCTCCACGCGGACCATAGCGAACCGCATCCAGGCGGCCGCCAAGGCCGCCGGGCTGCTCGGCCGATTCAGCGGCCATTCTCCGAGGGTAGGCATGACGAAGGACCTCATCGAAGCCGGATTCGGCCTGCCAGCCGTCCAGATCGCTGGTCGCTGGCGCTCGCCCCGGATGCCCGCTCACTACGGGCGATCCCAGAGCGTGGTGCGTGGGGCCATCGCTAGGTACCACGATCGCCAGGGATAGACGGGGCCGGCCGTCCGGGGCGACCCCTTTTCCCCTGGCTGGCGGATCCCTTCCCCTCCGAAGTCGCTAGCGTGTGCTCGTTGTAACGTCGATAAACCACGTGTTTCATTCGACATCACTCACTGTCCGTTACGTTGTTACGCGATTGCTTGACGAAGATCCAATGATGCTGAGGGCGTGCGCGCGGAGGGGCAGGAAGGCGATCTGTGGCCGAATCGTACAGACAAGTCCCACCAACCGATGAGGGGGAGCGGGTAACGGGTAACGCAGAGTTGACGTGAATTCCAGCTTAATGCGTATACGCGCGTAGCGTTTTCAAAAAACCTGGGAATAGCGTCAACTTCCCGTTACCCGTTACCTCGGGACCCCCCTGTTCACGGTTGGATACTGGGAGGGAATCCGGTACATGCGCATTCCGGCGATGCCGACCACCGATTCCGGCAAGCCGATCGCAGATTCCGGGCCATGCCGATCACCGTGGAGGAGGGGAGGTCCATAGGGGCGCTGAGGCTCGGGGTTGAGGGTTGAAGTTAGAGGGTGGAGTCGGTCTTTGTCGAGTCGTACAGCCTTCTCATGGAGGCGCCCTTGAGGGTGATCCGGTGCGCATTATTGAGGAGACGGTCGAGGATGGCGTCGCCGAAGGTGGGATCGCCGACGACATCGTGCCAGTGTTCGACGGGGACCTGGCTGGCGAGCAGCGTGCCACGGCGGGCATAGCGGTCGTCGAGGACTTCGAGGAGGTCGTGCCGTCCCTGGCCTGAGAGCGAAGCGAGGCCCCAGTCATCGAGGATGAGCAGCCACGTCCTTGCAAGCCGCTGGATGAGCTTGGGGTAGGAACCGTCTCCACGGGCGAGGGTGAGCTCGTCGAGGAGCCGGGAGACGCGGTAGTAACGGGTGGAGATGCCGAGGCGGCAGGCCTGGTGGCCGAACGCACAGGCGAGATAGGACTTTCCCGACCCCGTCGCGCCGGCGACGAGCACGGTCTGGCCGTCCCGGATCCACTGCCCGGAGGCGAGGCGGAGCACGAGGGATCGGTCCAGCCCGCGGGGGGCCTTGAAGTTGAGGTCTTCGATGGTGGCGTCGAGGTGGAGTTTGGCGTGGCCTTTGAGACGCTGGTAGCGGCGCTGCTCCCGGTCGGTCTTCTCCCGTTCGAGGAGGAGGGAGAGGCGGTCCTCGAAGGACAGCTCGCTGATGTCGGGCATGGCGGTCTGCTCCTCAAAGGCCTGGGCCATGCCCGTGAGTCGGAGTTCGTGCAGCAGGTCGAGGGTCGGTTGGCGAAGCATCTTCGTCAGGACTCCTTTCCGTTCTGGGGAGTGGTGGTGTAGTACTGCGGCCCGCGGATGTGGGCGTGCTCCGCGGGCAGGGAGAGCGTGCGTTGCTCGTCGTTGTCGGCTTGGTCGAGGCCGGTTGCAAGGATGGATTTGACGGACGTGTAGCTCATCGTGCCGATGTCCAGCGCGCGGCGGCAGGCGGCCTCCAGGCGTTCGGCGGAGTAGGCGCGCAGCAGCCTCTTGAGTCCGAGGCAGCTGCGGTAGCCCTGTTCGGGGTGGGGCCGGCTGTTGAGGAGTTGTTCGACGAACGCGGCCGTGTGCGGTCCGGTCTTGCGGCCCCAGGCGATCAGTCCGGACGGAGTCCACCCCGCATGGGCACGGTGGGCGGCGGGCATGTGCGACGGTTCGGTCGCGTATCCGCCTCTCCGGTGGATCCGCAGGTGAGCAGCGACCCGGCGGTGCTTGTGGAAGATCTCCACGGTCTGGGCCGTGATCCGAACGTCGACCTCACAGCGGGCCAGCGGGTGGGGGACGCTGTAGAGCGCATGCGCGACCTGGATGTGGTAGTCGATGTTGACACGCGCCTTGCGCCACTCCGCGTACTCGTAGCGCTCGGCCGGAAGCGGCTTGAGAGCTGGCCGGTCCAGATCCTCGAACCAGCTGCGGCGGCTCCCATCGGTCTTCTTGAACGGCCGCTCGTTCAGTGCGGCCAGCAGCGGCGCGACGGCTTCGCGGAGTTCGCCGAGCGAGAAGAACGTCTGGTTGCGCAGCGGCGCCATGATCCAGCGCTCGACGTGCTGGACCGCGGCCTCCACCTTCGCCTTGTCCCGCGGTGCCCGGGGCCGCGCCGGCAGCACCGTGGTTCCGTAGTGGGTGGCCAGTTCCTGGTACGTCGGGTTCAGGTCCGGTTCGTAGCGGCTGGCCTCACGGACCGCGGCCTTCTCGTTGTCCGGGATCACGAGTGCCGGCACCCCGCCCCAGAACTCGAACATCCGAACGTGCGACATCGTCCAGTCCGGCAGCGACCGGCTCCGGGTCACGTCCACGAAGGTGTAGTTCGAGGCGCCGAGGACGCCGACGAAGACCATGGCGTCGTGTACCTCCCCGGTGCTCCGGTCCACGACCGGGAACTTCGGGCCCGCGTAGTCGACGAACGCCTTCTCGCCCGCCCGGTAGACCTGCCGCATGACCACATCGAGCTGCTCTCGCCACGCCCTGTAGTGCTCGCAGTACCAGCTGTACTGATACCCGTTCGGATGAACCGCTCGGTACTCCAGCCACAACAGCTGCAGCGTCATGCCCTTGTGGCGCTGAAGCTCCCGGTGGACATCTCCCCAGTCCGGCTCCGGCCGGGGAACCCGCAACGGCGGCGGGGCCGGGAACAGCGCCGCCTCCAGCGCGGCGTCGTCCAGCCCCCCCGGCAACGGCCAGGAGAAGCCCGCCGCGCTTGCCCGCCGCACGTAGTCGCTCACCGTGCTGTTGGCGATGCCAAGCGACACGGCGATCTCGCGGTGGCTGCGCCCGAGCTCGTACTTCAGGCGCAGCAGTTCTCGAATCTTCCGCATGGACAACCTCTTCTGCGACACCCTCTTCCTCCTCGTCTCGGGGGACCTCGGCGAGGATGGAAGAAGGCGTCGCTACAACAGGTTCTCCAGCGCTCCTACTCGCTCACTCCAGGGTGATCGGCATGCTCTGGAATCGGTGATCGGCATGGTGGAATCACCGATCGGCATGCTCTGGAATCGGTGATCGGCATGAAATGGAATCACTGATCGGCATGCGCCGGAATCAGCAGTACACTTGGACTGTCCTTCAAGGAGGGTCGAGCCTGGGCGCGTGTCGCTTGTGTCCGGGCTTCTCTTGGGGACCATAGGTCGGAGATGGTGTTGGACAGTCAGGGGGTGAGGGATGCGATGATCGACCCGGTGCTTCGAGCGAAGGCGAAGGCCCGTGAGCGTCGTGCCCGGGAGAGGTTTAGGCGTCAGGTGCGCAGAGCCGAGGAGCGCAAGCGCCGGCTTTACGAGATTGTCCGGTTCGAGGTGCGGATGACCCCGGTGCTTCGCCAAGCGATCAGCGAGGCGGCAGCGGCCGTCTTCCCCGGATCGGATCGGCAGGACTCCGAACTCGTTCGGACGGTGGTAAACGAAGGTCTCGGCTACTCGTCCGCGTACAGCATCCAAGTCGTGCGGCGGGTTTCAAAGTGGGTGGAGGAGACCGGGGGGCCGGCAATCGACGGGGCTGACGGCGGCCGCCGCACGGCCTCCTTCTACTTGAAGATGCGAGCGCTGGATCCGGAACGGTTGAAAGCGGCGGCGGCGGCTACGCGTCCCGAGTCGTCGAAGAAACAGCCGTCAGGGTCCAACGTGGTCCGCGAACTACTGCGCCAGGCCTTCGGGATGGGGTCCAGGGACGAGGGCGTGACGCTCACGCGGCTCGCTGCTTGGTCGAGAGACAAGGCAGGATGAGTCATGGTGCCTGATCGCCGAAGTACACGGACGCAGAGATCCCGGGCGGCTTTGGGAATCGGTTGGCGAGAAGCGCTACCGGCCTCGCGCCCCGCCGGCCCGATGCCGCCGCCGGGTTGAAGCGATTATCCGCCCGCCCCCGGGCTCGTTCTCCGTTTATCGCCCTACGCCGTGCGCTCCCCCTTCGCGCCCCCAGTCTGGACTGCGAGCAAGCGCCACACGATGTGAAGCGGGATCGCCTGGCACCGATGCGGGTTTTTGGCGCCGAAGCGCACGGGGGGATGGGATTGTGCCCCCTCTATCGTCCGCAGTGTGGTGGACCAACGGGTAGCGAACGACGTCGTCCGCAACCTGGCCTTGATCGCTTCGCTCTGATTTGAGATAAGCAAGTCCTTGAAGCGCACCAGAAAGCCACGGCTCCGCAGGTGTTTGGTTGCCACATCCTTCCGGATCACAGGGTGTGTCGCGTCCCCCGTAGCGATCGGGAGGAGCTCGCCGACCGTGACCCGGACCGGGCCACTCGCGGTCGTCAGCGTCACGGGCATGCCCAGAAGCACTGATAGGACACGTCGCCCTTCGGGCTGTAGTCCGGCAACAAAACCCCGGATATCGATCGCCTCACACCATTCTCGCAGTTCCTCCTCGTCGGGCACCTGATCCGACCGGAGCATCCAGGCCCCCGTGAGCAACGGCCCGTATAGGTCGCTGCCACCAACGTCATCCAAAAGGCCTTGGCCCTGGAGCACTGCCCTGTTGCGCTTGAGCAGCCGGTCGAATCTGCCATCCGAAAACCAGAGAACGGTTCGACCAAAGAGCCGCAGGCCCGTCTCCGCCTTGAACGCACTGAGACTCCGCCCGGTCCTGGTCCGCTGATCGGATGTACCCGGTCCCTCTCCGAAAGTCTGCTCCGCCCTCAGCTTGAGGATCACAACGCCAGACCTTTCAGCTTCACGCCACAGAGGTCCGAAGTGCGTGTCGTCAGAGACAATGAGGAACGTTGACGCCGTACTCGCACCGGTAGCCCGCCGACGTACGTGCCGTAGCACGTTCTTGAGCTTCTGCTCCCCCCACTTACCGGGCGCGGCACCCACCATGTCGTAGAGTACCGGCAGAGCATCGTGCTTCACCTTCCTCTGTATCTTGGCCACGCTCTCTTCCTCGAAGTAGTGGCACGTCTTTTCGCAAAGTCGCTCGATGAAGCTCACGATGGCTTCCTTGCCCGACCCATGGACTCCACCGATCCACGCATGCGACAGCCCCGGCGACGCCCCGCCGAACCAAGAGACGGCAACGAAGCCCGCCAATAGCGTCCCGGCAGCCGGATGCTCCCAAGAGATGTCTTCCTGAAACGCCCGAAGCAACTTCCGAGCCTCGGGTAGCTTCATCGGCCAATCGATGTCCGGCTCAGGCAAGGGCGACAACCGACGGAAGACTTGACCGCCTTCACGATGCAGTTGTGGTGGACCGTGCCGCGAAGCCTTCGGTAGCTTCCGACGCTCCGGGTACAACATCCGGTCACCAAGATGCAGGACGACCCCGCCATCGTCCGCGCGCCAGACACCTCGTCCCCGTAACTGGCTTTCTTGGTCGAAAAAGCCCACTCGATCGCCCGCGCTGACGAGAGCCTCCCTCGCCGATCTGGTCCACTCCCCGCGCGCTCCGGAGCTTCTACGAGCGCGTTCTGACGGGCGGAAATGTCCCGCCCACCACCTAGCGTCTGGATTCAGGCGTAGCAGGTTGTCTCGAGTGTGGGCCGGCGGAGTAAGCCGCACCAATTCTCCGCCCATTTCCGGAAGATAGAAATAACGGTCGTCACGGTACCCCAAGATCCGGAAAGGAGCGTCCGCTACCCAATCCTCTGCGGTCTCGTGTTCCTCACGTATGATCGCAGCCTCTGCCATTTCCGGATCCAGCCTCGCCTCCACCCGTTCAACATTTTCAAGCTGCCAAAGGTCGGCAAAGGTCGTCGGTTTTCCGGTCAGGTCCTCAAAATCGGGAATCGCCACCTGCCCTTGGGCGGCCTTCGCCGCCTCGCGAGCAAAATGCACGCCCGGGTTCTCGACGCGCTCGTCGTAGCCGCGCACGGCCCAACTCCATCGGTCGTTGTCCGCAGCGACAACAATCTCGGCCTCCGGCCACCTTTCCCGGATCACCTTAGCCCACGGCTTCAGCCCGCCAGCGAACAGGGCCGCCGCCGCCGGCCAACCCGTCGCTTCATGAATCGTCAACGCGGTCACCCAGCCCACGCAGACGTATGCCAGGTCGGGGTCGTCGCAACCGCCGACCAGCACTCCGCACCCCCATACCGGGGCTTCGGGGACGAACCGCTTGCTCCCGTCGGATGAAATCAGTTGGACGTTGACCAGTTCGCCATCGCGATAAAGCGGGACCACCAGTTCGCCAGCACGTAAGCTGAAGTCACTGAAATCCGCCTTGCGGCTGACGCGTAGCCCATGACGGTCCAGAGGAATATTCTCCAGCTTCCTCGACGAGAGGTACGGGTGGGTGTCCGCCGGCGTCGCCTGCGCCCAGATTGCCTGGACTCGCCCGATGGCCTCCCGTGGGGTTTCTGGATCGGCCCCCTGCCCGAGTGTCGTGTCCTCCTTCCCCCACCGCACCCAATACTTCATCACGCCGGTTTGATGGCAGGAAAAAGCAACCCCCGACCGGTCCGGAAAGGCTAGGTAGCACCCACCCCCTTTGGGGCCCGAGAACAGGTGGACCGCACCATCCCAACGAACGTTCACGTCCCGGGGAAGGCGGTTTGACATGGCCATGCGGAACCCTGTTTCCGCGTTCACTTTGGCGCCCTTTCTCCCCAGGGGACTCCGAACGGCACGGCAAGAGATGCCTCGCCGTTTCGAGCGAGAACCCCTACTATTCAATGGTAACACCCATCTTCAACGCGCTGGCTTGACTGCGGGCGTTCCGCACGGAAAAGCGCGAAGGCACCCTGAGCATGGCAGATCGCAATGGAAGTAACGGGCAGGATCGTAGCGGACCAGGGTTGATTCTGCCACCTATCATTGGGGGTTTGGACGTTGACGACGAGGCGGCGGCGCAGTGGTCGCGCGTTGTCCGCAACGCTCTCCAATCAGGGCGAGCGCTCAATTCGCCCGGCGAATGGTCGCACTGGCACGTAGGAGCCGCGTCGTGGAAGCCCGTACGCAGTCTGTATGTCTGGATTTGGGAACCCGAGGCACGGCCACCGGACCGGATTGAATTCTCGCCCGCCGGTTTGGCTCCCGTCTGCGGGACGGCTACGATTTCGATCGTAGTGGCCGTCCCGCCGGGTGGAGCAAGGACATTGCCCGATGGTAGCAGGCAGTTGAGGACGATGAACGCGTACTCTCCCGCCATGCGGGCGGACCAACAAACCGCAGATGCCATCCAGCGCCTCGCGATCGCCGGTGCCGCCGAGCTAAAGGAGGAAGACCTGTGGCCTTAGAGTCAGCCGCGTTCCGACTCCTTGATGAGATCCGCCAAGCGATCCTCACGAGCCAGGTCGTTCACGTCCTGGCCTTGGACTCCCGTCAGCCGGAGGACTTCAAACTCCCCTAGCTTGTCACGAAGTCTTTTTCCGCCGGCGGCCCCGGCCTGATCTCCGTCGAACCAGATCACTACACGCCTGGGTTCTCGCTCTCGTATCCACTCGGTCCATTCCGTCTTCCACACGCTGGCCCCTGGAACCCCTATGGCGGTAACGCCGTGCTCTCGGAGCGATTCGGTGTCGATTTCGCCTTCCGCGATGTGGATCACGCCCTGTGGTTCCAGATGATCTCCGAGGGCGTCCGCTCCATACAGTTGGGCAGGGACTCCCGTCAGCCCCAGGCACTTGGGTGCATCCTGGCCTTTGGCCTTACGGTGCTCGATCCACCGTCTGCCGGCGCGGATGCGCAGACCCACTGGAAGGCGTGACAGACCACGGTATGGCATGATCAGAGCCGAGTCGTAGTCTACCCCAAGCGGCCAGTATGGACGTCCGTTCGGCCACGCTGGCCATCCATACCGCGCCGGCAGATCGGCCAGCGGCTTCCAGCCGGCCGCACCATCCACAGAACGCCAGCCATAGCGAAAGAGACGGTCGGAATCCAGCCCGCGAGACGCCAGGTATTTCCGCCACGGAACCGTGAGCTTTAGCGCCATCAGCACGTCAAGGGTGAGCTGTGCCGGATCCAGCCGGTCGACGTCAGGTGGTGGGGCCGTCGTGGTCGTCTGCCGCGCCTTCCAGGCACCCGCTCTATTCCGGTCCCGCGCTCTGGTCGCCGGGACCCCCGGCTTGCCGAAGATCGCACCTCGCAAGTCGTCGAACGTGCATCCGCCCCGACACGAAGTGACGACCGCAGTAGCCTTGCCAGCTCCGACGTGAAAGCGGTCGTCCCCGCCGCAACGCGGACACGGTCCCTTCCATTCCCTACCCGATCTCCGCCCTTTCCAACCACTCGCTTCGAGTGCGTGCAGCCAGTCATCGAGCGTATGCGCGGGCGTCGTCATTCGCCTGCCGCCTCAGTAGCCGTTTGCGGCTCTTCAAGCCTCCATCCACGCCAGCCACGCTGGGCCTTGCCATGCGCTTTCACGGTCTTGACGTTTGGCAGATTCGGGATTTGGGTTCGTAGCCGTCGAGTGAATCCGTTGCGCGAGACGCCGCCGACACTCTTGGCACCCTTGTCGTCTGGGTCGGCGCCATTCATTTCGCACCAAGCCTTCCAGGTTTCCGACACGGACAGGTTCTGCCCGTCGGTCGGAACGATGCGAGCGGCGAAGGCACCGATCTCCCCTAGGTCCTCTTCGATTCGCTTGGCCGTCGCTTCGTCCACAGTGGGAATGTTCTCCGGGGGGTTGCCCGGCTTCATGGTAGCTGCGGTGCGGATCAATTTGGCGAGGAAGGCTTCACGGAACTCACGGGTTTTCACCGTCTCGAGCAGGGTCGGGTCTTTCCGTTCCTGTGGCACCGCGGGATAGGAGAGTTCACGCAAACGGTCGCGCATCGCCTCGTCCTCCAAATGGAGGCGGGGAATAGATGAGGGATTGCAGATCAGGAACAGAGTTGCTGTCGCTTCCCGGGTCTGCGGGTTCTGATGCAGCTTCCGGAAAGTGATGCGGCCGTCTCCCGACAGCCGTTTCATCAGGGCCGAACTCACTTGGCCCTGCGGAGCGGTTACCTCATCCAAAACGCAGACCCGTGTCGGACTCGCGAACGCCGAGAGTTCCGTGTTGTGTTGACCGGCCTGTCCCGCCTTGGCGAGCGCCGAGTCCATCGGTTCTTGGGCGTATTGGCCGAGCGAACCCACCAAAGCCGTAGACATGACCGTCTTCCCGCCCCCTTTCGGTCCGACGACGAGGTAGATGCGCCGGGACGGCCGCCCGAACAACGCATGGGCCAACGCTTTCCAGAACCACGCCTCCGCTTCACTGTCGAGGTGCTCGAACAGACGCTTCACGTCCTCATGAGGCTCATCTGGCCGGAAGTCCACGCCCGTGGAATAGGTGACCAAATGCTCCCGCCCTTCTGCTGCATCGAGTAGCCTGCCACTCCTGAGATCCACGACCCCGTTTTCGCATCCGAGGTAGCGCAGATCGGCGTCGATGTCGTCCGCCGTACACCGCGTCAGCCTTGGATAGGCTTTTTCGTTCAGCTTTGCCGTGGCAGACAGATTGAGCCGTATCTGCTCGCCCAACGACCGGACCCGTTGCGCCGATTCGACGGCCCGCAGAGCAAACATCAGCTCCTTCCCCTTTAGGTCTCGGTCTTTCCGTGCCTCGGTCTCCATGTCGGTGAGCAGGCTGACGACGAGTTCCCGCCAGGGCTCTGGCGTCGGATCCCACAATCCCGAGTCCTTGAGAACGTAGGCCCCCGGCTCACCCCAGAATCTCCGACCACCTCCCGGCCAGCCGGAAACCCCGTCTTTGCCATGGCTGACGATCAGGATTCGATCCTGGTACTTCTCCAATAGCCTCGTGCCCAGAGCGGCCGGGGTGGTTAGGTACTTCTCGGGCTGCTCTGTGTGGTGGCTCTGGGCCGATGGGGTCCGGCCGTTCGCATGCGGGCGCTTGCTACCTGCACGTGTCTTCTCGAATGCCGGTTCGTCCGAAGACCCGTTGTTCATGCACGTGCTCTCGCGGAGGGCCGCGTCGGCGTCTCAGGCGGCCACGAACACCCGTCCAGCCTATCGCGCGGAAGCATCTCACGACCCAGTGGGTCGCGTTGCTACGCCACCAGTTTCCAATTCGGCCACACACGTTGGCGCTTGCCGCTTACTTTCACGGCCTTCACGAGCGGAAGTTCTGGAATCAACCGTCGTAGCCGGGTAGTGAAGGCGTAGCGTTCAAGGCCCCCGACCTCCTTCGCATCTCGCTTTGCACCCTGCTGGTCGCACCAAGCTTCCCAAGCGTCTTGGACCGGCAGATTGACACCATCCGCAGGCCGAAGACGTTTGGCGAACAGACCGAGCTGCTCGGCATCGAACTCGACTGATGTCTCGACGGCCGCGCCCTCACCAAGCGACCGCTCGCGCGTTGCAATCCAGTCCTCGACCTCGGCCGTGCGCCACGCAACCGCCCGCCGCCCGAGCTTGATCGGTGCCGGAAATTCCCCACGGTGCACCATCCGATACAGAGTCGATTTGTGGAGCAGAGTCAACCGCTCGACGTCCGCGCGCCGCAGGATCCGTGCTTCCATGTGCTCCCCTCTTCCTCAAAAGGCACTCTCTTGAACACCACACGAGAGTCTATCAAGGCCGGGGCCGTTGGGTGTAAACCCTGTGAAGATCCCTACCCACGGAGGCACTCCCTGGGATGGAACGAGATTCTGGCGCTCCACCGGGGTAACACCGGGTCCGTCGGGGGCCAGGTTTCCCCGAAAACGGGAGCACTGCGCCGGCGCTAGGTTAGACCGTCGGCGCCTCTGAGGAAGCCAATCGCGTCTCTACCCTCCTCAAGTCTGGCTTGGGCGATGCATCGGTCCGTTTCTTCTCGCGTGTCCAGATGTCCTGCACCCGGTCGTATTCGACGCCTAATAGCCGCTTGGCGACGAGATAGCAGGCGGATTTTTCCTTCACTTTCGCCGTCGCCGTCCGAAGACCCACCTCGACGATCCCCTCCACGGTGACGAAAATGACGCAATCTCGCCAAAGGTTCGGGAGGGAGGATCGACCGTCTGGCTTCGGCTCGGGGGACCTGCCTGTGGCTACATCAATCGCCCAATACATCAGCGGCGCCGACCTCACGAGCTGACCCGGAGCATTTTCTCGCATGTGAGTTACCAGGTAGCGGACAGCCCACCATGCCAACTGGCACCCTTTTGCATTCGGGCACCCCGTCGCCTTCTGGCACCACGTCTCCTTCTGGCACGCCGTCGACCGAAGGACCCACTTTTCCCAGTCTTGAGGGCGTTTCCGCAACCGCCTAGCCCACACTCTGGCTATCGCATGGAGATCCTCGGGTCCAACGGCGATCATGTACTCCATGAACGCCAGCAGTCTTCCCTCTTCCTCCTCCTTGCTTCGCGGCTCACGGAACCATTCGCGCCGGAGTTCGGCCAATCGGGCCTCATCCACAGCTATTCGTCGCCGGTGAGGTATTGACTCCACGCCTTCATGACCTCGCGCCGGCGCTCGAACAGCGTCCCCCGCGCGTAGGCGGCTTCCACCTTGTTCCTCACGACGTGGGCCAGGGCGGCCTCGGCGACCTCCCGGTCGACGCCGGCGTCGCCGCACCACATCCGGAAGCTGGTCCGGAACCCGTGCGGCACGCAGTCGAGTCCCACGTCGCGAACGACCTTCGCCAGGGTGGACGAGGACATCACCCCGCCGGCCGGGGACGGAAACACCAGACCCGAGCCGTCTCCGACCCCGTCCGCGGCCCGGGCCACGGCAAGCGCCCGCCCGGACAGCGGGACACGGTGCTTCCGGCCGGACTTCGTGCGCTCGGCCGGAATCGTCCACGTGGCGGCCTCGTCGTCGATCTCGTCCCACCGCGCGCCGCGCACCTCTCCGGACCGGGCCGCCGTCAGGACCAGGAACTCGATCGCCAGCTTGACCGCGACCCCCGCGCTGGACTCCCGTACCTTCTCCAGCGCGGCCGCGACCTCGGCGTGAGGCAAGGCCCGGAAGTGCTTCCGGGGCGCACCGCCCTGCGGCAACGCCGCCGCGATCGCGTCGCCGGCGGGATTGGTCTCGCGGAAGCCGTTCGCCACAGCCCACTTCATCACCGCCCCGATGCGCTGCCGCACCCGGCGTGCGGTCTCGCGCTTCGTGCTCCAGATCGGCGCCAGCACGGCCAGCACGTCGGCGGTGGTAACCTCGTCGACCCGCATCCGGCCGAGCCTCGGGAACGCATACGTGCGCAGCGACGCGCGCCACTGCGCCTCGCTCTTGCTTCCCGGCCGCCACGACGGGCGCTGGATCGCGAGGACCTCCTCGAGCGCGTCCTCGAAGGTCGGAGCGGCAGACTTCGACGCCCGCGGGTCACCACCGGCCCGGGCCAGCTTCCGGTTCTCGAACGCCTTCTCCCTGGCTTCGGCCAGGCTGGTGTAGGGGTATCCGCCGAGGCCCATGTCCACGCGCCGGCCGCCGACCGTGCCTCGCCAGATCCACTGCTTTGTCCCCGTCGGAAGCACCCGGAGCATCAGGCCGTGCTCGTCGTAGTAACGGCCCGGCTTGGCATGCCGCACGAACGCTGCTGTCAGTCTCTTCGGCAACGTGATCCGCCGCTCGTCAAGGGGAAAAACCGGGTCTCCACCGCACCACGTCACGTCCCACGACGCAATGCACACTGCGAAAGACCTCCCGACACCGCAAGAGATGCCGGGGCGAGGGCGTCACGGCCCCGCCCGGACTCTGGCGGACGCCTTGAGACTCCCTGAAACGAGAGGCTGAGGGACGCCCCCTCCGCGCACGAGGACTTCCGACCGAATCGAGATAGTCACTCCACGCACACCTTCAATTGAACGTCCCGGCACCGCTCGAAACAGGTCGCTCCGCGCGGGCAGGCCACCTCGGACACCGCCCCACCACCGTGTGCGCCAGCAGCAGCCGCCCCGCCACCACGCGGTCCACGCCCGTCTCGAAAACGCGCCGCACACCAAGTCGTGACATCGTGTGGGCTCCTTCCCACAAGGATGAGTGTGTAGCACATGGAACCGCTACCTCGAATAGACTGGCTCGGATCATGGGCACGGGACCCCGCTGGAATATCGCCGGGCGAATCTGAAACCGAAAACTGGCCGAACGGGGGTGTTTTAGGTGCCCGACGCAATCGAAAATCGGGTCAAACGAACCAAAACAGGCCTAAACCCCTTGACAACGGGGCAACTAACTCTGGAATGGGGTATATCCTACTGTAAACACCCCTTATTCCCCCCCCAACCAACAAAGGCCTCACAGCCATGATGAACATCACGGAGTCTTCTGGGCACCCGCCCCTAATCTTGGTGGACGGAGCCCTCTACTATGGTACGCAGGATCGGGTTCTCGTGCATCTTTTTACCATCATCCCCCGACTGCACGACCGGGCGCTACCCACCAGTCCACCCGAAGAGGAGGAAGACAGCCCGCCTCCGTTTTCGGACGAACGCCGGCCGGTCGCCTTGGATTACCAGATCCAAGCGATTGCCGCGATGGACTACGCTACAGCCCGTGGACTTGGGAAGCAACTCACCCAGATAGCCGAGGCCTGGAGTCGGCGGCAAACTGAGGAGGAAGAGAAGGAGGAGACAGTATGACGGCTGCGAGCGGGGCGCTCAAAGCGTCAATGTTGGAACACTTTCCCAATCCTCCGCGCCACAATGGTCGTTGGTTCGAGTCAGAAGAAGATCATGAGGGCCATGCCCCGAATCGTGACGACCGTGACCTGATGGTGGCGCTCCAAGCGCTGCACAACATCGAGAACCGGGCAACCCCGCCGCCGGCGGATCTCTTGGAGCACGCCCGCGAACTACTCAAGCAGATGTATCGCGAGGCTCCATTCTGTTACGAAGTCCACCTCACAGACGATGGCGAGATCGCGATCGAAGGTGTCAGGGGCGAAATCTCCGTCAATGTCCACTGTTACCCCGACGGGATCACGCGATGCTTCATCTGCATGGACGATGACCTGAGAAGGGCTTGGTACAACAACCGAACCAAGGTGTTCGGGGCCTTTCTGAAAGACGCCTTGTCACAGTTGGTTCCGTGGCAGCGGGCCGCCCGTCGGTATTGGCTTCGACCTTTTGATGAGGGCCACGCCAGGGTTGTCGAACAGACCACGTGCTCCAAATTCTGGCCGACAGCCTATTATTCTGCTCGGTGAATCGACTCCAGCTGTATCCGGTCCGGGAGGGCAGGATCAATTCCGAGGGATCTGTCGCACGGGGGGTCTTTAGCAGCGGCGATTTCTCCTTGCCTCCTGGCAAGAGGTCTCGGGTCAAACACAGGGCCTTCTTCAAGAATCGACGAGAGAACGCGGGGCACCTAAAGCTGTCAGTTGACCAATGGCAACCGGGTGAGATCCCCGAATTGGTTCGTCTTGGGGAAGAGAGGGCCGAGAAGCGCAGCGAGGCTACTGGAGAACAGAGGACATTCTATGGCTGGGGACTTGTGACCAGGGAAGACGCGGAGCGGAGCGGGCGACGAGTTGTAGACACCAGTTGCTCGGCCAACCGCCTCCTCGCCGAGATCCGTTTGCCGACCAGCGCTGAGGAGCGAGCCACGAGGATTCACCACGCACAGGATCTTGGCAGACTTTCGCGGTGGGAACCCAAACCCAGTTGAACCCGTAACCGGAGAAAAGTCCCCGCTCAGTAGGCCATCACCGCCCCGAGGTAGTCGGCCCACGCCTCCATGACCTCGCGGCGCCGGGCGAACAAGTCGCTGCGGAAGTACGCCCCCTCGACCCCGCCGACCGTGTGGGCCAGCGCCGCCTCGGCGACCGTGCGGTCGACGCCGGTTTCCGCAGCCCAATCACGAAACGAACTGCGGAAGCCGTGAACCGTGCTCTTGATCCCCAGCTTGCGCACCAGCTTCGACAGGGGTGCGTTCTGCGGCGGCAGACCCCGCAGGCTGGGAAACACCAGCCCGTTTGTGCCGGCGATGTCCTGGGCCTGGCGCAGGACCGCGAGAGCGCCTTTCGAGAGCGGAACTCGGTGCTCACGTCCGGCCTTCATCCGCCCCTCGGGCACGGTCCACGTGGCCGCCTCGAAGTCGATCTCGTCCCACAGCGCCAACCGGGCCTCACCGCTGCGAGTGGCCGTCAGCACCAAGAACTCGAGGCAGAGCCGCGTGCCTAACCACGCATCCGCTCCACGGATCTCTTTGAGCGCAGCCGAGAGTTCCGAGTGAGGCACTGCCCGGTGGTGCTTCTGCCGAGCACCATTGCGAGGCAAGGCCGCCGCGATCGCGTCGCCGGCAGGGTTGTCCTCGCGATAGCCTTTCGCAACCGCCCATTTCATCACCGCTCCGATCCGATGCCGCACGCGCGTGGCCGTCACGCGTTTGGTGTTCCAGATCGGCACCAGGCACGCCAGCACATCGGCCGTGTTGATCTCGCTGACGCGCTTCCGCCCCAGCTTGGGGAAGGTGAAGTCACGAAGCGTCTGACGCCAAGTCTTCTCGCTAGAGCCGTTCTTCCAGTTCTTGGCGTGGAGCGCGATCACCTTCTCGGCGGCCTGCTCGAAGGTGGGGATGCCGCCTCCTCGGGGATCGCGGCCCTGGGCAACCGCCCGGCGATGCTTCAGAGCCTTGGCCCGCGCCTCGGCCAGCGTCACGATGGGATAGGCACCCAATCCCATGTTGATCGCCCTGCCGTTGATCTTCAGGCGTTGCGCCCAGGTCTTCGAGAGCCGTCCGGTGGCCGTCGGTTTCACGAGCAGCGAGAGTCCGTGGCCCCCCCGGCCATCTCCGTACCTGCCTGGCCGCTTGACCGTGCGGACGAACGCTGCGCTGAGCTGTCGAGGTCGCTTCACTTTCTCCTCCCGTCGCGGGTTTTCGTTATCACCATCCGTTACCACTTCATGAATGAGACTAAGCGAAATCGCGTGAGACGTCAAGGAACCGTAAATCCAATGCCTACCGAACGTTGCCGGACTTCTTGAGTCCGTGTGAACCCTCCTGAAACCGCCGGTTTGCGGTGTAGGTGACGCAGAACAGCGCCAGCAGGCAGACAACAAGCGAGGCGCCCATCACGAGCGTGACCAGGGAGGAGAAGATCACGGTCGCGCCCGCCGTCACGATCGAGAGCAGGTTGCCCGTGGACCACGCCGCGCCCAGGTGCGCGCTGTACGCCTGCACGAGCGCGGTCATCTCGGTGTACCCTGCCGACACCACGTCGGACAGAAACAGGTTCTGAAGCCAGATCCCG
>Ga0209022_1001412_pt1 | contig 24879 bp, 29 predicted proteins | sample PinacodermPK_FD_187300 | JGI IMG/M metagenome (GOLD analysis project Ga0209022, IMG submission 187300) | Host-associated microbial community of the marine sponge Aplysina aerophoba from Gulf of Piran - sponge pinacoderm, lysed by proteinase... | ecosystem: Host-associated > Porifera > Sponge >...
GTCGGCCGCGGCGATCACGGGGGTCGCGGGCCGGCTGATCGCCTGGGGCGGCGGGGGAATCTCGATCTCGGGCGGGAGTTCGATCGCCACGAGCTCCTCGGAGTCGAAGGAGACGTCCTCCGCGGTCATGCTCGGCCAGAACATGAACACCACGAAGTGAACCACGGTCGCGGCCAGAACCGATCCCCAGAACCAGGTGTCGAACGACTTCTTGAAGCGGTCGTTCGCCGTCTCCAGGGGCGCGCCTTCCTGCACCTGTACGGATTCGTTGTCGCTCATCGTCTCTCCTCGTCATGCGGTCGAAGAACACCAGTTGGTACGATGGGGAGCAGAAACGGATCTGTCAACTAAGTTTTTAGTTGATGATGGGAAGGGACTCCGGAGGCGTTTCCCGTCCATTGCCATAACGTCCCTCGGTCCTGGACTACGGCCTGGGCCCGAAACAGGCGGGACGGATTGCGGGCGCGGCAGGGAAGGCCGTTTCCGAGTGGCGAGAGGTCGCCGCACGACTCGGTGGGAGCCGACGGGAAATCGATCGCATGGAGTCGGCGTTCGAGCACGAGGACCTCGCGCGGGCTCGCGAGCTCGGGGCTGGGTGACCGCCACGATTCGGTCCTACGACGAGGAGGGCGCTCAATAGGACTGACGATTGTGGTTCATGAGGCCGGGAAAGGCGGCTATGGCCCGACCTCGTATACCTCGATGAACTCGCGACCGAGTTCATCCTTGCGCAGCACCACGATGCGGTCATCGGCGATGTCCAGCAACTCATGGACCGGGCTCGGGATGGTGACTTCCCATTCAACGAGCGCGCGGCCGGTGATCGAGCCTTCACGGATCTGCAGCCAATCCGGACGGAAGACGGGAAGACGAATGGAGCCGACCGGCGTTCCGTCCGGGCGGAGCATCGTCCAAAGCCGCTGCTCGGCCGATAGCTTCGCGTATTCTCCGATCCAGATCCTGCCACTGGCATCCACCTTGATGGACCCGAACGCCGGATACGTATCCCGTATATCTGATTGCGCCAATCTCCTCCTCCGGTCCGCCCGAACGATCTCCGGGAACATGTCCAGGTACAGATTGGTCCATTCCTCGCGTTCGCCCGGGGTAACCCTCCTCATGGAAGAACCGCCGCGGATCCTGGTACGCACGGTCGTGCCCTCGTACAGCGTCACGTCCAACGAGTCGTTCGTACCGACGACTGTATGGTCTCCCCGTCCGTCGTACAGTGCCGTACGCCCGAATCCGACGGCGTTCCACTGATTCGATGCGACGTAGCGCTCCTTGCCCGCCCACTCCCCCAATGTTTCGAGTGATCCTTCCCTGCCGGCACAGGCCACCAGGAACAGCGGACCGCGTTGCACGCCCGGCGGGAGATCGGGGCGGGTCTCGAGGACGCCGAGAAAGGCTTGCGCGTTCACATCCGCAAGGGGAACGACTTCTCCCGTTGCGACCGTGCATCGGCTTCGCTGGACCCCGATGACGCCGCCCTCCCGATCGAGGAACGTGAACCGCCGCAAGGCTCGGTCATAGACGAACAGCGATCCATCGCTGGTGAGCCCAATCCGCGAGATCTCGGTGTACTCGCCGGGGCCCTCTCCCTCCCGGCCCGCCTGTGCCCGCAGGCTCCCGTCCGGACGCAGGAAGCTGAGGTTGGGCGCAGCCTTGTCGGCAATAACCAGCGACGCATCAGGTAGCAGGACCGCGCCCACCACCTCGACCAGGTCAAGATCGTCGGCCGTGGAGTGAAGCAGCGTCAGGCTGAGTTCAGGAAGGTCGAGGGCATGCAGGTTCGGGATTCCGGCAACGCTCACTCCTCCAGAATCGACTACGCTTACCGGCCGGGCATCTGCGCCGGGATCAAGTCGTTGACCGGGCTCCGGCAGCTCCTCGCAACCGAGGGCCGGGAGCAGCGCCAGCAGGCAGGAGACGGATCCAGCCAATCGCATTGGGAACCCGCGTCTTAAGAAGGACCTCATTGCCGCCCCCCTACGCGCCCGGCGCCTCCACCCGCACCGTGAGGATATCGGTGTCGTGGTACTTCTGGTGCCGGACCGAGCCGGCCAGGTGCCGCAGCAGCCGCAACGAGAAGTCGTGCTGGGCCTCGATCTCGACCGATTGTTCCGCGGCCAGCGCCATCCGGTCCTCCAGGTTCCCTCCTCCTGACACGGCAAGGAACTCCAGTTCCGCCGCCCCGCGCTCGGAACGCACGCTGAGTCGCAACCGCCGCGCCGGGCCGTCGGCGTCGCCCTCGTCGCCCATCAGGCTCACCAGCGCCTCTTCCGAAGCCAGATGTACCCGCTGGAGCATGTCGCCGCCCCATCCCGCACCCGCCGCGGCACTCTCGATGAACGCCCTGATCCCGGGCAGCGCGTCCACCTCGAGCGTCGTCACCAGACGCTTGCGGCGCGGGCCGGAGAGCTCGACGAACACCGACAGCGCGAGCGCCGCCAGCCCGCCCGAAGTCATGCCGTTCCCCAGCATCTCGGCGAAGAAGGGGTTCATCCGGTCGACGAACAGGCCGCCGCTCTGGAAGCCGTAGCCGACCCAGAACGAGACCCCGACGATGGCCGCCTTCTGATAGTTGATGCCGTCCGCTACGACGATGCGCATGCCCAGAACGAACAGGATCGCGATCAGCACGATCAGGTAGGTGCCGATGATCGCGTCGGGGACCGAGAGGATCACCGCCACGAACTTGGGCAGGAGGGCCAGCGCGCAGAACCCGACGCCGATGGCGACGCCGACCCGCCGCGCGGCCACCCCCGTGATCTCCACGATCGCAACGGTGCTCGAATAGGTCGTGTTGGGAACCGTGGCGAGCATTCCCGAAAGGAGGTTGCCCAGGCCGTCCGCCATGACCGCCCCCTGCACCCCGCGAAAGTCCGTGGCCCGCTCTTTCCGCCACGACACGCGCTGCACGGCCACCGCATCGCCGATGGTCTCGATCGCCCCCACCAGCGTGACGAACACGAACGCCGGAAGCAGCGCCCAGAAGACGGGCCCGAAGCTGAAGTCGAATCCGGGCCAGCCCTCCAGCGGCAGTCCGAACCACGGGGCCGCGGCCACCGCATCCCACGAGAACGCGCCGAAGAAGCCGGCGACCGCGCTCCCGGCCAGGATCCCGATTACGGGACCCCACAGCCGCATCGCGCCGGTAGCGCGCAGCACGATCACCATGGTGACGCCAAGGGTAACCGCGGCCGTGACCGGCCCGGCCGCCGGCGCCACCCCTTCGGGCACCCGCGCGATCAAGTCGAGGATCAGCGGCATCACCGTCACCGCGATCAGCATGATCACCGTCCCCGCGACGGTCGGCGTGATGATCCGCCGCAGCAGCGACAGCCGCGACGCCAGCAGGAACTGAAACACCGCCGAGACCGCCACCAACGTTGCCAGCAGCGCCGGCCCCCCCTGCACGAGCGCCGTCACCGACACCGCGATGAACGCCCCCGACGTGCCCATCAACAGGATGTATCCCGCCCCGAGGCGTCCCACGCGCCTGGCCTGGACGATGGTCGCGATGCCGCTCACCAGCAGCGCGGCGCACGCCGCCCACGACAGAAAGAGCTCGCTCTGGCCGGCCGCCCGCACCACGATCGCGACGGTCAGAACCACCGGCCCCAGGGTGAGCAGACAGTACTGCAGAGCCAATCCGATGGTGACAGGCCAGCCGGGATTCTCGTCGGGTTGGAATCGAACACCGGGACCGGATCGGCTGGTGGGCAGCGCCATGTGGCTCCCTTTTCTGCGGTTCGTGGATCGAGGGATTCTGAATCTGGGAGAGACGGCTGCTCTCCGCGAGGATTCCGATGGCTGGGGGTCAGTTCTCAGCAGACATCCGCGCACTCGCCGCGCACCACGCCGTAGAGCATCACCCAGAGCATCTCGCCTGGGTAGTTCTGCTCATCCTCGCGGACGGACCAAGACGCAGCTTCCCGGCTGCTGGCGCAAGTCGGGGCGCCGCCAAGCTTCGTTGCGCCTGGAGGCGCATTGCTCAACCTTGCGGGCCGCCGAAACGTTGCGCAAGTATAATGGGCGCAGAAATTTAGCCACGATATTGAGGGAGCATCCCCAATGCCGAGTACCCGGCTGTGCCAACTAGCGGTGTGGACCCTCTTCGCTCTCTCCTCCCCGGCCCTCCAGGCTCAGGAAGTGATCGAGCTTCCCGCCGAAGACCGAATCCTCGAGGCGGAGTTCGAGGAGGTCTACCGGGTGGGGTCCCTTGATGGTGACGCGTGGGAGCAGTTCAGCCGGGTCTTCGCGGTCGGCTTCGGCCAGTCCGGCGACCTGTATGTGATGGACGACCAGGGCGGACGGATTGTGGTTGTGAGCAGGGAGGGTGAGTTCGTCCGCGAATTCGGGCGGATTGGCGATGGGCCCGGGGAGTTTGCCGCCAATACCAACACGGCCGTCGGATTCGCGGTGCTCCGCGACGGGCGCACGGTGGTGTTCGATCCGGGTCATAGTGCATTTGACTTGTTCAGACCGGACGGCGAGTTCGAGCGCTCGGTGCGCATGCCCGGCAACTCACTCTACACGATCCGGACCCTGTTGCCCGCCAGGGACGGCCAGAACGTCATCACGCCACGCGTATCAGCCTTCGGCAGGGCAGGCCCCGCCGGCGGCCCCGAGCCACCGTTCCGCCCCGTCTACCGATTGGTCCTTACCGGCGATGAGGCTGTGCAGGACACGGTGATCCGGGCCTGGCGGCCATCGGGAGATCCGGACGGCTTCAGACCGGAGCTGGCGGCCGGGGCGCTGCCGGACGGTCGCCTGGTCTACACCGACTCTTCCGCCTATGCGATCAAAGTGGCTGCGGGAAACGGGGACCTTGCCCGGGTGCTCACCCGGCCGTTTCGACCTGAACCTGTCACCGGCCGCATCAGGGATCGGGAGATCGAACGCCAGTTGGAGGAAGACGAGGAGCGCCCCGCCAGATCGAATGCCCGGTTCGCCGCCGCGCTGGCCGACATGAGACGCGAGCGGATCCAGAACATGGAGTTCTACCCCGAAGTCCCGGTGGTCCGCGACCTGAAAACCAGCTGGGAGGGGACCATCTGGGTGCTTCGGCGCGGGGAGGAACCTGCCAGCGATGGCCCGATCGATGTGCTCGCCCCCGACGGCCGCTACATCGGGACGTACGCTGCCAGCGCGACCGAGTTGCCCGACGCGTTCGGGCCGGACGGGCTCGCGGCGTTCATCGAGCGTGACGAATTCGACGTGACGAGCGTGGTGGTGCGGCGACTGTCGGGCGATGTGAGGTAGGGCTCACCTGCCCAACTTCCTGGCCGGCCAGGCCCCGGGTCTCTCAAGCCCAACCCTCACCAGATCGAGGATCCTGGAGGGCCGAACCACTTCGCTGGCGGCCCCCTTCCACAATCCCCCTCCCGGTCTCCTATTCCACGACCGTATGCCGGCCGGGCAGGTTGGCGGGGGCGTACTCCAGCGCTGGATCGTCCATGCGCGCCAGCACGCTCCTGTGGATGAGCGCACCCGGCGGGATGGTTCGCGGCGCCGGCCTCCACAGCTTCCACAGGCCGGTTCTTGAAACGTGGAGGCGCCCGGCGGGGTCGGGTGAGAGCCTGCGGCGCCAGTGCGGTCTCAGGCGCAGGCCCCGGGCCTCGGCCCTGTTCAGCATCCATTCCAGCGCGATGTCGGAGAGGCCGGCATCCGTATACCAGCCGCCGACATCGGAGTGGACGCCGGCGAACCAGACCTGCTCGATCGTCTGGTGAGCGGCCTTGACGTCCTCGCTCCACATGTTGGCCGGGAACTTCTTGCGCTGCTCGTCGATTGAGACCGCGTGGTAGCCGTACTTCACGTCCTGGTTCAGCGTTGAATCGAAGAACTTCCGGCCCCAGAACCAGCCCATCGAGCCGACCGTGTCCCACACGCCGATGAGGTGCGGACGGCAGTCGTGGCAATAGGTCCGCTTGAAGCCGGGCGCCATGTCGTGACGCGCGCGGTCGTTGTAGATCCGGGACGCGTACGGCACCAGGTTGAGGCTGCCCTTCTGCAGCAGGCCGCAAAGGTTCAGCATCCCGGCCAGCGCGCGCACGGTGAACGCGCCGCGGCTGAAGCCGAACAGATACAGCCTGTCACCCGGCTCGTACCGGTCCATCAGGAACCGGTAGGCATCCTCTATGTTCTGCTGGAGCCCGGCACCGAACGCCTTCCCCAGCGTCCGGCCCACCCGCCGTCCGAGCGTCCTGCCGAGAAAGCTGAAGGTTCCGACGCCCGGATCGTAGAAGGCGACCTGGTCCCCGTCGCGAGCGATCGCCTCGTACAGCTTCACGACGTTGGTGTTGTTCGAGCCGTATTCGTTGCCCGTGCCGTCACAGCACACGACGATGTTCTTCGACATGTGTGTATTCCGTTGGTGATGGTTGCCGTCGAGAGTCGGGTTCGGTCATAAGTCTGGCAGAGAAGGCTTGTCTCCGCGAGACTTCCGATTCGTGGATCGTGAGTCCATCATCGAAGGGAGGCAGCGTGCAACGCGTTCAGGGATTCGGCGGGTTCTTCTTCCGGGCAAAGGACCCGGAAGGACTTGCGAAATGGTATGACGATCACCTCGGCATCAATCCCGCCCCGAAGAACATGGAGATGCCGCCCTGGGTGACCGAGTCCGGGGTCACGGTCTTCGGACCCTTCGCCGCCGACACGGACTACTTCGCGGCGGACAAGACGTTCATGCTGAACTTCCGCGTGGCCGATCTGGACGCGATGATCGCACAACTGAAGTCCGCGGACATCGAGGTCAGCCACGAAAGCGAGATGGAGGGCATCGGCCGCTTCGCCCGCATCCACGACCCCGAAGGCAATGCGATCGAGCTTTGGGAGCCGGTGGGGTGAATGAAGATGGTCTCCGATGAGTGAAGTCGTGGCGGCAACACCGCGTTTGCTCAATCGCCAACGCCTCCTTCTTTCTCTCCTGCGCGCCTTTGGGGGAGAGATGCGGCACCGCGACTTCCAGCGCCTCCTGTTCGACTACAGCCGCCGGTGTCGTGAGCGAGGCGTTGACCCACCGTATGACTTTGTCGCCCGGGAGTACGGTCCTCGTTCCTATACTGCCGCAGCGGACCGGGACAGGCTCGCGCGACACGGGCTTCTCACCTCCGGCGTTTGGCGTCTCACCCAGGAAGGGCATCGGCTCGCGGGTAAGCTCGAGAACCGCGATGTGGCCGTTTTCGCGGCTCGTCCAGGAAGGCGAAATGACGCTTCCGAGGCCGGTGTGGAGAACCAGACCTCAGTCGGCGATCACGACCCCGGCGAAGCACCCGAAGACAACGGCAGCCCGAACGGCGGCCTTCTCGCAACGATCGGCTACGAGCGACGAAGCTACGAGGCCTACTTCAACCAGCTGCTCGGGGTGGGAATCTCGCGTCTCTGCGATGTGCGCCGGAACCCATTCAGTCGCAAATGGGGATTCTCAAAGCGACTTCTCTCCCACGGCTGTGAAGAGCTCGGCATCCGGTATGAGCCCTTTCCGGAACTGGGTATCGCGTTCAGCCACCGTGCCGGTCTCAGCGACCGGGCGTCCTACAACCGCCTCTTTGCCCGCTACGAAGCCTCGACTTTGCCGCGCTGTCGGGACGCCGTGGCCCGAATCGCCGGATGGATCGACGCGGGAGAGCGGGTGGCGATCACCTGCTATGAACGCGATTCACGGGACTGTCATCGTTCCCGCCTCGCCACAGCGATCGTCAAGACCGCCTCAGGGCCCCTGTTGCCGAGACACCTGTAGGACGGCATAGCCTGCCCAGTCAGGTCCAAGACGGTCAACGACACGCCATCACCAGATCCTGCCGATTCCGCAGGCGTCCAATGCCGCATCCGCGGTTACGACCACCACGTCGCGCGCCAGAGCCTGCGCGGCAAGCATCGGATCGTGAATCGGTGCCGTAGTCGAGTCCTCGCGAGGCCGTTACTCCTCGGCGGAAGGACGGTGAGAGTTCCTGGAAAACCTGAAGATCACTGAGTTGATCGGCCGTGGGACCACTTCACCCTCCAGCCGACTGATCGCTCAGAAGACGAAACCGCCGTCACCCCAGCACAATACCTCGGTTGCGGTCTTGCCCACGTAACTGCCGGTGGGATACCTGTCCGTGGCCCGGTAGACGTTTTCTCCAGCGATAGGATTGTAGGCGTGCATAACGACCTCCGTGGCAGTTCCTTTCTCCACAACCGTCGGTGCCCATCTGTCAGGAACCGGGGCGTGCCACGTCCAATTCCCGACGGGTGCGTCCCCGGTCTCCGGTCGCTCGCTACCCGAGACATCCGGGTCGTCGGCCTGCCGTGGAGGCTCTGAGAGAATCGTATGAACGCTCCAGTCCAAGCCGTGCCAATATGCCCCGAATTCAACTGCCTCGCGCGACAAAATCGAAGCAGACAGGTAGGACCAGGGACTCCCGTCACCCTCTATTGCCTCCATGAGCGGGACAGCTCCCGGAGGACGCTTCATCCACTCTCCTTCGAGATTGGGATGCCCGCCTGACGTAACGGGCAGGGAATCGGTTGGGACCGCCCATATCCTGCCGTTGCCGCCGTGGAATTCCTGATAGACGCATGCGTGCAGGACGAATCCTGGCTTGAGCCAAAGGGTGTCGAAGACACCTAACAGGTCGTTGGCGGGACCGTCGGCCATCGACGCGCGCTCGCCGAGCCACCAGCCGGAGCCTTTGCCGGGGATTTCCCTGGCCTTTACGGCAGCCTGACGAAGGCGATTGACCCGCGTGATAGAAAAGAAAGTGGTCTTCATCGGCTTGGTGACTCCTCACCTCGCTTGGCCCCGAAGGAGCCGCATACCTCCCCGACTGGCCGCGCTTGGCGTCCGTGAGGCTGGCGACCACGAGGACGACGAACCTGCCCGCGACGGCTCCTCCCCCTGACCCCTCAGCCGCTCCCCGCGTTTCAAGCTCATCTCTGGGGTAAGAAGTCTCGGATCTCGCTTGCTCGCACCGAACCAGCGTATCGCTTGCGTGCTCGTAGCGTCGGTTGACGAACTGGAAGAATAGCATGGCGCCGCTGCGAGTGACCGTTAGATAGCCGATCTCGCTAGCGATCGGGAGCCGCACCGGTCGCATGCCCGTCGTGATCGTAGACGAACATGGAGATGCCGCCCTGGGTGACCGATTCCGGGGTAACCTATGCTGGTGGCCGGGACGGGATAGCGCGCTTGGCCCAACCGCAGTTGGAGGTTGATGTGGTTCCCGATCTCCCGCCTCGCGGCCGAACTCACCGGGTCCGAGCTCAGCTGCCGGGCGTAGGCCACCGTGGCGATGAGCCATCCCGTCGCGCCGGTTGCGTGCCCGTCGTGATCGTAGCGGAAGAAGTCGTCCGAGCCCGCCGGCCCCGAACGACGCAGCGCCGCGTTAAGCAGCCTGGTGGTCTCCTCGTGGCCATGGGTGACTCGGTAAAGCGCGCGTGGGAGACGGAGGCCTCCCACTCGGTGGCGGAACCGGCTCCCGATGTCCATCTCCGCGTCATCTGGCCCGACCGGGAGTCGGGGAAGCCGGCGACAGCCCTCCTCCGGCGATCTCCCAGAGGTTCCAGCTGAGCATCGCCTCGTGAAGGAGCGTGTGCGGATGCCGCTTGTCGATGAAGCCTTCTCCCCAGCCGCCGTAGGTGAGTTCACCGCTTCCCAGGGTCACCCCCTCGAAGTTGAGCGTCGTGCGGAGGACAAGCCGGCGGGACGGGCTCTCCAGGTTCGCCATCAGGGCGGGCTGGGTCAGATACCACTCGGTGCGGCGAAGCTCGCCGCCGTCCCCGTTGTCCGGGCCCCCGGTGGTGACCACAGGAAAGACCTGGCCCATCCCGACGACGTGCCAGTCGCCCAGCGGGAGCCGGAACATCCGGTGGTGCATCCGGTGTTCCGCTTCGGGCTCCATCGCGTCGTCCATCTGTTGCGCGGGCGCCTGTCGCGGGAGCAGGAACAGGAAAAAGAGAGCCGTCGCGGCGACGGCGCGGGCGGTCGCCACGCGTCGGTGCATGTGCATGAGTACCTCGCCATTGGGACAAACATCCGAGAGAGACGCCCGGGACGGGCGCTACCGAGGCTCAGATGTCGTGGCGAGGCGGCGGCGGATCGACGCTCGATGCGATGAAGGAGGGGACCTGCTGGACGAACGGGCCGGCCTGGAAGGCGACCCCGGGGAACGATCGGATGTCAGCCGGCCGCATGGGTTCACCTGAGGTGACGGCGCAGACCAGCATCATCGCGCACTCTCCACACTCGGGATCTTCGTGCTGATGGGAGTGGGGGGATTCCCCGGGCGTGGGGTGCGAGGTTTCGTGGTGGTGGGCTATCGGGGCTTCGGCGGGTCCCTGGGTCATCGAACCGTTCGTCGCGCAGCGGATCACGGCGACGTGGGACCACGAGAGGGCCAGGAAGGCGAGGAGGGCGAGAGGCGGTTCATGGGGCAACATGCCTGTGACGGGCGGGTGGGGACAAGGGATAGTTGACAGGTCTCCGCCCTGAGTCGTTTCTTAACCGGCCCTGAGTACCTCCTAGCGCTTCACCGTCAGGCACGATTAGGGGTTCAGGGGGGTCACGGATAAGCCGAAGCCTTCGGAACTGGCACACAACCGGCGAAGAACATCGTCGACGAGGTGTGTAGGGCCGAGCGGCGCTAACACCAAGGGGGGACGGGTTGCTGTGATGTGGGAAGAGCGGAGAATCCTCATTTGGGGTAAGACATATCCCGAACTAAGCTTCACGCACCGAGAGACAGTCTGCACCGGGGGCTGCTTCACGGACGGCTCCCCCGTTCGCATCTACCCAGTTCCCTTCCGGCTCATTGAACAGCAGAGACGCTACAGGCTCTACAATTGGATCAGGGCTCCCGTAGCACCTAGCACGAGCGACACGCGGCCGGAAAGCTACAAGATCAACCCCAACGGAATCGAAGTCTTGGCGCACCTGGATACCGCGCACGGCTGGGAAGCTCGGCGGGAGGTCATCTTCAAGGATTCCTCGTGGTACTATGAATGCCTAGGGGATCTAAAGGAGGCACAAATGCACGAGCGAACCTCGCTTGGCGTGATCCCGGTCCGCGAAGTTACCAAAGTGCAGTTGACCCACCGGTCAGAATCCGACAGGCTAGTGCATAAGGAAAAGCTCCGGGAGATCAAGTCCACGCTCGACTTGTTCGACTCCGATCCGGCCCCGGACTTGGAGTTCTTTCCTTATCGCGTGCGCGTTTGGTGGCGGTGCAAGTCTCCCCTGTGCCCGGGACACAGCTCTCACATTTACGACTGGGGTCTCGGTGAGCTTGGAAGACGCGTCGGCGAGCGGACCATGCTCGCGAAAATGGAAGAGATTTCAAACCTCGACACATACGACTTGCACTTCTTCGCAGGCAACCTCAAGGCCCACCCCCACATCTTCATCGTCGTCGGAGTCTGGTATCCAAAAAAGAAGCACATGCAGCAATCGTCCATGTTCACACCCTAGCGCGCGTGAGGTGAGGAGCCCCGGTTTTCTCAAGGTGAACAAGTGAAGTGACCCCCCAAAGTTGGACACCTGACCTCTGAGTGTGTTGTGCTGTTCAGCCCTCGCGGTAGAGTTCCTGACTGATTGCCAAGGGTGGCCGGTCTCCGAGGGAGGAGTGACGGCGCACCCGATTGAAAATACCTGATCCGATCTCGGACGACTGCGTTGAGTTCCTCCGGTGATTCGGCGTCGAGGAGCAGAGAACGGTTCTCCACCTTGAAGCGACCGAAGAAGCTCTCCATCTCGGGGTTGTCTCCGGGCCCGCGAAGGGCGTAGGAGAGCCGCGCGCCCGCCGAGAGCAGCTGGCCGGTCCACGGGTACCCGGGCGGTAAGCGCGAGTTCGGAGTTCGCCCGTTTCCCGACCGCGAAGCCGGCAACGTACTTCGTCCTGTGATCGAGGAGCGGGATCAGCCATGCCTTCCGGGCGCCGCCAGCGAAGCGGAGTTCAGTGAAGTCCGTGTAGAAGCTCTCGAGCGGTCCGATCTCCGCCTTGCTACGTGTCGACAACAGGTTTGCACGCGGGCCCGCGGTGCTCTTCTTCCAACTCGTCAACCGACGCTACGGCCACGCCTCCACGGTGCTGACGTCGAACAAGGGCTTCGAGGAGTGGGGCAGGATCCTCGGCGACGAGGTCATGGCCGCCGCGCTCCTGGACCGACTGCTCCATCGGCGCCACATCGTCAACATCCGGGGCAACAGCTACCGGATGCGCCGTCACGCCGAGCTCTCCAAAGCCATCCACCCGATGGGAGGCCGAACAAATAGCGGACTCATTGCCGGGAAGGCCACGCCGTGGAAGGCCCTCCGGCACATGGGAAGCTGCCCCGCTCCGGTCGCTACGCTCTCTCCGCAGGGCAGCTTCCCAAGGAGATTACATCGAATCGTAACCAAATCCAGGCGTCAAAACGATGAGGGATTATACCCGGTGAGCTCACAAACTACAGCTTACCCCTGTTGAATTCATCCAGGAGAGCCTCGGTCTGCACGTTCGTCAGCCGGGGAACAAACCGCACCGTCGATTCATACTTTGTCGGCCGCCTGAAGCTCGGCCTAGTAGCCAAGCCGAGCTTCAGGAGTTCCCCGTCAATGAACCTCTCGACAAGGTAGCGACGCCTCTTGAAGCCGAACAGGAGGAGAAGCTGTCTCACCGTGATCCCGATGTCTTCCCCGCCGTCCCGAACGAGTTCGGCGATCTCCCGCAGCTTCTCGTGGTCGATCTGCCCTTCATCAGGTGCGACGAGCATCATGCCTCTTCTGCGCGAACCGCCAGTCTTCCCGCTTCCGTGGCGGTGTATTCAGGAACGCCTTCATGATGTTCTCGGGCGTGTCGGGGATCGGTTCCGGTAGAGGGTGCTCCACCGGACGACCTCTCTTCCGCTGTCTATCGCGCTTGCGCTTCTTGCTCATTTGGGTCTTGCCCCTTTGCTGGGTGATTCAGTTTCACCAGCAACTTCTTCTGGTGTCAGTTCGCGCGGAACACCGGGAACGGTGTGGGGCGGGACACGATAGTCGAAGTATTCCTGCATCGTCGTCCAAAGCTTGCCTTGGCCCTTCTTCAGGTATCGGGATATGCGTCTACATAGATCAGCCTGTTTGCGGTGCGATTCGGCCTGTTCCCGGTGAAACCGAGTGTGTCCTTCGTGTCGTGCTCCACCCTGATGTTCGTAAAACGTGGCTTGGTCCTCGTGAGAAACAGCCTGTTGCTCGTGCAATCCCCTTTTTCGTTCGTGGAACCCAGCTAGCCCCTCGCACCAGATAGCCTGCGACTTCGCATATTGTGCTAGCGTAACGGTCAGTTGTCGAACATCCCATTCTGGTTGGCTCATGGGCTTATAAGTCTCCCGCCGAAGCGTTGTTGCGGAGCCAGCGGATATCAGCCTTCAGGCTGGTCAACCCGACGGTCGACATCGGCAAGTCTCGTGTCGATCACCGCGATGTCGGTGCGCACCTTGCCGATCTCCGATGCGACCAACCATGCGGCCCCGCCTACGGCCAACACGACCGTCAGGGTTAGGCCGATGGCCCACTTGATCGCTTCGTTCATGGGCTGTCTCCAAGGTTTGAGTTCTAGGATCCGGCGATCAGGTCCCGGCCTTTGAGTTCGCCGCGAAGCTCCGAGACCTCGCGGGCAAGCTCGATGATCGCTCTCAAGTTCGTCTCAACATCCGCCTCAACGCGGGCGATGTCGGCACCGAGAGCCTCCTCAACGCGGGCGATGTCGCCCCGAAGCACGGTGAAGCCCCACCCATAGAGCCCAGCCATCGCAACCAGCATGATGATGAACTGGCCCCACTCCTTCATCCAAGTGCTCATCCCCTTACCCTTTTTACCCTTTTTTCGGTGGTGGAGGTGGTGGGCTTTTCATGGGAACGCCACCAGATCTGTCTGGAGTGGGAGAGGGTGGGGTGTGGATAGGTGGCCGACGAGGAGGCCGTTCTTGGCTCAACAGCTTTTCGTAGAAGGATTGAGCCTCGATCTCGGCTTTGTCTCGGAGGCTGGTGTCGAGAGTTTCAACAGGAATCTCGGAGAACCGGCTTACCTTCTGAAAAGATTCACACTCAGCAGGCACCCGATACTCTCCTTGGGTTTCCCACAGAAGGCGCATCGAATCAAACTCTTGGTTGGTTCCCATAACGGCTAACCGGGCATCGGCGATCCGGTCTGGCAACCTAAGCACGTCACGCAACGTTATGACGGATGCCGCCGCGACAACGAGACCGGCAGACGCAACCACAGGTACAACTGACGACGCAAGCGAAGTCAGCGCCCCAGCGAGTGCCAGCGTCCAAGCCAACAGCACGAGGCGGTTGTTGTTCCGTCGGAGCCTGTCGGAGATGGTCATGAGGTATCGGCGGTTCAGATCCGCTTCAAACATCGCCTTCCATACGAGGTCACTCGGAGGATGGGCGGTAGTGATGAGATCAGGCATCGCTTATCTCCGTGTTCGAGGGTAACCCCAAGGTAACCCCGTTGCGCTGCGCTACGCTACGCGCGTAGGCGCCGAGGAGTTCGTCACCTACGGCGCTTGCGTGACCCGTTCCAGGAGGCTTAGGCTTCTCCCGTTGTACGGCCACCACAGCAGAGAGCCAAGTCGGGCTCCCTGCTGAATACAAGAGCCCGCTACACGAGCAAAGGGTAGCTCCCCGCGCTCAGGGCGAACAGGCAGGACTCCTTGCGGGAATCTCTCTGCGTGGTGGCCAATGGCCCGGCACCCGTATGCCCGGGCCAAGCGTCACGCTGGAGGGAGGCAGTACCATGACGACGACGCCCACCACCGACCTGCCAAGGGTCGTTCTCCGATGTACCCCAGCCGAGGTCGCTCGCTAACGCAGGCCTGCGACCTAGCCGATCCCGGCACGATCCCAAGCCCACACAAATCGTCCTGAGCACCACGCAGTTCGACCTCTCGCGAGGTTGGGGGGCGTAGGTGCCCCCTTCTCGTTCATCGAAGGGATGACCGGAGCCACCTGATGGCTCGCGGGTGATCCCGTTGTACCGGGAGACTGCCCATGCGTGGTGTGCCTTACCCCGTCGTAGCAATCATCGCTCTCTGCATGTCCCTGTCCGCCTGTGACATCCTCTCTCCGCCGGATGGTGAGCTCGTGCTGATGGTCACCACCGGCCGCTTCGACATCCTCGCCGATACCGTCAGGATCCAGCCCGGCCAGCAACTCCGCCTCCACCGCTATCAGATCGGCATGAGCCGGTGGCAGCGGCAGGACAAGAGTCAGCCGCCGATCGAGGTCGACGAGAACGGCGTCGTCTTCGCTCACTACTACGAGCGCTGGCCCGACATCTTCGTGTGTGTCCGCGGCGAGCCGGATCCGCGCGACATGTACCTCTGGGGCGATCCCACGCCATGCGACCACCACGTCTCCGCGATCGAGGACCCGATCATGCTGCTCACATCCGAGCTGCGCGAGGTCGCGAAGCAGATCATGCCGTGCGCGGAGGAGATCAATCCCGAGAACTCCCTCCATCAGGGCGCGTTCCGCGAGTGCGCGACCGCGACCTACAAGCGCGTCGAGATGGGTCCGGGGCTCATCTCACGGGGGGCGACGCCGGAATGTACGGAGGTTGGATGCCTGCGGGTGGAGCCGGGCTTTTGCGGGTGGACGTGGGCGGGCGTAGTGAAGTTGGACGGGTACAAGCAGCGGTGGCCGGATCCGCCGTTCGCCGGCCAGGATCGCATCGAGGTCGAGGTCGGATGTTGATGGCGATTCCGGTGGACTGGCGATTGGTGGTGTGGGAAACCGCAGCCGTCATGGGAACCATGATCGGCGTTTCGAGCCTTGTGGTCGTGCCCATCGTCTTCCTGGAAGATGCGTTCGGAACCCTAGCCGGCCTCCTGTGGCCAGCAATGCTGATAGCTGGCGGGTTCGCCTACGCCTACGCTCGGGAGCGCGGGAAACGCGAGATCGTACAGGATCGTGTGCGAGAACTTGAGCGACAGCTAGAACTAGCTGATCGACCAGTAGCGACCCGAGAAGTGGGCCGCTAAGCTCCGGGGGACAAGCGAAGGCCCGTGACGGGGTGCGATCCCGTCACGGGCCGAACATCACCCCCTTCTGCACAGGAGGCGATGCCATGAGCATCAGGAAGTTGATCCGCGATCTTCGGACGGAGGAAGACCCAGCGCGGCGCGAAGAGCTTTGTAATCAACTTGCAGATCAGTATCAGTTGACCCTAGCACTGCGATTTCAGCAGCAGAAAGAACTTGAATCCTATCGAGCCCGGATCGAAGCTCTCGAAGCTCTTTCTTGAGGTAAGCCCGAACATCGTCGGGGACTTGGCTGAAATCCGGGGTGTCCATGGGTTCCAAACTAGCCCTGCCGCGTCAAGCAGACAATCGCCCATCAGTCCGCCATCGCCGACCGCCCGGTGTTGGCGACCAGTTCCCGGTATCGCAACCGCTTGCCCTCTAGGCCCAGGATAATCGCCCGCATCTGGTCCAACGTGTCCAGCGGGCGGATGTTGTGGCGCCCCGCGAACTCATTCACATAGCGCTGTAGGTGCTTCGGGCTCATCCGGTGGTAGGTACCCATGTATCCGCGCTTGAGCATCGACCAGAAGCTCTCCACGCCGTTCGTATGTGCCTTTCCACGAACATACTCACCGACCGAGTGCTTCACCGTCTCGTGCGGATTGGGCAGCCCCTTGTACGCGCCGGTGTCGTCCGTATAGACCTGCACATCGTCGTCCGCGACGTGCTCCGCGACGAAGATCTGCAACGTGTCCTTGTCGGTGTGCTCGACCACCTGCGCCGAAACCCGTTTGGTCGCCCGGTCCTTCGCCCCGACCACGGCCGTCTTGCCCACCGGCCCCCGACCGGCCTTGAGCTTCTTCTTCTCGTGCTTGTTCTTCTCCAAGCCGCCGATATAGCATTCGTCTACTTCCACCGGCCCGTCGAACATCGCCCGTTCATCCTCCCACGCCTCCCGAAGCCGGTGTGCCAAGAACCACGCGGCTTTCTGGCCGATGCCTAGGTCCCGGTGCAGCTTCATGCTCGCTTGCCCTTTCAGGCCCGTGGCGAGCAGGTAGGTGGCGATGGCCCACGTCTGGTAGCCGAGATTGCTGCCGGCCATCGCCGTGCCGGTCTTTACGCTGAAGAACTTCCGGCACTCCTTCGCGCGGCAACGGTATGGCTGGCTGGGGTGCTTCGCGCCGACCTGCACATTCATGTTGCCGCAGTGCGGGCAGGCAGGCTCGTCGCCCCAGCGGCACTCCGCGATCCACCGTTCTGCGGCGGCATCATCAAAGAACTTGCGGAACAGTTCCGCTAAAGAGAGCCCCCTCCTGAAACTCTTGCCCGGACCCGACTTGGCCATCGTCAACCCCTCGTTGATTTACTTACTAATCGTAACATGGAGGGGTTGAGAAATCAATGGATTTGGTTACGATTCGATGTAATCTCCCTTCCCAACCCTGCCATCTTCGGTGGCCATTGACACTCCGACCCAGACGCTTTCGCTCGGAATGGGTAGACGACTTGTCGGTATAGGCACCCAGCGGATCGGGCCTGCGGATGGCGAGCCGATCAAACCGCGATACCTTTGACCACCTACGAAGAGGCGAAGCGCGAATGCCTCCGGCAGCAGTAGCGGCCTGAGAAGCGGGCTGCTAGCTTTGGCCCCCCATGCGTCCACTCAACCTTAGAAGTTCAATGCTAATTCAGGATACCAACAGCAGTCTTGACCCGCAGCAGGTTTTTGACGCCTGCCAGAAGCTCACCGACATGTCACCGGAAAAGTACTCTCAGGTAAAGCATGGAACCCTAGAGGTGAACCTCCGTGACGAAGTTCCGTTGCTTCGTAGGCTTGCCGAGATGTTCTCCCATATCACACTTGAAGACATCCAAGTGTTGTCGGGCAACGACAGAGCGCGGTTAGCGCAGGAGATCAATCGTTCGCATGACGCACTCACACTCCTCGTCCGGGCATCACCAGAGAGCCTAGCGAAACCCCACCAGATCATTCAGAGGATCAAGCAAGAGTACGGATCAATACGAAAGAGCGCGATGGAGTTCACGTCGCATCCTAGCTCCTCTGGTCACCATGAGTCCCTTCTGCTTGACGCGGGCCACATCGTGAACCAAATGACGGCGTTGGCGGAAGATGCCAAGAGGGTCCACAAGAAGACCGTCGAAGCGAGCCAGAGGACGGTTGTGGCGGAGAGCGCGAACGCTTTTGACAAGGCGTCCAAGCGACACGCCAAGGAGAGATGGGTGTGGCTTGCCGTTGCGACAGGCGTGGCTCTTGCCACGGTGATCATGGGGTGGACCCTGATCGCTCGGCCAGTTTCCGGCGATATAGGTGAAGCGGCAGGCTTCATAGCCGCACGGCTGATTACTTTCGGCATCCTCAGCTACGCACTTGTCTGGGCGAGCCGGAACTATCGGGCAGCGGCCCACAATCAGATCGTCAACGAACACCGCCACGATGCCCTGCAAACCTTCGAGGTCTTCACCGACCCCGCAACCGATGAGGCCACTAGGAACACCGTGCTCATCCAAGCAACCAAGTGCATATACGCGCACCGGCCGTCAGGATTCGGACAGAATCAGCAGGACGGGGAGCCGTCCTCTCACGTGTTGGAACTAACCCGCCATATCGCCAGCGGCAAAGGGTGACGGACCGCACCACAAGGGAGACACATGCCCGTATCTGAAGCGAAGACCTGCGATGTCTGCGGCAAGGACTATTGGGTCGATCCGCAGAAAATGCCGCAAACCCATGCGAACGGAGTTTTCGATCCGCTCTGCCTGATCGCGAAGTTCCTCCACACAATCGCCAAGAGAATCTAGTTTAGTGTCGCATAAGTGGCGCATGGTTAACACATGGAGAAGCCGCTATCGTCCATGACATGCCTGCTCTACGAAGGATTCGATTGCGACCCGGGGACCGTAAGGAGCTCGAGGGATGGGTTCGAGCCCGCACGACCTCGCAGCGGCGCGTGGAGCGCGCCCGGATCATCCTGGGTTCGGCCGGAGATTGCCAGGCCGGGCCTTGGCCCGCGAGATCGGCGTCTCGCTGCCCACCGTGCAGCGATGGCTGGACCGATACGACGAGGGAGGGGCTGGCGGGACTTGAGGATCCGCCCCGCCCCGGTCGGCCGCGAAGCAGGATCACGCCCAAAGTCAAGGCCGAGGTCGTGCGCCGCACGCTCGAGGAGAAGCCGCTGCGCGGAACGCACTGGAGCACCCGCCTGATGGCCGAGTGCATAGGGCTGCATCACAGCCAGGTGGGGCGGATCTGGAACGCCCACGGACTGAAGCTCCACAGGGTGCGCTACTTCAAGCTCTCCACCGATCCCCGCTTCGTCGAGAAGCTCCGCGAAGTGGTGGGGCTCTAGCGTGGCACCGCCGGAGTGGGCGATCGTCTTCTCCTTCGACGAGAAGAGCCAGATCCAGGCCCTGGACCGGACACAGCCGGGGTTGCCGCTCAAGAAGGGACGGGCGGGCACCATGACGCACGACTACAAGCGCCACGGAACCACGACGCTGTTCGCGGCGCTGGACGTCGCCACCGGAGAGGTCATCCACCAGTGTCTGCCCCGTCACCGGCACCAGGAGATTCTCCGCTTCTCCCCCCCAGGCCGCCTCCTGCACAAAAAACCGCAATCATCCGGCTCTCGCCGCTTGTACAATCGGCTCCCTGGCGGGCCACTTGTTCCACGGCCTGCTAGGATGGCGCCACCCGGCCCGACGCCATCCAACGCCCTCACCATCTCAACATACGGAGTGGCACTAATGCCAAAAGCACTTCCCATTACCCTCTACCGGGTTCGAAAAGGTCACACGACAACAGAAACCATCATCAAACGGCGGCCAAACCGTAAGCTTGCAACATTTCCGATCCCAGACGGCGGACTACTCTACATCGAGGAAAGCCGTGTAACCAAACCCACCTGGTTTGATTTTTTCGAGGGTAAACTGTCTGAGGATGATGTGAAGTTGTTTCGCGCACATAGCTCCGCTGTTCTATTGGTAGAACACGATGACCGCCTGTTCGCTGTTACCTTTGGACACGGGAGCTCCATGCTACAGCGGAGCGCCATTGAAGAGAAGTTCGGGCTGCGGGCTGCACTTAACAGGATTGATCGAGACCGAATCATTTCGATGAAACGGAAGACTATCTCTGCCACGCCAATAGCTACCCAATCACAAGCCAGCCGGGAGTCCAACTATCAACAATTCGGATTCAATGAGTATCGCGATCTCATGAAATCAGTGACCGGAAAGATAGGAGACGGTTCCGGCTTCCGGGTTACCGGGCAAGACTCCTTGGGAATACGAGATCGGACTATGCTTGATGATTTGTCTGACCTAATCGCACGGTGGCATGAATACAGCCAGGACACAAGGTATCAAGAGGACTTCGGGTTCATCGATCACATACACGAAGTAACACGTGCGGAGGTAAGGGATCGGTTATGGGAAGAATTGCTGGCAAGGATCTACCAGGGAGACTTGGATGGGATATGGCTGACTCCAAGGGACATCGTGGATTGGTCAGATGTAGGTGATTTTAGTTACAACCATTTCGGACCATTTGTCGATTTGCGGATTGAAGACTACCTTCAATGCCTACGTACCAGCACACCCAAACTCAGCACACTCAAGCGATACACCGTGAACTACCACTCAATCCGAAATGACGTTGCCGTGCCATGCGGCAATGTTCACCAATGCCTCTATGGGAAGATCGAGGACGGCGAAGACGTGTACATTCTGAGTGACGGTAAATGGAGTCAGGTATCGAAGGGTTACGTCAACGACTTACGTGACTTCCTTAGTGCCGAGGTGAGAATCAATGACGACCTCAATCTCCCGCCTTACTTAGTCACGTACGATGAAAAGGACTTCAATAAGGAGGCGGGCAAGAACGACGACTTTGTATTCTTCGACCGAGAGTACCCTCATGTCACAGATTGGGCCGAGAGATTCGAGCTTTGCGACCTATACCATATCCCCACACGAGCCTTCGTTCATGTGAAAAAATGGAGAGATCGTTCAAGCTCCCTCAGCCACTTATTCGCCCAGGGCGCACACGCTGTAAATCGTATCGCTGACGATCCACGGGTTTTGGCCACGCTGCACGAAAAGCGACCGGGAATCGGGCTGGACCCGGACTCATTTGTCGCAAGCAATCACGAAATCGCATATGTGATCTTGGCCGGCAAGAAGGAGTGGCCGTTCTTCACTCAAGTCAATCTGCGACTCCACGTCAAGGAGTTGAAACGGATGGGGTATCGTCAAGTTACCGTAACCCCTATTCCGGTCTCAAGCCAGAACACATCCAGTTCCTGAGAGACAACGGCGCGAGTTCATGCGGCCGCGAGGACCGGCGCCGCTAGAAACCGATTCTATCCATGGGATGTGGTAGGTCTCTTGGCCTTTCGCGCAGACGTGTTGCAGCATCGTGCCCAGGGCCGGTGACTCTGATCTGTGGTCCTTGATCGAAAACCTTTGTCCACCAACCGCGTGTCATTCCTTCTTGCCACAAATAGATCACCCCGTTGTGGTCGCTAGAGTAGGAGGCAGCAATGAATCGCGGTTCTCCAAGATTGACAATTTCTTCTGGTTTCGCCAGCCCGTGCGTCGCTTCCAACAGCAACCTTTCGATTCGCTGAGACATGGACGGATCAGGGGGATCGGTGTCGGCCTCCACCTTTGGCAGGTCAACTCCAGCTCGGTTCTCGTCGCGAACCCAGCCCGCGAGCCTGCGACGCAAATGGGGACTCCTTTCGCACGCTTCTGCTGTCCCCGTAATCCGAAAACGCCCGCACCGCTCACACTCAATGTCACTGTAATCACCGCGTAGGGGTGCCAGCCGTGCTTTGGTTGAGCACAGTGGACAAAGATGATCGCTGCCATACATATCTGTGGTCCCTATTTTGAGGGGTGGAGTTGTTTCTTCGCCACCGTAGGCGAATTCCGGAATCCGGCCGTCAACAGTGACGCTCGGGCGTGCCCCCGTTCGTCGTCAGCCTTCCGCAGATGCTCCGCTTCGTCATAGCTCTCATTGTACGCTAGCAGGGCAAGGGAGTGCGGGGCAACCCCAGCCTCGAAAGCAGCTCCCGGCAGCCTTCCGGCAATGGTCAGGATGCAGGTAGTACACCTCTCGGATTCGGGGAATTGCCCCACTATGGGGACATGGCCGAACCACTCGGCAGCGGCCGGGCGCTGCGCGTTGCCGGATTGAGGACATTGCGTAGCGGGCCCCGCTACACCCGGAACACCTTCATGACCTCGTCGCCGAGATGGTTGATGACCTTTACGGCGATGCGGCCAGACTGCGGCTTCGCAAAGGGTCGGGAGATGGATCTGCGGAGTGATTCCCAAGCCTCCCGCGCGATCTCGGCCTTGAGCGATGTCTTCAGGCTCTTGTAGGGATCTCGGGCACCGAGGAAGTAGGCGTGGCGGACGAAGAAGCTCTCTTCGTTGTAGTCGGTGTCGATGAACCAGCAGGCGATGCCGTCCCGGTTGTCGCTGCGCACCTCGCCCTTGGCCGGGTCGAAGATATCGACCCCGAGCACCTCGACAGAGATGAGGCCGTCGCCCTCGTCGTGGATGTTGATGTCGGGCTCCCCGAAGATGACGAAGAGGTTGCCCTTGTCGGTCTGCTTGAGGTCGGTCGCCATATGGAGATCGGCGTTCATGCGGGCCTTGAGCACGGGCATCCGTCCGAGCTTGGAGAAGTCGGAGGCACCGGCGTCGTAGGCGAATGCGCAGGCGATGAGCGCGTCGAAGCCGAAATCGAGCGCTTCCTTGGCCGCCGCCGCCAAGTCCGGGCGCGAGACGGTGCCAAATTCGGGGCCGATCATGATCCCGGCGCGGCGCACGCGGTTCGACCGCTCGTAGCGGCCTTCGGCGCAGATGTACTCGCCACCGGGCCATCCCGAGAGGGAGGAGAAGTTGATCCGGTCGCCCTTGCGCACCTGCTGGACACCGGCCGTGCGCAGGTTGTCGAGGATGTCGGTGGCGAAATCGCGGGTGGGGCTGTAGTCGACGGTCGAGGGCTCGGCCACCTTCAGCATCAGCTCGTCGTTCTCGTCCACCGCGAGCAGTCGGTGCGGCGACACGCTTTCGACCGTGAAAGGTCCGGCCACGCGCACGACCTTTCTGTCCTCGTACGGCTGGTCGTAGAGATATTCGATTGGGGCGTTGGCGGCGATCGATGCGTCAATGTCCTTCTGCCGCTCAATGCGGGCGTGCCACCACTTCGCGTGGAGGCGCTTGGCTTGGGCCGGCCAGTCATCGGCGGTCTCCCTGGGAATCTGCCACTCCTGCCAGGACTCGCCGAGTGCCGCGTTCAGGTCGTGGCGGAGAGGTTCGAGCGTTTCTTGGTACCGCTCCCAGATGATGTCGATCTCAGCGTTGTTGGCGATCTGCTTGAGGGTGATATGTGGGATGCGCTTGTAGACGAATCCATGCCGGACGCGACCGTGCGTGGTTTCTGTGGACGGGGCCTTGCCGATGATCTGGGTTTCCTTCTGCTGGCCTTCCGGGCTGTCGGCGAGCAGGTAGTAGGGGTAGCGGGTACCCATGATGCGGGCGCGGGCGAGCGCGAGTGCGACGCGCGATGTGTCGATGGTGATCCAGCGGCGACCCCACTGCTCGGCGACGTAGGCGGTGGTCCCAGCACCGCAAGTCGGATCGAGAACGAGGTCGCCGGGGTCGGTGGTCATGAGAATGCAGCGTTGGATGACAGTAGTTGACGTTTGGACGACGTAGATCTTGGGATCAGAACGACTGGTCACTCCACCTGAGACATCGGTCCAGGAATTATCGAGTCGAATAGCGGGAAAATCATCAAAGTACTTCCTGTAGCTGATGTTCTTACCAGTTTTCAATACGCGATCGCCTCGGATTACCCGTCGCATTCCGATCTCGGAAGTCCGCCACCCGCCGACGGATGGCTGGTACTGATTGGACTGGAACGCGACCGTGAACCGCGTTGTTGATGATCCTGTGCGAGAAGTGAGCCCTTGGTCACGGTATACCCGCGCTTGGGGCGGCAGGGGTTCCGCGCTACGTAGTTCCGCGGGCGTGACTCGGCGCTCGGAAAGGTCCGGCAACCGAACGCGCTTGTAACGGGTCGCACCTGCCTTCCAGGGCTCAAGTCGCTTGTAGTGGCGCCGGAACTTGGTTTGCGTTCGGTCCTTAGCGTACCAGAGGAGATAGTTTATGGTGTTGTCTAGGTACTGAGATCCTAGTCCTATAGAAGTCTTGTAGCCAATCGTGCTTATCGAATTATCGTGTCCGAAGACTTCGTCAAGAAGAGCTCTAACGCGATGCACGTTCTCTTCCCCGATCTGCACGAACACCGACCCGCTCTCGGTCAGCAGATCCCGCGCCACCGTCAGGCGGTCGCGCAGATAGGCCAAGTACGAGTGAATCCCGTCCCGCCACGTGTCCCGAAACGCCTTCACCTGCTCGGGCTCGCGCGAAATGTGCTCCTTCTTCCCGTCCCTGACGTTTCGGCTGGTCGTCGACCACTGGAAGTTGGAGTTGAACTTGATGCCATAGGGTGGGTCTATGTACATGCACTGCACCTTCCCGCGCAGAGCCTCCCGTTCGGCCAGCGACGCCATCACGTGCAGGCTGTCGCCCAGAATCATCCGATTGGCCCAGTTGGCGTCGTGCTGGTAGAACTCCGTGCGTGCGTCCCCGTCGGGTACACCGTTGAAGTCGGCGAAAAGGTCGATCGTCCCGTCACCGCCGTCGCCATCCTCCTTCGAGTAGCGCACCAGCGAGTGAAGTGACCCCCAAAAGTTGGACACCTGACCTCTGGGTTGATTGTGCTGTTCAGCCCTCGCGGTAGAGTTCCTGAATGATAGCCAAGGGTGGCCGGTCTCCGAGAGAGGAGTGACGGCGCACCCGA